>JAEEGH010017745.1_pt1 | contig 15127 bp, 10 predicted proteins | sample 9134181 | NCBI WGS metagenome assembly JAEEGH01 (sample SAMN16246544, study PRJNA631951) | gut metagenome | biome: gut microbiome; feature: rumen; material: DP-attached | host: Bos | place: Iran: Karaj | collected 2018-10 | reverse complement strand
GATCCGGCGCCCAGCCCACCTCTACCAGCGTCCCGGGTTCCAACTCTTCCGCAACAACAAACGACGTTTGAAAGAACCCCGACGTCTCTTCCCTTCCTGCGCGCAGGCTCTCGCAGAAGGTGCGAAATGACCGCTGCCCCACATACTGAGACAGGATATCCAGCGTGTTGATCCGTGGCGCCGGCGTACTGCTGACATAGCTCCATAATCGCTTTAGTGTTGAGGCCGAGAGAAGTTCACCCGTCACTGTTTCTATCGCATACGATAGCGAGATAAATTGCGTAGAAGTCTCCGGCCTGCGCCCGAACCGCCCCTCAACGGCCGTCATAAGCGCCAGAATCTCAGGCGTATGATGTGGATTTGAAAAACCTGTCATATATAATCCATGATTATTCTCTGCAAATATGACAAATAATAAGCACCCGCGCACAATATGAACCAAAATGGACTTGATAAGCCATTATTGGTTGGTGATATTTGCAAATAAAAACAAATCAACAATTATGGCGACTAGCAAAATATCTTGGAATGACGACAATGTCAAGGCTTTTCTCAAAAACAATCCTGATTATATGAATTTTATTACCGGAACGACATGTCGCATTACATATGATCTAGCAAAAACGCGGTTTTTGATAATACGGGAGGAGGTTGGTGTAAAATTTTATTACCCAAGTCCATATAGAAAAGAAAACAATTATCTCGCCGTTGAGGATTTTATAAAGAGCGCAAAGCCTATTCTTGATAAAGTAGTCGAAGATAATAGAAAAAAGAATCTCATGGACCCTTCGGGCAACATAAGCGTCAAGGAAATATAATAGATTGTAAAATGAATAATAGACGACAAATACTTTTTACGCTCACCCTTTTGCTTGTTTTAAGCGCCTGTGGTAATCCTGCATCAAAGGGTGTAGAGGTGAATAATGGTGTCAGAATTGTTGATATGGGGCTTAGCGTCGCCTGGGCTACAACAAACCTTGCCGCCCAAAAACAGATAGATATGGGGGATATCTACTCGTGGGGTGAAACACAGCCCATCTCCAGGGAAGACAACAGGAGCGTTTATAAGTGGGAGAAAGATGGAAAAATAATAAAGTACTGTACTAATAATCTTTTCGGTAAAAACGACGGCCGAAATCAATTAGAAAACGAAGATGATGCCGCCGTAGCATTAGGGGGCGGCTTTAGAATGCCGACAATACAGGAATGGGAGGAATTATTCGATAAATGTGATTGGCACTGGATATCTTGGCGGGGTAGCCAAGGATACAAGGTGGTAAGCAGAATAACGCATGAAAGTATATTTCTTCCTGTTGAAAAATTCGCTGATTCGAACAGTATCTATGATTTAAACATTGTCTTTTATTGGAGCTCTTCTTTGCAAATAAACAGTTGCTGCTACGCCTGGTGTGTTCGCCTTGGCGGATACAAAGGATACGGCCGCAAAGGCGACAATCGTAGCAGTCAGTATGATTGTCGTCGAAAAGGTTTCTATATAAGACCGGTTTGGCAATATACAAACAAGTAATAAACATATGAAAAACCGATGTTCCGTTACAAGTCTATCCGTTTCATGGTCGCTATTGTTAATCCTTTTCTGTAACACAGAATGCTTGAGCCAAAGCTTTAATTCTGTTCATGATGTTTACGGCTATTTGGCGGGTCACTCCTTTTATAGTGAAGACGGTTCGATAAGAATTAGTTTTACGGGAAACCTCGAAATATACGCAAATGGCCAATGCTTGACCGGGGCCGGAACGGTTTCTTATTACGAAACAGACCGAGCGGGAATACAAGCCTATTCCCCATACGGATCTTTATTTAGATTCGTCGTTTTACCTAAAAAGTCCTGCATAACAGACGGAAATGAATTTTACTATGCCCGATCCTTTATATCGAAAGGCAAATCTAATCATCAATCAACGGAGAAAAAACAAAATAAAATACCAGAAACACCCGAATATAAAGGAGTGTTGCCTAATGGCGCCATCGATCTTGGATTAAGCGTAAAATGGGGGAGTTGTAATATTGATGCCACAAAACCGGAGGAATTTGGAGGGTATTATGCGTGGGGTGAAACAATAACAAAACAAGTATATTCTGAAGAGAATTATAACTGGGCTTGGACGGGTAATCGCTTTAAGTATGGAACAAGCGGACAATTGAGAGAAGAAGATGATATCGCACATGTCAAACTGGGAGGAAAGTGGCGGATGCCGACGGATGTTGAGTGGGAGGAGTTAAGAGATAAAGAGAATTGCAAATGGACCAGGTGCCAGTACAAAGGGATCTATGGCTACCTTGTCACCAGTAAAAAGACAGGGAACAGTATCTTCCTTCCTGATGCGGGCTATCGCTGCGATGACAATCTCGAGGATGCGGGCTCCTGCGGCAACTACTGGTCTTCGTCCCGCAATTCGGTTGTCTTTGGGTTTGGAGTCTACTCCTTTTTGAGCAGTGATAAGTACGGCTCTCGCAAATATGATAAATCCGAGTACCTTGGGCTATCCGTCCGTCCTGTCTCAGAATAATGAGGATTTACACCGAAGCGAAACTAAAAGAAAAGATAATAAATACATACGACTCATGAGAAAACTTTTACTCTTCGCCCTGGCGGTCATAGCCGTCGTGGCAGCCGTATCCTGCAATACGGAAGAGCTGCAGAGCCTGCAGCAGCAGATCGATGAACTCAAGTCGAACCAGATTGCCTCAATCGATTCCCAGATCGCGGGCATCAAAGTCTCTATCGGGAATATGGAGGCAACGGACGCTGAGTTACGCAACTATATTACGGCTCTTCAGGATCAACAGGCCGCCCTGCAGGCTATCGACCAGACGCTCTCTTCGGATATCACCGCGTTAAGAGCGGAGCTTAACGCAAATATCTCTGTCGCTGAGAGTAATGTACTGTCACAACTTGAGTCCTATCGGGCGACGATAACCGCTCAGATTTCCTCTCTTTCTGAAGCTATCTCCAACCTTCAGGCAAAGGACGCTGACCTGCAGCAGCAAATCAACGAACTGAAAGCGTATGTGAACAGCAAAGACAACGGCACGCGGGATTGGGCGAGCGCAACATTTGCAACGCTGACGCAGTACAACGCGACAGCCGCCATCGTCGCGACGATTCAAGGCCAGATTACGGCTATCAATGAGGAGGTCTCGCAGCTCAAGAACAAGGCAGGAGTGACGAACGATGACCTCACGGCCGCTATCTCAGGCCTGCGCAGCGAACTGCAGCCGAAGATCCAAAAAGTCGCTGACGATGCCGCCGCAGCGCTGGCGACTGCAACCGAGAGCATCACGGCTGCCTACACGACGGCTATCGCCAATGCCATCTCAGCCAGCGAGACCTCGCTCAAGAGCTGGGTCAACACGCAGTTGACGGCATATTATACGGCCGCCCAAACCGATGCCAAGCTGACCGCCCTGAAGAGCAACCTCGAGGGTCAGCTGAATAGCCAGAAGACCTACGTGGAGGGATTGTTGAACACGCTGGAAACGACGCTGACGAACAAGATTAATGCAAACAAAACACTGATTGACGGTTTGCAAAGCCAGATCAATGGCATCAATACGGAAGTTGCCACTCTTTCGGGTAAGGTCGCTTCGAATACCACGGCCATCTCGGCCAACGCGACGGCTATCTCCAATAATGCGACGGCCATCGCGCAGAACGCCTCGGATATCGACGCCTGCGAGTCTCTGATTGTCGCCAACAAGCAGTTGATCCAGGAGAACCAGTCCGCTATCTCGGCCAATGCTACAGCCATCTCTACCCTGCAGGGCCGAGCAACGACGGACGAGGCTTCGATCAGCGCCAACGCCACAGCCATCGCCAAGAATGCAGAAGATATTGCGGCCCACGCAGAACTGATTGCAGCCAATGCCACGGCCATCGCCAACAACGCGACGGCAATCTCCGACAATGCCGCTGCAATCGCTCAGCTGCGTAGCGATTTGAACACCGCCAAGACGGATATCACGGCTGCCTACCAGGCGGCCATCGCTTCTGCTATCTCAACCCTCAACGGTACACTGAGCGGCCAGATAGCTACGGAGGTCGAAACGCTGAATACCCGCATCGACACAGAGGTGGCGAACATCAACAGCACGATCGAAGCGCTCACGACACGCGTAACCACCTGTGAGAAGGACATCAAGACCATCAAAAACACCATCTATGCGATGCAGCAGGACATCGAAGATCTGCAGGACCAGGTGGCGGCCATCCTTGCGCGCATCCAGTCCATCACCTACGTTCCGAAATATGCCGATGGCAGAGCTGTCATGACCTATACAGATAATGGCACGCTTACTCCGGGTGTAGCTGTCTTCGAATTCGAGCTGAAGCCCGCCACCACGGCAGCCGAACTGGCGAGTGTCTGGCAGACAGCCCTCTCGATGCAGGCGGTCTATACGATCACGCGCGCTCCGGAGACGGCCAACCTGACGATTGAGAGCGCAACGGCCGACGGGGCCTACCTGACGGTAACGGTAAGCGGAAGCGGATTGAAAGAGGCGTTCTTCCGCAGCCAGTGCGCGGCCAACGTCCGCCTGCTAGTTTCCGACGGCAACAACGACCTGACGACCGATTATATCCGGATGATTCCGTGGACGACGGATGTCATCACCTTCGCAGACGCCAACTTCAAGGCATACTGCGTAGAGAACTTCGATACGAACAGTGACGGCGAGCTCACCGAGGAGGAGGCTGAGGCAGTAACGGCTATCAGCGCTTCGATGCTCAACATCGCCTCGCTTGCGGGAATAGAATACTTTTCGAACCTGACGACGCTGGACGTTAGTTTCAACAAGTTGACGACACTAGACCTGAGCCGGCTGACCAAACTGACCGACGTGCAGGTCAACGGTAACAAGTTGACATCACTTAACCTCACTGGCCTCAGTGCGCTGACTACGCTCGATTGCTCGAACAATAAGCTGACCGAACTTTCCGTCGGCGACGCTGCCGGCCTGACGACACTCAACTGCTCGAACAATCAGATTGGTGCGCTTGACCTGAAGAACAACAAGGTCCTGGCAGACCTTCAGTGCTCGAGCAACAACCTTGCTGCACTCAACCTGAAGAACAACACGAAGCTCACGACGCTGCTCTGCCGCAAGAACGCGCTCACGGTGCTGGACGTCACAAAACAGCCGCTGTTGGTGGATCTCGACTGCTCGAACAACACGCTCGCATCACTGAACGTCTATGGAAACACGGCACTCGAGACGCTCTACTGCGCATCGTGCGGCCTGACCTCGCTGGGCGTAACGGCCAACACCGCCCTCACCGTGCTCGATTGCAGCGGCAACGCGCTGACGGCCCTGGATGTCACCAAAAACACGCTCCTCGAGACGCTTAATTGCTCCAACAACACCCTTACCAGCCTGGATGTCAGCCGCAACGCCGCGCTGGAATCCGTCAACTGCCAGGGCAATACGGAGATGGCCAAGCTCTGGGTAAAAGATGCCGCACAGGCCGACGCCTTGACAATCAAGAAGGAGAACGCCACCCAGATTGCCTACAACAATGGTGGTATCAATATTCCCGATGCAAACCTAAAGACTTATCTGGTGGCAAACTTCGATGAAGACTTCGACGGAGAAATCAGTCCGACAGAGGCCGAAAAAATCACGATGGTTAACTGCTCCGGAAAATCAATCACCGATTTAACCGGATTAGAGGTCTGCACCAACCTTGAATACGTCAATTGCGCGGACAATACCGTCGAGCGGATTGATTTCCACACGCTCACCAAACTCAAAACGCTGGTTTGCTACAACAACACCCTGGAATCGATCAATCTTGACAACTGTTCCGATCTGACGGCGTTCTATATTGAGGATGTTTCCACAAATGCCTACAGTGTGGATGCCGAGAACGGTGCTCAGATTTCCATCCAAGGGTACACTCAGTCCGAGTCTCTCGCTTTCTCTATGAATGTCATCCCGTATCGTGTCGCGATATATGGAAGCGATGTACTCGAGACCCTCAATTTCTCAGGATGTCAGTGCGTATCCGTCGTGACAAACGGTAATACGGCAATGACCTCCATCACGGTTGATCCCTCCCTGGAAGAATACTTCGGTCATGGTTGTACATCATTGGCTGGAATCGACGTCTCCCGCTGCCAGAACCTCCGGATTCTTCAAATCTACGACAACGCCCTGGTTGCCGTGGATGTGACGCATAACCCCGAACTGATTTCCATCCAGGCGCAGAACAATGCGCTCACATCGGTTGATCTGACCCAGAACCCCGTTTTGGTTAGCGCCATCCTCTCCGACAACAGTCTGACAGCCATCAACGTCCAGAACAACCCGTTGCTTGAAACGTTGGATGTCGGCCACAACAACCTCTCCGCCGTTAACGTCACCCACAACCCTGCCCTAAAAGTCTTGAAGGTGAATAATAATGCAGGGATATCGATAGTAAATATTATATGGAATACTTCCATAGAAACGCTCGATATTTCTTTTACTGGAGTTACAACCCTTGATACATCAAAGAATGTTTCGTTAACGGAGATTCAAGCAACAGGCACACCCTATTCCTTACAATTTAAAATCGGAGACTATTTAGAGATTTTAGGAGGTATTGTGTTTTCCAATGATGGTGTTGTGGTAAAAATAGTCTCAATAGATGAAAAAGAGGAACAATGGGGTTATTACGGCACAAGTATAGGTGCTACCAGCACAACAGACGGCGTTGTTAATACAAACAAGATTGCGGACAAATCGAATGCGGCAAAATGGTGCAGGGCAAAAGGGGCTAACTGGTATTTTCCTGCCAGACAAGAACTTCAATTAATCTTTGATAATAAGGAAATAATCAACAGTGTATTATCTTCTTTAGGAAAAGAACTATTAGACACGAGTACTGGTATGTATTGGTCTTCAACCGAGGGAAACGCCAATTGCGCGTACTGCATACACATGAATACAGGGAGTTGGACTAATTACACTAAAACGGCTTCTTTTACGGTACGGGCCATTCGAACACTGTAAAGACTTTGTAAATAAACAAGAAAAAAGAATACCGTAATACAATAACAATTATTATGAAAACAAGTAACATACAAGAGAGATTTGGAGAGATTTTGAAGTACGATGAGGACCTTAGTAAAGAGGCTAAAAAGAATAAACCCTCACCTCATACAATGGGAAAGAATTCGGACGCTATTAAGAAAGATGCCCTGGAGAAGTTGGATCTGTTTATTCAAAAGCAACTGAAAGAAGGGTTCTTCCTCAAAGATATCACTCTAAATAAGCAATCATGTAAATTAACCGAAATAGAGGCAAAAGAAGTGGAACAGAACATGAAAGAGTTCAATGAATCCTTGGAAAGAAAAAAGGAATATTGCAAAAACAGGGGAATAGACATACCGCGTGATAAATAATCAAATACGGAAAAACTGAAAAACACGCCAGAAGAGATTGCGGCAATCAAAGCGCAAACGCTTGCATTTAACGAATATAGTCAATGTGTCATAGTAAAGGACTTTTTTGAGAATGTTGAAAAGATTCTTTCGGAAAGACCTTTGCCAGAAAATATTGACAGCAACATTAATGAAAGCTTGAGGATTATACAGCGATATTGCCCGTATATAGACCTTATCAAAGTAAGATCACGAGTTAAGGCTCTATACGATCAACATGGCGTCCATTGTCCAGCTTATATAGCGAAATAAAACCTGTTTCACTCTTCCAAAAATCCAAGTGATCCCACCCCGGTTTCACTTGGATTTGTTTTTTGCTTGGTGTACAATTGAGGGTTTTTCATTTCGCAAAATGCGAAACGCAAAATGCGAAATGAAAAGCGCCCAACCAGACGCTGTTATTTCTCCGCCTGTTGCAGGTAAAACAGCGTCTTTTGCGCCTCAATTTCTGCGCGAAGCTCTTCTTCTGTTGGAAGGTAGAGTTTGTATTTACTGGCAAAGAGCTGTTCGTTACCGTGGAGGACCGAATAACGCGCAATATCTTCGTCAGTGTCGGCGCAGAGAATGATACCGATGGTGGGATTGTCGCCCTCGCTGCGCCGGAGTTCGTCATACATCCGCACATACATATCCATCTGGCCGACATCCTGGTGGGAGACCTTTGTGGTCTTAAGATCAATGAGGCAGAAGCACTTAAGGATAAAATTGTAGAAGACTAGATCGATATAATAGTCCTGCTTTTCCGTATGAATGTGCTGCTGACGCGCCACAAAAGCAAACCCCTTGCCCAGTTCCATCATAAACTTCTGGATGTTGGTGATGATTGCACCCTCAAGCGTTGTTTCCGTGAAGTCGGCCCTTTCGGCCAGCCCCAGGAACTCAGCGACGACCGGGTTTTTAACAAACGCGAGTTTATCTGGCATCTGATACGGCGCGGTTTTCTGTAGCATCTCCTTTTCGACCAAATCTTTGTGCTGAGATAGGAGAAGCCGATCATAATACTGCGACGAAATGTTTCGCTGAAGAGTCCTAACGCTCCAATTTTGCTGGGCGGCTTCGGTCGTGTACCAATTGCGGGCCTCATTGCTATTAACCTGAAGCAAAACCTTAAAATGGGTCCAAGATAGCAGTGAAATAGATTTTGTCCTCAACGAGGACAAAATCTCCGGAAATAACTTATAAAACCGCACACAACGATATAAGTCAATGTACGAAAATCCCTTGCCATACTCTTCCGTTAATTTTGACGAAAGATTCTTGATGAGTTCAGCCCCATAATGCGCACGCTCCCTACCCTTTAGTTCTTCCTCTGCAATACGGCGACCTAGCAGCCAGTTTCTTTGAACCAAAGCCACATTTACTGCGGAGTAGGCATAGCGTCTGGCGCCGTCAATAATGACGCGCGCGTCCGACAAAAGATCGCCCTCGCCGGCATACGGAACATCAAAACTATCAACATACTCTTTCATAATCGCCCCAAATATAAGCACGCAAAAAAGCCGTATCAAGGGGGTGGGACGAATAGTATGAAGAATTTGTTGCGGTTGGTAATGTGGGCAATTAAAGGTGAAAAAGCATAGTCGTTTTTGAAAAAATGGTTTGGCAGGTAAGTAACTCAGGCTGAGGGAAATATGAAAAGCGCCGGTATCACTTTTGGGTACCAGTGCTTTATGTTAGTAGCTGTGTGTCAGAGAGTTAGGTGCCAAGGTGCGAAGGCCGCGGCGGGCGCGGCGGCTAAGGGCCAAAGGCGGCCAAGGGCCAGGGGCGGCGCAGGGGCCCTACCGCACAAACGCCTTGTAGAGCACCTCGGCGGCTTCGCTGTAGGCGGCTACGCCTCCGTGGGCGCCCTTTTCGCCGTCGGCGCTGGCGCAGAAGACCACGACGCCGAAATCCTCGTCAAGGCTGTAGTTCATGACGCTCTTCAGGCCGTAGGCGCTGCCGGTGTGGCCGCGCATCGGGAAACCGAGAAGCGACTTGGAGAGGGAGAGCGTGAAGCCGTACTTCACCGTGCTGTTGTCGGGCGTCGCCTTCTGGAACATCTGCTCGACGCGCGCTGCCGGGAGGATCCGGACGCCGTTTGTGCCAACGCCGCCCCGCTTGAGGGTCAGCATCCATTCGGCCAGGCCGAGGATGGAAATCTTCATACCGCCGGCCGGCGAGAAATGCGGTGTGTCGATCCCCAGACGATACGTATCGTACTGCGGATAGCGCTCGTAAGCGCCGGTCTGCTCGACGAATTCGCCGGTGGTGGCGTTGATGGTATAGAGCGAGGCGAAGCGCGACCGATCCAGCGAATCCACGTTGAACCCTGCATCCGTAATGCCCAGCGGCAGCAGGATGTGCTGGCGGACGTAGTTGTCGAACCGCTCGCCCGAGACCTTCTCGATCACGGCGCCGAGCAGGTTGATGCCGCGGTTGGAATACTGATAGTGCGTGCCGGGTTCATAGGAGGAGTAGCAGGCCGCCACGTTGGTGGCGGAAGCCGTCGTGGGATCCAGGGTCTCGTCAAAAGAGGACTTGTAGGAGACCTTGGAATTGTCCACCACGCTGGAGGTATGCGAGAGCAGCATCCGGACGGTGATGGGAACCGTCGGGTAGCGCGGGTTGCGCACGGGGAAGCCCACAATCTCGCTTACATCATCGTCCAGCGAGAGCTTCCCGGCCTCCACCAGCTGCATGGTAGAAACGCCGGAAAAGGACTTGGAAATCGAGGCGATCCGGTAGAGGTCCGTGACGGAAGCGGGCACCTGGGCGGCCAAGTTCTTCTGTCCGACCGCGTGGGAATAGACAATCTCGTCGCCCATCACGAAGGCCACCTGCATCGAGGCGACGTCGTGGTCATGCGCGATGTCGGCCATCTCCTTGTCGAGCTTGGCCAGCTGTTCGGGGGTCAGCTCCCGGGGCTTGTCGGAATCCGTACCGGTCCCCGGGCCTTCCGGCGTCATCGCACCGCAGGAATAGAGCCCTCCGGTGAGGAAGATGGCCAGAACCAGGCCCAATAAGCGTTTCATAAACAACTAATTGTTATACGGTTTGATGTACTGGTCGTAGAGCAGGTTGATGGTCTGGTAGTAGATCTTGTACACCTCGTTGATCTTGTCCAGTTTGGTGCTGGAGCAGAGGCAGACGAAACCCCAGTCCTCGCCCGGGCAGAAGAACATGCAGCTCTTGAGGCCCTGGGCGCTGCCCGTATGGCCCTTGAGGGTCTTGCCCTCGATAAAGCGGGTTTCGGTGCGGGTGGTGAGGCAGTAGAGCGTACCGGGATCGGCCGGGGTGACCGGGGTCAGCAGCTTCTTGCAGCCCGCCTCGGAGATGATGCGGTTGCCGTTCGGGGCCACACCGCCGTCGCGCAGGGTCATCATCCATTTGGCGAGGTTCGGGGCGGAGATCTTCATACCGCCGGTAGGCGACCAGTAGCAGCCGTCCTTGCCGATCTCATAGGTGCCGTTGGCGAGCTTGATCTCGTTGTTGCGGACATAGCCCTTGCCGGGATCCAGCCGGTCCTCTTTCTGGTTGTAGATATAGAGTTTCGTGAACTTGGAGTTGTCCAGCGAGTCGAGGTTGTAGCCGGCATTGTCGGCGCCGATGGGCTTCAGAATGTGGTTGCGGACGTATTCATCGAACCGCTCACCGGAGACCTTCTCGATGATGATGCCGATGATGTTGAGGGCGCGGTTGCAGTATTTGTAGCCCTGGCCCGGAGGATAGGGCAGCCAGGCGGTGTTGCGGATGGTTTCGAGATCGGTCTTGCTCTCATCCACATAGGTCAGGTCGCGGTATTTTTCCGCGCCGCCGCCGTCCTTCATGGAAGAGGTGTGCGAGAGCAGCATCTTGACGGTGATGGGGATGTCGGGATAGCGCGGGTTGCGGATGTTCATCCCGAGGATGTCGTTGATGTCGTCGTCCAGCGAGAGTTTGCCGGCCTCCACGAGCTGCATGATGGACATGCCCGAGAAGGACTTGGAGATGGAGGCAATCCGGAAGATGTCATCGATTTCCAGCGGTTCGCCCGTTGCGCGGTCGCGGACGCCGAAGGCGTTCTGATAGACAATCTTGTCGCCTTTGACCAGCACGACCGCCATACCGGCTGTCATGCATTCGTCCATGTAGCCGCGGATCTTTTCTTCAATCTGCGACTGGGAAAGTTGCTGTGCGCGGGCGGGCGCGGCGGAATACACCGTCAGGACCAGGGCCGCCAGAAGGAGAAGCGTCTTTTTCATATTATTCTGTAGGTTTTAAATATTGTTCGTAGAGGAGGTTGGCTACCTTATAGTAGATCTTGTAGACCTCGTTGATTTTGTCCGGTTTGGTGCTGGAGCAGAGGCAGATGAAACCCCAGCCCTCGGTGGGCTCGAAGAACATGCAGCCCTTGTAGCCGTGGAGCGATCCGGTGTGGCCCTGGAGGGTCTTGCCGGCAATCATGCGGGTTTCCGTGCGCACGCCCAGGCAGTATTCCGTGCCCGGATCGGCGGGGGTGACATGGGTCCAGAGGCGGCGGTAGGCCTTTGCGGAGATCAGCCGCTCGCCGGAGGCGGTGATGCAGCTGTCGCGGAGGCACATCAGCCACTTGGTCAGATCGGGCAGGGAAATCTTCATGCCGCCGGTGGGCGACCAGCCCCAGCCGTCTTCGCCGATCACATAGGTCCCTTCTTCCAGCTTTTTCTCATTCTTGCGCACATAGGCGTTGTTGCGGAGCAGCTTGTCATCGGCTTTGCTGTAGCCATACATCGTGACCAGCCTGCCGGCGTCGAGCGAATCCACGTTGTAGCCTGCTACGCCGACCCCGACAGGATCCAGGATATGGTGGCGGACATATTCGTCAAACCGCTCTCCCGAGGCGCGCTCGATGATGTTGCCCAGCATGTTGAAGCCACGGTTGCAGTAGTTGTAGCCCTGGCCGGGCGCATAGTCGTAGAAGGCGCGGCGGAGCATCGAATCGACCGGCGTGAGGGTGGTATCGACCCAGGCGGGCGACCAGTAGCGCGCGTTGCCGGTGCCGTCTTTCATGCTGGAAGTGTGCGAGAGCAGCATGCGCAGGGTGATGGGAATGTCGGGCCACTTGGGATGGCGCACCGGGAAGCCCATCAGGTCGCTCACATCATCTTCAAGCGACAGTTTTCCCGCATCCACCAGCTGCATGATGGAAACCGCCGAGAAGGATTTGGACATCGAGGCAATCTTGAAGATGTCGGTCACCTCCAGCTTGTCACCTCCCTTTTTGTCCCGCCAGCCAAAGGCGTTCTGATACAGAATGTCGTTTCCCTTGAAAAGCACGGTGGCGAGGCCCATCGTGCGGCACTCCTCCATCCAGCTACGGATACTGTCGGCCACCTGGGCCCCGGTCAACCGCTGAGCGCGACCCGTAGTCGGAAAAGCGAGCAGCACAGCCAGCAGGAGAACAGGAAGAACTTTTAATTTCATGCGTCTATCGTGTACTTTTTAACAATTCGGTTTTCATCACTCCCAGGTTACGGAGACCGTGTAAGGAACGCCGTTCAGGACCTCCAGGTGGCCGGTGTAGAGGCAGCCCCGGTCGGTGGGAACCGTATCTACGGTGGTGTCGCAATAGACCCCGATATACCAGGTGCCCTCGGAGAGGGTATCAAAGATAGCGGTTTTGTCGCAACCTTGTGCGCAATCGGCGTAAAAAGCTTCGCGCGCCCAGGCAAAATCCCCTTTGCGTAGCGTCAGCCAGAGGTCGTCCTGGGCATAGCCGCCCTGGAGGCGCACCTGCACGTTGCGCGCGCCGCGCGGAATCTGTACGGTAAAGTGGTGGTATTGCCTGTCGCCGATGCGGGCATGTGCCGGGTCGTCATCCGGGCTCCGGCGGTCCATCACCCGCGGCTCGCCGCGCAGCAGCTCCCCCTTGATGCGGGCCGGGCCGGTTTCATCCAGGGCGTAGCGGACCAGCGCGGAGAAGAGATTCAGCGAGGGACCTTCGGTGATCATGCCCCGCGGGTCGGATTCCGGATGCGAGCCGGTGGCGATCACCAGGCCCGAGGTATCGTTGTCGCGGAACGACCAGATGGCAATCTTGCCGGTCAGCGGGTAGGGGCGGCCGGCGGCCGTATCGCCCTGAAAATCAAAGCGCAGCAGCGCCTGGGTGCCCTTCGGAAAATGGGGCTCCTTCTCCACGATGCAGGCGCCGTTGCTGTGGCGCACATGCGGGATGCGGCGACTTCCGCCGAAGTTGGAATACTTCAGCAGCGGGCTGTCTTCCTCGAGAATCAGGTCGGCGTAACTTTTGCTCAGCCGCGTCTCGAGCGTGCGCCCTGGAAATAGATGTAAATACTTGTCGTTCACAAAGTTCTGCTGGTCGTCGCGGCAGCGTCCTTTCTCCGGATCGAAGTCCGTACCGCCCATCGATACGAGGAACGCGCCGGCGCACGAGCCGACATAGCTGCCGCCGCCCCGCACAAAGGCGCGGAAATGGTCGCGGCCCCGCTCGCCCATCGAATTGCCGTGCCGGGTGGCCAGTCCGCCGTGAACATAGACCATCCGGAAGCGCGGCGCCCCGTCCGGATAGAGCAGAACGCCGTTTTCATCGAGTTCGGAACCCTCGTACAGTGCGCGCTGCGTGATGGTGTCGCGCAGCGTGAGGTGGTCGGGATACTCCCCGGCGGTGAAGCGCTCCCAGCTCAGGCCGAGCAGGCGCGCGACGGGGAAATCGTGGTAGTCGCTCATGTGGATGCCGGCGTCCACAAAGATGTCCTTATAATACTGTCCGGATGCGGGGAACGGGCTGAATGCCAGCCAAAACAGCAGGCAAAAACCAAGCGGGAGGGCCTTTCTCATGGGTTTTAGAACATTTTTCCCCAAAATTAGCAATTCTTTTAAAAAAGCACTAAATTTGGAGCGATTTGCACATTCTACCAGATACTAGATATCATTTTTCAACCCCAAACAATTAACCTATGAAAAAGCGTATTCTGTTTTTAATGTGCGCATTCCTGACCCTCGCCGGCTCAGCCTTTGCGCAGATTAAAGTCACCGGTACGGTTTCCGACGCTTCAGACGGTGCAGGCATCCCGTATGCCAGCGTCGTCGTGAAGGGCACCACCACCGGTGTCGCTGCGGATGCGGACGGCAAGTATGCCATCTCCGTACCCAACGCAAAGAGCGTGCTCGTCTTCAGTGCTGTCGGTTATGAAAACCAGGAAGTTACTGTCGGCGGCCGCGCTCAGATCAACGTATCCCTCGCTACGGACGCAGCCGCCCTGGACGAGGTGATGGTCGTGGCCTACGGTTCCGCAACCAAGACCTCCTTTACCGGTTCTGCCGGCAAGGTCTCCGGTGAAAAGATCGAACTCGTGCCGAGCACCAACCCGCTCAACACCCTGAACGGTACCACCCCGGGTCTTCGTCTGACCTCCGCGGGCGGCCAGCCGGGCGCTGACGCTACCATCACCGTCCGCGGTATCGGCTCCATCAATGGTAATACCGACCCGCTGATTGTCATGGACGGTATGGTCTATTCCGGTAACCTGGCTACGATTCCGGCATCCGACATCGACCAGATCACGGTCCTCAAGGATGCGGCTTCCACGGCGCTCTACGGTTCCCGCGCTGCAAACGGTGTCATCATGATCACCACCAAGCAGGGCAAGGGCGAGACGCCTACCATCAACGTCCGTATCTCCCACGGTTTCGTAACCCGTGAGCAGAAGGACTACAAGAACATG
>JAEEGH010017740.1_pt1 | contig 15128 bp, 15 predicted proteins | sample 9134181 | NCBI WGS metagenome assembly JAEEGH01 (sample SAMN16246544, study PRJNA631951) | gut metagenome | biome: gut microbiome; feature: rumen; material: DP-attached | host: Bos | place: Iran: Karaj | collected 2018-10 | reverse complement strand
TCTCCTCCGGCGTCAGGGTCTTATCCAGCACGGGCTCGGAGCCCAGCGGGTGCGTGAGGATGATCTTGTCGATGCCCATCCTCCGGGCTTCCTCAACAACGGCAAAGCACTCCGAGGGAGAAATGTGGCCGGTCGCCAGGCAAATGTCATACTTTTTGATGATCTCCAGGATCTTCAGCACGTCCGGATAGAGCTGGCCCCGGTCGTCCAGCAGGGAGAGCCCCTCCTCGCTGACGGGGATGCCCATTTTTCTGTAAACGTTCACGCTGTTTGCGGCGGAAAGCGTGGGCATCCAGATGACCTTGGCGCCCATTTTGGCGGCGGATTCCACCGCATGGCAGTTCAGCCCGCCGCAGTAAGCGTTGAGGCACTGACTGCCGAACAGGGTGACGCCCGGGACCAGCCGGTTTACAAGCTCTGCCATAGGGGCGTTGGGGTATCCGGTATCCTTCAGGACGATAGCCCGCATCCCGGCCTGGCTTGCCTGCACCGCCAGGTCGTAAGCGCTGAAGCTGCCCCCGCCGGGGCCGTGATGGACGTGCATATCGATGGAACCCTGCATGACCCGATCGATATCGACGCTGCCGACTCCAAACATGATCTGTACCCTCCCAAACAGAATGGCGCTTCCTCTCGTTTCTCCGTCCGATCATTTAATGCCGCAGAGCGGTTTTGCCGGACATTTGTTTGAATGCGCATGGAGAGACGATCCGAAAATACCCGATCATTATTATAACAGAAAACAACCGAGTTTGCTGCAGAGAATTCGCAAAGGCCGGCTTGTACCGAAACCGAGTCTCAGCGGGCCGGATGCCCGCTTGCGGAAACGCCTCCGGGCGTTCAAGCCTGACGTTGACCGGAGATTCTGATTTCTATATAATCTGTGCATGGGAAGAAGCGGGACCTCGTACAGAACCGTTAAGGAGAACGCAGACAAATGGAAAACGGCAATAAGCCCTTGGAAAAGCTCACGCATGAGGAGAAGAACCATCTCTTATACCTGCGGCAAAAAGAAACGTTGGACCGGTTCCTTGAAACCGGCGCGATTTCGCAGGAACAGCATGACAGGAGCCTGCGGGAGCTGAAGGAAAAGATGAACGAACGGTAAGACGCCGGGAACCCCCTGTCTCAGAAACGGACAGCGAAGGAGACGATGAAAATGCAGTTTATCATAAAAGCCTATGACGGAAAGGACATGCTGGACAGGCGCATGGCCGTCAGAGCCCGGCATCTTGAAAACATGGCGTCGGTAAAAGGAACGGTCGTCTGTGCGGGCGGTCTCCTTGACGACGAAGGAAAAATGAAGGGCTCCGTGCTGATCGTGGACTTTGAAAGCCGGGACCTCCTGGAGGAATACCTGCGCACGGAGCCGTATATCGTCGAGCACGTCTGGGAGAAGGTCGAAGTCGAGCCGATGAATGTAGTCATCATAAACGGCGAGAAGGTCGGCAATTGATGGCTGTAAGCGTCGGGCTTCCGCTGTATTGAGAAAATGGAACGGCTGATTTTTCATGTCGACGTCAACAGCGCTTATCTGTCCTGGGAGGCTGTCCGCCGAATATCGGAAGGCGGAGAGGACCTTCGCCTGGTTCCTGCCGTGATTGGCGGCGACCCCGAAAAGCGGACGGGCGTTGTGCTGGCAAAATCCATCCCCGCGAAGAAACTCGGCGTCAAAACCGGCGAGCCCCTGTCGGCGGCGCTTCGGAAATGCCCGGACCTGATCGTGGCCAGGCCGGATTTCCGGCTGTATGAGAAAAACTCAAAGGCCTTTATGGATATCTGCCGCAGCTACGCTCCGCGGTCGAGAAGGCCTCCATCGACGAGTGCTTCTGCGATTTCAGCGGGACAGGCTATTTGTATCCCGACCCGCTCGCAGTAGCCCATGAGCTCAAGGACCGGATCCGGGATTCGCTGGGCTTCACGGTCAACGTCGGCGTCAGCCGGAACAAGCTGCTGGCGAAAATGGCCAGCGATTTCGAGAAGCCGGATAAGGTCCATACGCTGTTTCCGGAGGAGATCCAAAGGAAGCTGTGGCCGCTTCCCGTGGGCGAGCTCTTCGGCGTCGGCGGGAACACGGCATCAAAGCTGCGCAGGCTCCGCATCCACACCATCGGCGAGCTTGCACGGACGCCGCCGGATACGCTTCAGTCTCGGCTCGGCAATAAGCTGGGCCTGCAGCTTCACAACTTTTCAAACGGGATCGACGACTCCCCCGTTCTCGCCGAACCGGAGGAGGCCAAGGGCTACAGCATATCGACCACCCTGGAAGAGGACGTTACGGAAATCGATGCGGCCAGGCAGATCCTGCTTGCTTTGGCGGACAGCGTGACCGCCCGGATGCGCTCCGACGGCGCGCAGGCCGGCTGCGTTGCGGTGATCATCCGCGATAACGACTTCAGGAACAAGTCACACCAGCGGCAGCTGGATCTGCCGACGGATGTGACCGGAGAGGTCTATGAGATCGCAGTCAGCCTGTTTGCCGAGCTGTGGGATCGGCAGACGCCGCTGCGGCTCTTGGGCATCAGCCTGACCAATCTCGTCCGCGAAGAAGCGCAGATGTCTTTGTTCGACGACGGCAGCCGCGAGAAGGCCCGGAAGCTGGACCGGGCGGTGGATGCGATCCGGGGGAAATACGGATCCGAAGTGATCCGGCGCGGCAGCGCCATGGAAACCTCCGCAAGGATCGGACAGAGGTATAAGGCACAGACGGATCCGGAGAAGGATGCATGAGCCCGGATCGGAGGAGGCGGCATGGGACAAATCAAACATCGGCCGAGCAGGTTGCGGCGGTATCCCGTGTGAGCAGAGGAAACGGGAAAAAGAGATCAAAAAGAGTATTTCCGCTCCTGCCTTCAGATTTCGGTTTATCGAGGAGGTCGTGATGACGATTCTGTATAACCGCCGCGCGTTATGCATGGGCGATGATGTTTACAATGGCATTTACAGGCTCCGGATGTCTGAAGATGCGACGCTTGGCGACCTGGTCGGGGTTCTCCTGCGCGGAGGAAACGGCAACGACTGGCCCATTCCGCAGACGTCCGAGATCGGCTGGACCGTCTATTCGAATATCGGCAGAATCGCCGACGTTTCCGCCGACAAAAAGCGAGTAGACTATCATATCTCAGAAAATGCGGGCGTCTCCGGGCTCGGGGTCGAATGGGTATTCGGTGCGCGGGCGGACGAGACCCCGACGGCTTCGGAGCTGGAAGGATTATTCGTGACTGACGAGAAGGACGGGGCCGATACACAGGAGGATCAAGCCGCGTCGGAGTACAGCGAGCAAGACCTGGAATATGCTGCGGAGTTCCGCGACGGCATCCATCGGGAGGCGCTGGAAATCGTCCGCAAGACACGTCCAGATATTACGGAGGTCGTCGACCGCCATCCGGTGGAGGATTACTTTCAGGAGCACTGGGACTATCCGGGCCGGTGGTATACCATGGTGTCGATCCCCTGCGGCTACGGCAGCCGCAAGGTGTTGATCGATGCCATTGTCCGCGATACGCTCTCCGAAAGGGCTCCCGAAAAGAAGCAAACGTACACGCAGGAATTGCGGGACGTGGCAGGGGCAGAGCCGGGTCGGCAGAGATTATCGAATCAGCTCGACGGGAAGCCGGACGGCTATGAAGAGCGGTTTGTCGTGGAGGCCGACCAAAAGAGCAGGAGCTTCCGTGCGGTCGGCGTGGATTCTGCGGGGCGTTATATCCTGGAACACTATGAGGAGTACGGCGTCGGCTCTGCCACAGGCTCGACGGGCGCCTATTACGTTCTGACCGATCTGGAGTACGGGCGATTCGCAAGGCTGGCGCTGATCAACGGGCAGCTGAACAGGGAGGATTATGACCGCCTTACCGCTGCGCCCGTAAAAGCCTCGAAGCAGGATGGACAGGCTGAAGATCCCTTTTATCGCTTGTTGGCCGAGTATCCCGATCTGGCGGTGGACTACTGCATCGTCAAGCAGGACGGACGGTATCTCGGCTACGAGTCGCACCGCACGGCCCTGAAAACGGCGTGGCGCACACGCTTCGCAGCCGAAGAGGACGGTGAACCCTGGCAGGGAAATCCGAATCTCGCGGCGGGAAAGCGGATCACGGTCGACGAGCTGTTCTCGCCGGATTATCGGGACGGAGAGCTGAATTACCGCAAAGCCTTCCTCTACCCACCCCACCGGAACAGCTATAGCGGCCGGGATTTTGTGCGCGTCAACGCCGCGCTGTTCCCGGAGGGAACGGACAGACTTGAAGTCTATGCGTGGACCACCGGCTGGTCGGACTATTTCGACGACGGGCACGAGTGGTGGGGTGCGCTCTGCCTGACCGTTTACGACGACAGCCTGGGCCGCTTTGCCGTGATCATGGCGTCGGCAACCGATTGAAGCCTCGCACGGCTCCGGGCCCGGGCAGCGTATCGTTGTGGCAATTCTTTGTCTGGTTTTAACGGAAGATTCGTTTAAGCAAAACCCCGGGTACCAATCACTTGAGACCGGTACCCGGGGCTTTTCGGAAGAATGGCCGAGCCGCAGCCGCAGACGGCCCTGTAAGGATTCCGGATGAATCATTCAGCGTTCGGAAACTGATCCGGCAGAATATTGCCGGGCCGGGGCGTACGGCATTTATCTCAGCATTCTTTGCAGATAACGATAGACCGCGCCTTCTTCGTCTGTCCCGCACTCGATCGTCAGCGGATAGTTCCGGTCCGTCCATGGGGTATACAGCTCGTATGTCTGCCATGTTATTTCCGCTTCTTTTGCCAGATGCTCCTCGTCCTTCGGCCAGTAGACGTCCCTTGCGGAATCGACCGCTTCCAGCAAGTCTTTCCCCGGCCGCCGGAGGCTCTTTTTCGTCAGAAGATCCAGCTTCAGGAGCGCGGTCAGCAGGATCCGGCTGTGTTCGGCGCAGTTGAGATTCAGATGGGTCAGGTCGAATTTGCCGTTACAGCCGCGGAAGGGCGTGGGATATTTCCGAACGACATAGCTATCGTCCAGGAAGACCAGGTAAACGTCTCCCTTCTGCATGGGCCAGCAGTTCTCCTGCATCACCAGGGACCCGTCCTCCGCCAGTCCGCATTCCTCCGCCAACTCGAATTCCTCTCCGTATTCGTTCGCGTTCTTGAAATACTTCAGGACCCGTACCTTGCGCACGGAATAGCCGCCGGAATACCGATTCCCACTGGAAACGGAGAAGGTGTTCTCCCTGGTCAGTTCATCCAGAGGCGTGACCACAGCGATCGTGTGAACTTTTATGCGCAGATCATAATACTTTTCGTATATCGTGCCATATTCCAGAATCCCGCCTGTCCGGACCGTCGGGTAGAGCGCATGGTAATAATCCTCAAAAGAGGCAAACCGCTGTCTCGGCCTCATAAACAGGATGATCGCTGCAAGGATCAGGCAAAGGAGGAGCCCCGCAAAGACAAAGGCAAATCTTTTTTTGTTCGGTGCAGGCATAATTCGTCCTCCCTTGCTTTGCCGCCGTTCCCGGTCTGCTGTTGCCTCCGAATTATACATTCTTTTCTTGACATTTGTCAACAAGCGCTCAGCCAAAAGTGAAGCCGGGCTTTGTCACCGCGGCACGAGCTATGTGTATGAGGACCACAGTCCCGGGTCTGTCTATAAAAAACCGACACTCTCCACGGATTTTTCCGGGGAGAGTGTCAAAGACTTCATACCGGTTTCTGGATAATCAAGAAGGTCGGCTGTCTTCAGAGGGAACCTGAGGAGCGAAATAGTGAGCCTGGGCATAGGCGAAGTGTGCCTCAAATCGGGAGATCGCTTCTCTTACGATCTTTTTCGTTGGGAAAAAGAGGTCGTAGGCGTGGAACCAACCGGGATAAACGTCGAGCTCCGCCTCCACTCCCGACTCCTGCAGATGGCGGACGTAGTCTGCGGTTTCGCAGTAAAATGGTTCGACGTCCCCCACGAAGGTGTAGCAGGGCGGCAGGCCGCGGTAATCCGTCCTGCGGGCGGGGGCCGCGTAGCAGGAGACGAGGTCCGTGCCCCAGGCCTCCCGCAGATAGCGCTTCCAGGCCTTGTGATTCCGTTTCGTGTTCCAGTTGGGGGCGTGATTGTCCGCAGAGGAGGGCGTGTCCCGGTCGTCCAGCATGGGATACAGGGGCATCTGAAAGGCAATGCTTACTTCCCGCCGGTCATGGGCCAGCATACACAGGGCGGCGGCCATGCCGCCCCCGGCGCTCTCGCCGCCCACCATGAGCTGATCCGGCCGGAAGCCGATCTCCTCTGCGTGTTCTTTCATATAGAGGAGCGCGGCGTAGCAGTCCTGCAAAGCGGCGGGATAGGGGTGCTTTTTGGAAAGACGATAATCCGGGGAGACCAGAATCGCCCCGAATCTCACCACCAGGGATAGGGCCCGCGTGGCGAACACATCCTTGGCGGAGCCGGACTGATATCCGCCCCCGTGGACCCAAAGGACGCCGGTAGGTTTCTCTTTGCCCGGATTCCTGGGGCGGAGGATCAGGAGCCGGATGCTGTGATCCCCCACGGGAATCATGCGCTTTTCCACATGAAACAGATGCTTTGCCATACCGCGCCCTCAAAAGAAGAAGTGCTTTTCCAGCGCGTGGCGGAGGGGGCGGATCATGCCCGACAGGAGCAGGAACAGGCCCACCACGCCGAAAACGGCCAGGGAAAAGAGGCTCCAGCGGAACATCGCCGTGCCGAAGGTCAGATGCTCGAACAGCTCCACCAGTACGGTAAAGCCCCCCAGCAGGACGAGAAAGCCGCCGAAAATATAGTATTTGCCCCGGCGGACGTATTTCAAAAGGCAGATCATCGCCATCGTCAGCAGGCAGCTCAGCAGGAGCACGGGCAGGGCGAAGCTGAAAAACCAGCTTCCTCCCGTTTGCAGACAGATCAGCAGCGTATACAGAGCCGCGGCGACAAAGTCCACGGGGACGAAGACCTCGCTCCTGGGACGGCGGAACCAGCCGGGCAGGATCACTGCAATGTAAAACAGCAGGATGCCGCCCACGGCATAGCTGCCCCAGCGCAGCGCGCCGTAAAGCCGGAAGCAGACGATCATCACTGCGGCCAGGGCGATCACGCAGACCACCGTCATCGCGGCAGCCCCCGCCAGGCCCGACTCCCGCGTGTGATGGGGGAGATTGTCGGGATACAGCTCTTCCTTTTTGCTGTCGTCGGGATTCCATACCGGCGTCTGACACAGCGGACAGGTGGAAACCCCGTCCTGAAGGCGGACGCCGCATTTCACACAGTACATAGCCTATCTCCTATCGTTCGTCTCGATATCCACCGGCAGCCCCAGCTCCACCAGGGTGGAAAAGAACCGACGCTCCAACTCCGATTCCCGGATGTTGCGGATCATGTTGATGCAGGTTTTCTCCCCAAAGCTGACCACCGAGCAGTTGTTGGGATAGCTCCGCTGGGGGCCGATGATGAATTCCAGTCGCTTCACATGGGAACCCATGGGCTCCGGCAGTTCCACTCTGCCCAGGTTGGAGATGCACAGGCTGCCGCCGCCTTCTCCGATCTGCCGGTAGACCAGGTCCATGACCAGATCCTTGAGGAAGAGCGGGGCGAGACGCAGAGCGGTGAGCTGCTGCGGAAGCACATTTGCCGCGATCATGCCCGCCATATTCTGCCGGGTAGCCTCGGCGCTGAGGCGGTGCCACACCAGCCGGCACAGTTCCTCCAGGGTGTAATCGCCGAAGCGGGGATCCGCGCCGATGTTGAGTACCAGGGAGAAATTCCGCAGGGTCCGGCTGCCGAACAGCCTCCTCAAGTCCACCGGAACGGTGATCTTCACCGGACGCTGCCGCTTTTTCCGGCGCTTCATGTCCTGCATGCCGATAATGCTTTGAGCCATGACCGCAGACAGAAAGGCTGTCACAGATACCCCGTGCCGGTGGGCCAGATCCAGCAGCGCCTGCGTGTCCACGATGCCGGTGGTGAGGTGCCGATAGCCGCCGCCCTCGCGTTCACCATGCAGATGATAGGATTTTGCCTCCCTCCGGGAAGCAGCCGCCGGCGCAGCATGCTTCAGGAAGCTGTCCTCCAGTTCCTCTGCTTCCGGCGTCTCCGCGAGGGAACGGACCATGTCGTTTTTCGGGATCTCCAGGCCATAGCGCAGCTCCAGATACCGGGCTGTCAGGCTGCACAGAAATACACTGCCTCCGTGCCCGTCGGTGAGGGCGTGGAAGAATTCCACCGCGATCCGGTTTTTATAGTGCAGGATGCGCAGACAGCTGCTCCGCAGTTCCCGGCGGCTCATAAAGGTGAGAGGATAGGCAAAGTCCGGCCGCACCGCAGCGCCCTGGGAACTCTCCTCAAGATAATACCAGAAAAAGCCCTTATGCAGCCCGACGAAAAAAGAAGGGAACCGGGAGCGCATTTCCTCTGCGGCCTTTTGCAGAATCGCCGGATCCACTTCTTCGGTCAATGTCATGGACAGGCGGAAGCCGTTGGACCAGTCCCGCCGTGCGATGGCAGGGAATATGAGCGCGGCAGTGTCCAGCCGATACCAGTTTTTTTGCATGACGGTCCTTTCCTTGATGTGAAATAACGCGATGGACTCAACCGTCATGCTAACACAGGATGCGAAGCCCTGTCAACGGACCGGCGAGATCAAGAAGGAAGGTACCTGCTTCGGCGCTCAGGAATACAACGGCTTTTATAACAATTGGTCCCATACCGCGCAGCATATGCTGGTAATGTGATGTGGGGGGTATCGACTGCTGAAGTATCTTGACTGTGAATCCTCTGAGATCGCAATGCAGCTGGACGAAATAGCAATAGAGTGTTTCAATTTGAAGGTCTGATAAGAAAGCTAAAAGTGAATCGAGAATATAGATATAAAACGCTCCGGCGGAAACGCGGCAACATGCCGCCCTCCGTAGGAGCGTTTGCATAGCAGCTTGAAACGGTAAAAAGTTAAGTCTTCTGCCAGTGCCGGAGCTGGGAGAGGTGGAAGTCGTAAAGCTCCCGGCGCTTTTCTTCCGGCTGCTCCTCCGGATTCGGCATGTGGCTAACCAAATAATCGATCAGCGAGTCCTTGGTAGGATACACGTATTTGCCCTCCGCGTAGCACCAGGTGCAGTAGTCCTCGTTGAAGCTCCCGTCCGGCTCGCGGCTGATCATGCTGTCCTCGCTGAGCGGCATCCCGCAGCACTGGCAGATGAGCTGCCGCGGGGAGCCGAGAAGCGTGTTGATGGACACGCCGTATTCCCGCGAAAGCAGCTTCAGCGTTTCGGTGTTCGGCTGGGTCTCGCCGGTCTCCCAGCGGCTGACCGCCTGCCGCGTGACCATAACCCGCTCCGCCAGCTGCTCCTGGGTCAGACCGTGCTTTTCCCGCAGTTCCTTCAGTATGTTCTGAGTTTCCATCAAAGAACCTCCTATGTTTGTGATTGCCCTCAGTATACACGGATCCGGAGAGAAAGCAAGCAACCCACGGTTGCTTTCGGGAGAGGGGGAAGAATGCGAGGCAGGGCCGTTGGAGTGCAGGCATCGTGATGAAGCCTTTTATTGCTCTGCAATAGGAGCATTTCACTATTTTTGGGTATCCCGTGAGCATCAATTACGTGAATCAGTTGTTGCATCGCAGTAGACAAAGAAAAAGCCCAATTCCGAACTGCCAATACTATCTGGTGTCCATCAGCGAAAATGACCTGTCGGCTGAATCCCTTCTGAGAGCAGGGAAGCGGGAAGGAGTTTTGAGCGGAATCTGCTGGTCGCCTTCCGGGACGGAACGATCCGCAAGTGCGACATGGCCGCGTGTTATTTAGGGCGTATTCACGCTACCAGCCATTGAGCGGTAGTGTGAACATGCTCTAACGCTCACGGGCTGGCAGGGTGCGGCAGATCTCCTCAAGCGCCTCCAGACAGAGATTCGTCTCCTCCGCCGTGTTCCCCTCACCGAAGGAGAAACGCAGCGTACCCTGGGGGTAAGTGCCCAGGGTCCGGTGGGCAAGGGGGGCGCAGTGCAGCCCCACGCGGGTTTGAATGCCCCAGCGGCTGTCCAGCAGCCGGGCAGCCTCCGCCAGCTCCCCTTCCCGAATCTGCACCGAGACCACCGGCGCGCGGGAAACCGTGTCCTCTCGCCCGATGAGCCGGATGCGGGGGATTGCCCGGAGCCCTTCCAGAAAGCGGGCGGTCAGGTCCAGCTCATGCGCCAGCGCGGCAGCTCGGCTTTGCCCGCTCCGGGCTTCCAGAGCGCCGTAAAGCCCATAGAGCCCCGGCAGATTCGGCGTCCCTGCCTCGAAGCGGTCCGGCATGAAGTCGGGCATCTGCTCCAGGTGGCTGATGCTGCCGGTGCCTCCGGCGATCAGAGGCTCCATTTCCCCGACCAGGTCCGGCCGCAGCAGGAAGCCGCCAGTGCCCTGGGGCCCCAGAAGGGTCTTGTGACCGGTAAAGGCCAGGGCTGCCAGGTTCATTTCCTCCATATGGAGGGGAAAGAGCCCGGCGGTCTGGGCGCTGTCCACGATCAGAAGCAGGTCGTGTCGGCGGCAGAGCTGCCCCAGGGCGGCGATGGGCTGCACCGTCCCGCAGACATTGGAGGCATGGGTGCTGATCACGGCACGGGTCTCGGGACGGAGCATGCCCTCCGCTTCCTCCGGCAGCATATTGCCGCAGCGGTCGGCGGGGATCACGTCATAGCGAACACCCTGGGCTGCCAACTGGTGCAGGGGGCGCATCACCGCGTTGTGCTCCATGGCGGAAACCAGCACATGGTCGCCGGGACGCAGCAGACCCTTGATGAGCATATTCAGGGCGGTGGTCACATTGGCGGTGAATGCGGTGTAGCGGCAGTCCGTCCCGCCGAAAAGGTCCGTGACCGCCTGACGCAGGGAATACAGAAGATCTTCGGCCTCAAGGGCGCTGTCGTAAACGCCGCGGTTCACGTTGCTGCCCACCTTCGTCAGGTACTGCACCATCCGCTCCGTCACCGCCGCCGGCTTGGGAAAGCTGGTGGCTGCATGGTCCAGATAAATGCGATTCGCTGCCATGGCGTAAGCCTGCCTCCCTGTATAAAGACTGGGTATCCCATCCGGTACGATTATACGTATGGGCGGGATTGCCTGTCAAGGAAAACGAAAGCGGCATATTCACAAAAAGTTATACTTGCATTTACACAAAAGATATGTATAATATGTGGTATGAAATCGCCGCTTTCGGCGGGGGTGTCTGTGAAAAATGACCAATTATTGGAAGGGAAGAAGCGCTTGTGAAGGAAAAAAGAGAAACCGTGATCCTCGGCGGCGCGGGGCTGCTGATCGGCGTGATCGCCGTCCTTTTGGTGAAGTTCGGCAACCCGGCCAACATGGGCTTCTGCATCGCCTGCTTCCTGCGGGATACGGCGGGGGCCATGGGCCTCCATCGTGCGGGGGCCGTGCAGTATCTTCGCCCGGAGATCGTGGGTCTGATCCTGGGGGCTTTCTTCCTGTCTCTGGGGCGGAAGGAATTCTCCCCGAAGGGCGGGTCTTCCCCCGTCACCCGTTTCCTGCTGGCAATGTGCGTCATGGTGGGGTGCCTCATGTTCCTGGGCTGCCCCTTCCGGATGGTCCTGCGCATCTCCGGCGGTGACGGGAATGCGCTGCTGGGGCTGGCGGGCTTTGCCTGCGGCATCGGCGTCGGGGTGCTGTTCCTGAAAAAAGGCTACTCCCTGAAGCGGAACTACAAGCAGACAAAGGCAGAAGGCGCTGCCCTTCCCATCCTGACCCTGGCGCTGCTGCTCCTGGCGGTGATCGTCCCCGTCCTTTTCTTCGCCACGGAGGCCGGCGGCGGCCCCGGCGGCAGCCATGCGCCCCTGCTCATCTCCCTGGCGGCGGGCCTGATCGTGGGCGCCGTGGCGCAGCTGACGCGGCTTTGCATGGTGGGCGGCATCCGGGACCTGATCCTGTTCCGCTCCGTGCGCCTGCTCATGGGCTTTGTGGGCATCTTCGCGGCGGCCCTGATCTGCAATCTGGCCTTCGGATTTTTCAAATTCGGCTTTGCGGGGCAGCCCGTAGCCCACAACGACGGATTGTGGAATTTCCTGGGCATGCTTCTGGTGGGCTACGGCAGCACCCTGCTGGGGGGCTGTCCCCTCCGCCAGCTGGTGCTCACCGGGGAGGGAAACACCGATTCCGCCGTCACCGTGCTGGGCTTCCTGGCAGGGGCGGCGCTGTGCCACAATTTCTCCCTGGCCTCCTCGGCCAACGGACCCACCCTGAACGGCAAGATCGCCGTGGTGATCTGCATCGTGATCGTCAGCATCGTCGCAGTTGCCAATACAATCGGCAAAGAGAAGGGAAGGTAAGCACATGATCGACGCGAGAGGACGTTCCTGCCCGGAGCCGGTGCTGATGCTCCGCAAGGCCATGACAAGCAAGGAAGCGAGCTATGAGATCATGGTGGATAACCGTGTCTCCGTAGAAAACATCACCCGCTACGGCCAGCATGAGGGCTATCGGGTGACGGTGGAGGAGCGGGAGGACGACTATCTGCTCCGCCTGGAGAAATGATCTGCTTCGTCACCTTTTATTCCCATTTTGACGCGATCCGCATGCGGCGGCGGCTGGAGGACCTGGGGATCGGCGCCGTGCTGATGCCTGTTCCCCGGGACCTGAGTTCCTCCTGCGGGACCTGTCTCCGCTTTGAGACGGACCTGCCGCTCCCGGATTTCCTTTCGGAGGGAACGGAGAAGGTGGTGGAGGCCTTGGGCGGAGGGTACCGGGTGATCTTTTCATCGGAGGAGGCCCCATGAGCGATATTCAGATGACCAAGCTGGCCAACTGCGCCGGCTGCGGCGCGAAGGTGGGCGCGGGGATGCTGGCGCAGCTCCTGGAGGGACTGCCGGTGCGCCGGGATGAGCGGCTGCTGGTGGGCTATGACCGCAGCGACGATGCTTCCGTCTATTTGATCGACGAGCATACCGCCCTGGTGCAGACGGTGGATTTTTTCCCGCCCATCGCCGACGATCCCTTCACCTTCGGGCAGATCGCCGCCTGCAACGCCCTCAGCGACGTCTACGCCATGGGCGGCGAGCCCCGCCTGGCCCTGAATATCATGACCGTGAGCCGGGAGATGGACCGGGAGACCATCCATGCCGTGCTGCGGGGAGGCTATGAAAAGGCCTATGAGGCCGGGGTCATCATCACCGGCGGCCATACCATCGAGGACAGCGAGCCGAAATACGGCCTGGCCGTCACCGGCTTTGCGGACCCGAAGCGCATCCTGAAAAACTGCACCGCCCGCCCCGGCGACGTGCTGATCCTCACCAAACCCCTGGGGGTGGGCATCCTCTGTACCGCCGCCAAGGGAGACCTGGTGCCGGAAGCGCTGATGAAGCGCCTCCATGCGCAGATGATGACGCTCAACCGCGCGCCGCGGGACTGCATGCTCCGATTTGAGACCCACAGCTGTACGGACGTGACCGGCTTTTCCCTCATGGGCCATGCCTATGAGATGGCCTCCGGCAGCGGCTGCACCATCCATTTGCGGGCCGGCGACGTGCCCTATCACCGGGAGGCGTGGGAGCTGGCGGACATGGGCTTCGTGCCCGCAGGCGCCTACCGCAACCGGGATTATGTGGAGCCTGATCTCTGCTGGGCGCGGGAGATCCCTCTGCCCCTGCAGGATATCCTCTTTGATCCCCAGACCTCCGGCGGCCTGCTGATCGCCGTGGCGGAGAAGGACGGGGAAAGCCTGCTGCGGGCCTTGAAAGAAGAAACGGGCGGGGCTTCCGTTGTGGGTTATGTGACGGAGAAGGGGCCGAAGGCGCTGATCGTGGAATGATCGCAGCGCGGAAACAACAGAAAACATGGGGGTGGATCCGGCCCGGTGGCCGGCCCGGACTTCAAATCCGGTCGTGAGGCGGTTCGCGCCGACTCAGGTGTGTTCGATTCGCACACATCCCCGCCAGTCTGCCCCGGGGCAGCCGTGTCCTGCGGCTGTCCCGGGGATGGGCTATTTCCGCGAAGGAAAAAAACGTCGCTTGATCCGCCGTCAGGGGGAACTCTGACGGCTTTCTTAAGGGGGCCATAAGCCCCCAGGACCTGGAAGGGAGACGGCCGGAGATGGAAAAGCGCATCATCATGGGCACCGCGGGCCACGTGGACCACGGCAAGACAGCTCTTGTCCGCTGCATGACCGGCGTCAACACCGACCGGCTCAAGGAGGAGCAGGCGAGGGGCATCACCATCGAGCTGGGCTTCGCCCCCTTCGACCTGCCGGACGGGCAGCGCATCGGCATCGTGGACGTGCCGGGGCATGAGAAATTCGTCCGCACCATGCTGGCGGGGACCACGGGGATCGACCTGGTGCTGTTCGTCATCGCTGCGGACGAAGGGGTGATGCCCCAGACCCGGGAGCACATGGATATCCTGCGGCTGCTGGGTATCCGGCGGGGGATCGTGGCCCTGACGAAGATCGACCTGGTGGACGGGGAATGGCTGGAGCTGGTGCGGGAGGATGTGGCGGAATACCTGAAGGACAGCCCCCTGAAGGATGCGCCGGTGCTGGAGGTCTCCTCCGTCACCGGGCAGGGCGTGGACGCCCTCATCCGCGCCATCGGGGAGCTGTGCGTCGGCATCCCGCCCCGGTCCTCGGCGGGCGTCGCCCGGCTGGCCATCGACCGAGCCTTCACCATGGCCGGCTTCGGCACGGTGGTGACGGGCACTCTTTGGAGCGGCAGCATCCGGGTGGGGGACGCCATGGAGCTGCTGCCCGCCCACAAGGAGGTGCGCGTGCGCACCCTGCAGGTCCACGGGGAAAAGCGGGAAACGGTGCAGGCCGGGGAGCGGGTGGCCGTGAATCTGCCCGGCGTGGAAAAGGAGACCGCAGAGCGGGGCGGCTGGCTCATGACCCCCGGCGCCATGGAGGAGAGCCGGAGGATCGACGTGCAGCTGGAGCTGCTGCCCGACGCGCCGGAGATGAAGAACCGGGCCCGGGTCCATGTACACCACGGCACCGCCGAAGCCCTGGCCAGGGTGGCCCTGCTGGATCGGGAGAGCCTGCAGCCCGGCGAGAGCGCCTTTGCCCAGCTGGAGCTGGAAACGCCCCTGGCCGTCCTGCCGGAGGACCGGATGATCTTCCGCTTCTATTCCCCCGTGGTCACCATCGGGGGCGGCGTCGTGCTGGATGCGGCTGCCTCCAAGCATCGGCGCAAGCGCAGGGA
>JAEEGH010017737.1_pt1 | contig 15130 bp, 14 predicted proteins | sample 9134181 | NCBI WGS metagenome assembly JAEEGH01 (sample SAMN16246544, study PRJNA631951) | gut metagenome | biome: gut microbiome; feature: rumen; material: DP-attached | host: Bos | place: Iran: Karaj | collected 2018-10 | reverse complement strand
AGCGATTGGTGGCTTTCTTCATCTGCGGGTCGCAGAATGTAATACATATCTCGTCCACTTCGTTGGCGGCCAAAAAAGAAGTGATAAACTCAATGTTCGTTCGCAGAAAAGCGACATTGCCGAGTCCTTTCTCTATCGCTTGCTTTGCCCCGGCCCACATACGTGCGCCTTTGATATCCACGCCGATGAAATTTTTCTCCGGATATTTCTCCGCCAGCCCCACCGTATATTCCCCGCGGCCGCAACCGAGTTCCAAGACTATCGGATGATCATTATGGAAAAAGCGCTCGCGCCAATGCCCCGCTATCGGATCTGTCTGCGCTTGCACTCCGCACTGGAAGACATTATCAAATGTCTCCATCTCCGCAAATTTCTTGAGTTTATTTTTCCCCATTCCGTATGATCTCCACGCCTATATCAGTGATGCCGCGTAAGAGCGAGTCGCGCATTCCGTGCTGAATCGTCAGGCTGTATGCGCCCGTATCCGGAAAATGCTTTTCTTCCTCCAACAAAACCGGCATCTCTATAAATCCGTGGTTCTGGTCTCCCAACCACTGGCCTCTGTCATCCGCCAGATAAAACTCTATCGTGTCTTGGCGCTGCCCGTCACCGATAAACAACCACATGTTTTGATACGGATAGCGCTCCGAATGACGGACATACAAGATTATCCGATAATCGGCTGCCGTGTCCGAAATCGCATAGTCGAAACGGAGCACACTGTCTACTGCCCATTTATCCGATGGAATCGGCATAAATCGACTATAAACGATATCATGCGAGCAAGCGGATAGCAGACTCGCAATAGCGGCTATTAGCAGGATATAGACACTCTTTCTCATCTTCTGAAGTTTTTCTTTTTCTTACGGTCGAAACGCGTAACGTCTTGTCCCACATTGTGCACATATCCGATCTCCGGCGTTTCCACCTTATTGCCTTCCAGCGTAAGCGGTTTCTCTCCGCGACGATTCATCGCAATGACTTCATGCGCACGTTTGGTACTGATAGTCTGCAAGTTAGCCGCTACGGATTGATCGGACGAATAGGTCACTGTCCCTGCCAGCGGGTCGGTAGAGAAGAGGTAGTAGGTCGCATCCTTCGTTTCCAGTTGTATATGACGTCCCGGCAGCGCTTTCGAAGCATCTTCATATACCGGCACTTCGTAGTTAAGACAACATTTGAGTTTGGCACACATACCCGCTAACTTCTGCGGATTGGGCGAAATATTCTGCAACCGCGCCGCACCCGTTCCTACGGACGAGAAATTGATCATCCAGGTAGAGCAACATAACTCGCGCCCGCAAGGACCCGTTCCGCCGATACGGCCTGCTTCCTGACGCGCACCGATCTGCTTCATCTCCACGCGGATACGGAAGGTCTCGGCATACACCTTGATGAGTTGGCGAAAATCCACGCGCCCGTCTGCGATATAGAAGAAGATAGCCTTCGACCCGTCGCCCTGATACTCTACATCGCCTATCTTCATCTCTAATCCTAACGATTTGGCGAGTTGGCGCGCCTTGATCATCGTCTCCTGCTCGCGTGCATGCGCTTGGCGCGCGCGTTCCAAATCTTCTTCGGTAGCAATACGAAGCACTTGACGAATCTCATAACGCGAGGTATCGATCTTATTCTTCTTGATCTGCAACTCCACCAACTTGCCGGTCAATACCACTTCACCCAAATCGTATCCGGGGTTGGCCTCCACGACCACCTTGACACCTTTCTCTAAAGGAAGATGATTGGCATTATGGAAATATCCCTTGCGGGTATTTTTAAACTGCACCTCTATCAAGTCGGTCAACTGGGTGTTCTCCGGCAGGTCACTCAACCAATCGCTCACCGGCAACATATGCGCCGAGTTGCGCTTGGTAGCTGCAGCGCTCAGTTCATTATGTTCTGCTCCAACGGTATATTTTTTCATTTCTTCGGTTTTTTAATCAATACTATCATTTGCAGGCAAAGGTCAAAAAAGATGATTTTGGCATTGCCGTTTTGCTCTATCTGTCTTTCGGCCAACTCCAGTTGGTTCATGATCTCTTCTACATTTCCGTCATGAATAAACGGCGCGAACTTCACGGAGAACTCCCGCTCCGCCGCCAACTGGTAATTCAAGTCCGGTTGCGCTAGGTTGCGGATATAGTTCTCTCGCACCTGTTGCTGGGCATATTGCAGAAAATGCTTCTGTTTCTCCCGTCCCACTTTGCTGTCTGCCATGTCGAGACTCCATTTGCGGAGAGCCTTGAGGGATTCGTATTTCTTCTGCGGATCCCGAAGCACACCCACGGTAAACGCATTCCGGAAAAGGGCAATGAAATCGTTCAGTTCTACTTGATTTTCCTCGGATTCATCGGCTTTTTTCTGTGCCGCCAGATAACTGCCGTTTGCAATACGGGCTATATCGGCGGCATGATCCGGAGCGATGCCTTTTTGTACCAACGCGTCTGCAATCGTCTCATCCGGCAAACGCGGTACACGAATCGTCTGCACACGCGATTGGATAGTCGTCAACAACTGCTCGGGATGCTCGCTCACCAAAAGAAAAACCGTCTGTGCGGGTGGCTCTTCCAACAGTTTAAGCAGTTTATTGGCACAATCGGCATTCATTTTCTCCGGTTGCCAGATAATCATCACTTTATAGCCGTTCCCGTAGGGTTTGAGACTCAGTTTGCGGATGATCTCCTGACTCTCTTTCTCATAGATCATGCTCTGTTTTGTCTCCACGCCCAAGGCTTTATGCCAATCATCCAAATCAAAATAATGTTTCTTTAGGATGATTTCCCGCCAACTGTCCACATAGTCATCGCACCGATTATAATCATCGGTTTTTACTATCGGGAACGCAAAATGCAAATCCGGATGCTGCAGATGTTGGAATTGCAGACAAGTGGGGCATGTGCCGCAACTGTCTGCTTCCGTTCTATTCGGACAATTCAGGTATTGGGCATAGGCCAAGGCTAACTGCAACTTACCGATACCCGATATGCCCGTGAAGAGTTGGGCGTGGGGGATTCGTCCCTCACGCACCGCTTGACGCAACTGCTGTTTCGTCGCTTCTTGTCCTATAATGTCCTTAAAAAGCATCCAGCTTTCAGTAATCAGTTTTCAGCCTTCAGTTCTTTGCGCAGCGCCTCAACCATTTGAGCATATTCTGCCTCAGAGAGATAGACTTTCCCCGGATTCATCTGGAATGTCCCGCCGTAATCCGGTCCATCTACATACTTGGGAGCCAAATGGAAATGCAGATGACTCAACTTATCGGAATAAGCGCCGTAGTTGATCTTCTCCGGTTTGAAGAGTTTCTGCATGGCGCGCGTCACTTGTGCCACATCGGCCATAAAGAGATTGCGTTGCTCATCGCTCAACTCATTCAGGTCATTCACATGTTTGTCATACGCTACCAGACAACGACCGTGATAGGTCTGCTCCTTAAATAAAAACGCACGTGAGACACGCAGATGCGTGATCTCAATCATCAGGTTATGCAGTGTCTCATTGTTCTGACAATAGAGACACGATTGGGGATCAGAATACATATTGTTGTTTATTTGTTTATTCCTTCAATAACTGCATTGCGCACGGCTTCTATCGCCGCGTTGGCATCGATATTTCCTTCTGCATTCTTGAATTGCTTCAGGTCAATCGGCTCACCGATATGCATATGTACGGGATGTCTCGTCACATACGCTTTACCTTTAGGTAACACTTCGAAACACCCCGTGAGTGACAAGGGGATGACGGGTAGACCTAACTCCACTGCAATCTGGAATGCACCACGCTTAAATCGTCCCACCTCGCCGTTAAGCGACCTCGTTCCTTCCGGGAAGATCACCGTGCAGACGCCGTTCACCAGTTGTTTCTCTACTTCCTTGAGACTCTCCATCGCGGCTTTCGCATTGCGGCGATCCACGAAGATATGTCCTGCCGCCTTGCACCCCGTGCCTACAAACGGCACTTTACGCAACTCCGCTTTCATCAACCATTTGAAGATCACCGGCAACCATCCATACACCAACCATACATCAAACATCGACTGATGATTCGCCACAAAAACATAACTCTGTTTCTGCTCAATATGCTCGATTCCATCGACAGAAACGGGCAAAAACATCAACCAGAAAAACGAGCGCGACCAAAACTGTTGCACCTTATGCACAAACTCCGCGTTACGCCAATGGACGGTGCAAACGGTGAAAATCGCCGTGAACATCGTCAGTACAGCCAACAGCGGCCAGGCTATCAAATATTGATAGAGTACGTAAAAAGGATAGAGTATGTATTTCATATCAGTGATTTTATTCTTTATCGTATTTCTGCATAAATCCGCGGTAGAGAGCGCATATCCTGCGAATCTCGTCCCATGTCTCATCACTCAGTTTGGTTCCTACAATCTCCACTACACGGCCGGCAGCGATGGTTCCGATTTCGGCACACCGGCGGATGTCAAATCCGTCACTCAGAGCATGAAGGAATCCTCCCGCAAAAAGGTCTCCGGCACCGGTGGAATCGGTACAACTGGTCGTAATAGCTCCTATATGATGGCGCTTGCTACCCTGTTGTACGTACGATCCGTTCTTGCCGACCTTCACCACGGCGATATCGCATTGCTCGGCAATTACCTGCACAGACTCCTCCGGATTGAGATGAGTATAGGCAAACGACTCGTCTTCGTTGGCAAAAACGATATCCACATATTGCTTGATCAGGTCTTTGAGGAAAGCATGGTTCTCATTGACCACATTATAGGAAGCCAAATCCAGAGACACCATACATCCGGACTCTTTTGCTAAGCGGATGGCCTTCTCAATCAGGTCATGGTTCTGCACCAGGTATCCCTCGATATGGAAAATGTCATATCCGTTGAAGGCATCCTTCTGGATATCATCGGCGCATAACTCAGCCGCAGCTCCCAAGTACGTAGCAAAGGTGCGCTCGCCATCCGGCGTGATCAGCACGATGGAACAACCGGACATCGCTTGCTGCGACAGCAACAGGATGGGCTTGACTCCGTTCTTGATCATGTCTTCGCGGTAGAAATCGCCCACCTCATCATTGCCGATTTTACCGATGAAAGCCGCTTTACCACCTAAGGCCGCGATACAGTTCACCGCATTGCTGGCCGATCCTCCGGCTACCATGCGCTTACGCACAGATGCAAAACGGAATTGAATCTCCTCCGCCTGTTTCATCGAGATAAGATTCATACTCCCTTTCGGAAAACCCAGTTCACGCAGATCATCCTCACTTACCTGCAAGAGGATGTCCGTCAGCGCATTGCCTAATCCGAGAATTTTCTTCATTTTGTCGTATTTTTTACCAAAAATCGGGTTAATTATCAAAAAAACTTTGCAAAGATACAAATTTTTTTTGAAAAAAACTTGCGTATATAAAAAAAAAGCAGTACTTTTGCGGCCGATTTCGCTTCCTTAGCTCAGTCGGTTAGAGCATCTGACTGTTAATCAGGGGGTCCTAGGTTCAAGTCCTAGAGGGAGCGCAAGGGGTGATAACGATCAAAAGTTATCACTTTTTTTTGCCTGTTTTTACACCCTACACTTTTTTATAAAAAAATAAAAAAATTCGCGCGCGCTTGCATATATGAAAAAAAAGTTGTAATTTTGCACAATTTTCCGAAATACGCACTTAAAACAACACTAAAATATGGGACTTTTTTCTTTTACTCAAGAGATTGCGATCGACTTAGGAACGGCGAACACCATCATCATGTGTGATGATAAGATTGTAGTGGATGAGCCTTCTGTAGTCGCTATCTCCATGGCGGACAACAAGATGGTTGCCGTCGGCCGCAAGGCGCAACAGATGATTGGTAAGGGTGGTTCGATGATTCGTACGGTACGCCCCTTACGTGACGGTGTGATTGCGGATTTCTATGCTTGCGAGATGATGATTCGCGGTATGATCAAGATGATTCCGAAGCAAGCGCGTCTATTCACCCCCTCCATCCGCATGGTGGTTTGTATTCCTTCAGGTTCGACCGAAGTGGAGATTCGTGCCGTGCGTGACTCGTCGGAGCACGCCGGAGGACGTGACATCTACATGATCTACGAGCCAATGGCTGCGGCTATCGGTATCGGATTGGATGTAGAGAGTCCGGAGGGCTGTATGATCGTTGATATCGGTGGTGGTACGACGGAGATTGCCGTGATCTCGCTCGGCGGTATCGTCAGCAACAAGTCCATCAAGATCGCCGGTGACGATTTCAATCAGGATATCATCGAGTACATGGGTCGTATGCACAACCTGCGTATCGATGAACCGACGGCAGAGCGTATCAAGATTCAGGTAGGTTCCGCCCTGCCGGAATTGGAGGATGCGCCGGAAGATTTTGTAGTAGTTGGTCCGAATAAGGTGACGGCACTCCCGATGTCCGTTCCGGTAAGCTATCAAGAGATCGCGCACTGTTTGGAAAAGAGTGTATCGAAGATCGAGAGCGCTATTCTTCAGGCGCTGGAGACCACTCCTCCGGAGTTGTACTCCGATATCGTAAAACGCGGTATCTACCTGACCGGCGGTGGTGCGTTACTGCATGGTTTGGCACGCCGCTTGACGGATAAGATCACTATTCCGTTCCACGTAGCCGACGATCCGTTGCACTCGGTTGCTCGCGGTACAGGCGTAGCGCTGAAGAATGTGAATAACTTCGGATTCCTGCTCCGTTAATTCCCTGAAACGGCATGCAGAATTTGCTCAAGATACTGCTGCGGTATAGCAACTTCCTGGTATTTATCATCCTGGAAGTTGCTGCATTTATGCTATTCTCATACAACAATGCGTATCCGAGAAGCAGTATCCTGAGTACGTCCAATGATTTCGTAGCATGGCAACACGAGCAGATGGCGGAGGTAACAAACTATTTCCGTTTGCGTAGTGTGAACGAAGAATTAGCGGCAGAGAATGCGGCGCTACGCAATCAGATTTGCTCGATGGATTCGGCCAAAAACAGAGATGTTATCCATTACGAGTCGGCGAAAGTAGTACACATGACGACCGACCAATTGCATAACTACCTGACGATCAATCGGGGTAGCGTGGACGGCATTCAACGCGGCCAAGGAATCCGCAATGCAGATGGTGTAGTAGGCATCGTGCGCACGGTAGGCAGGAACTATAGTGTTGTTTTGCCGATTATCAATACGCATACCAACCTCAGTTGCCGATTTACGAAAAACGACTATATCGGAACCCTCCAATGGGATGGGAAAGATTGTCGTTTTGCGCAGTTGGCCGATGTAGCGGCACACATGGTCGTGAACCCGGGCGATACGATTGTGACCAGTGGTTTGAGTCCCGTCTTCCCGGAAGGAATTCCCGTTGGAATCGTAGAAAATAGCGTATTAAAGGATGGCGAGTCGTATTATCGCATCCGCGTGCGTTTGCACACGAATTACAAGCGGTTGAAATATGTGGAGGTGGTACAAAATGCCGATCAGGTAGAATTAGAACAGTTAGAGAATGGATTGGACTAAACAAATAGGAAGGTATATCATTGTGATGATTCTGCAGGTGTTGCTTTTTGACCAGCTGCAGCTACTTGGGGTATGCCATCCGTATATCTATATCCTTTGTCTGCTGATGATGCCTATCACCTTGTCTCACAGCGCCGATATGATCATCGGGGCGGTCGTGGGATTGATCATGGATGTGTTCTGCAACTCCTTGGGCGTTCACACCGCCGCTTGTATCTTCATCATGTTCATCCGGCCGTACCTGATAGGCGCTATCGTGAATGACAAAGACCGATTGAATGAGCAAATCAGTCTGCGTGCCTTGGGCATGGAGGCGCTATTACGATACGTAGTCATTCTGGTGGTTGTTCACCATTTGATGGTTTTCCTGTTGGCCGCGTGGAGTTGGGCGCATATCGGTTTCGTACTGTTAGAGACCATCGTGAGCAGCTTGGTTACCATTTCCGTCATAATAGGGTATAACGCTCTGAGATACAGATGATTAACGACCTGTTTTATAAACGCCGGTACGTCATCAGCGGCATTGCCGTTGTGGTTGTATTGGTGTATATCATCCGGTTGTTTTATCTGCAGATCATCGATCAATCGACCAAAGACCAGGCGGATAACAATGCCTTGGTCAAACAGACCATCTATCCTTCCCGCGGCTTGATATACGATCGTAACGGCGAGTTACTCGTCTTTAACCAACCGATCTATGAAGTGACGATGGTGATGCGCGACATGAAAGCCGATTGGGATACGGTCGCTTTCTGCCGATGTCTGAAAATCAGTCGGGCGGAGTTTGACGAGCGCATCGCGGAAATCAAAGACCGGCGTAAGAATCGCGGATATTCCCGATGGACACCGCAGGTTTTTATGAGTCAACTCAAGAAAGAGGATATCGCGACGCTGCAGGAAGAACTGTTCCTATTCCCCGGCATTCATATTCAGAAGCGCACCTTACGCGACTACACTTATAAAGCCGCAGCGCATGTGTTGGGTTCGGTAGGTGAAGTTAACCAAAATGATATCGACAATGATGCGTACTACGCCCGCGGCGACTACTCCGGCCGTGACGGCTTGGAGCGCACCTACGAGAAAGAGTTACGCGGAGAGAAAGGAGTCGAAGTGCTGATGCGCGACTCGCGCGGACGAATGCAAGGCAGCTATCAGAACGGGGCTTTAGACAAAACCGCCAAAGCAGGAATAGACCTATACACGACTTTGGATATCCGGTTGCAACTGCTCGCAGAAGAATTATTGGCCGGTAAAATCGGCAGTGCAGTAGCGATCGAACCCAAGACCGGAGAGATATTGGCATTGGTGTCCAACCCCAGTTGGAATCCAAAAGTTCTGGTGGGAAAAGAGCGCAGCAAGAACTACAACACGCTGCTGCATGACAAGACCAAACCGCTCATGAACCGCGCTACGCAGGCGATGTATCCGCCGGGCTCGACCTTCAAGACCGTTCAATCGCTGGTATGTCTGGAGCAAGGAGCTATCACGCCGAACACGCTTTATCCTTGTTCGGGTCCGGGTAGTACGCCTATCAAATGTACCCACCATCACGGTTCACCCGTAGCGCTGGATCGGGCGATAGAGCAGAGTTGCAACCCCTATTTCTGGTGTGCCTTCCGCGACCTGCTGCAGATGGACGGATACGGCAAAGACAACGAGGATTTCCGTCATCGCTATGAGTTATGGCGCGAGGCGGTGATGAGTTTTGGTTTGGGACAGCGCTTCACGGATTCTGACCTGAACGAGCAATCGGCAGGCAGTATCCCGAGTACGCGTCTGTTCGATAAATTCTACGGTAAAACCGGCTGGAAAGCCATCACGATTCGTTCGCTCAGTATCGGTCAGGGAGAGATTCTGGTCACGCCTTTGCAGTTGGCCAACCAAGCAGCTACGATAGCTAACGAAGGCTATTATATCTCTCCGCACCTCAATAAGAACGACTCCATGCTCACACACCGCCATGACTTATCCATCAAAAAGAAACATTTCGAGGTGGTCAAAGAAGGCATGCATCGCGTGATGATATACGGTACAGGACGCCATTATGCAATCGATAGCCTGCATATGGCCGGTAAGACCGGAACGGTACAAAACCCGCATGGACGCGACCACGCCATCTTCATCGGTTTTGCGCCGGTGGAGGATCCGCAGATAGCGGTAGCAGTAGTGGTAGAAAACGCCGGCTTCGGTGCTACATGGGCATGCCCGGTAGCGACGATGATGATTGAGCAGTATCTCACCGGAGAAGTGAAACGCAAAGATTTACGCAAACGCATAGGAGAAGCAGTACTCAATGAGAGCGTCAAGAAGTGGTAACATATGGCAGCATGTGGATTGGACCACCATCGGTCTTTTCTTGCTTCTGGTCTTTTTCGGCTGGCTGAATATCTATGGAGCCAGTTATACCTTTGACCAGACCAGTATCTTCGATTTCTCCAACCGCGCCGGCAAGCAGTTTGCTTGGATCATGGGATCGCTCGTGATGGGAATTATCTTATTGCTTATCGACTATAAGACCTATGATGTGTTGGCATATATCGCGTACGGGGCGATGCTTTTACTGCTGTTGGCGACACCTTTCTTAGCGCACGACATCAAGGGTTCTATGAGCTGGATATCCTTGGGTCCGGTGAGTCTGCAACCCGCGGAATTTGCCAAGTGTATAGTTGCTCTCGCCGTAGCCAAATATATGGGACGGTATGAATACAAACTGCGTACTTGGCGCGATTTGATCGTACCTTTTGCGCTCATCGGTGTTCCGGCGCTAATCATCATGGTATTACAAAAAGAGACGGGTTCGGCCCTTGTTTTTGCCGCTTTCCTGCTCGTCTTCTATCGTCAAGGCATGAGCGGATATGTGTTATGGACCGGCGTCGCTGCAGTAGCACTCTTCATCATCAGTATCCGTTGGGGTGAAGCAGCACTGCCTTTAGGCAGTGGTAGCGTCGGCATGCTCACGTGTATGCTGCTGCTGACGGTGGTAGAGATCTTCTTTATCTGTAAGGAACATCAGATGCGATGGCAAGCGCTTATTCTCGTAGGAAGCGTTATCGTCATCTATGGTATCTGTCTGCTAATCAACATATGGGTAACCGTTCCGTTTAACTGGGTTTCGATAGGCGTCGTGGTAGCACTCATGCTATACACCGTCTTCGTCAGTCTCTATTGGCGCAAGTACATGTTACTCTTAGTGGCTGCCTTCAGTCTGTTCTGCATTGGTTATACACAGGCCTGCGACTTCGTCTTCCAGAAAGTGCTGCAACCCCACCAGCGTATCCGTATCGAAGTGCTGTTGGGTATGAAGGAAGACCCGGCGGGAGCGGGGTATAATGTCAACCAAGCCCGTATTGCGATTGGTTCCGGGCGGTTCTTCGGGAAAGGCTATCTGAAAGGTACCCAAACGAAGTTACAGTTTGTGCCGGAGCAGGACACGGATTTCATCTTCTGTACGGTCGGTGAAGAGTGGGGTTTTGTCGGTTCCATCGGGGTTTTATTAGTCTATCTATGGTTCATCCTACGCCTGATAGAGATCGCGGAACGGCAACGCAGCCTGTTCACACAGATATACGCATACGCGGTAGCCAGTATCTTCCTCTTCCATCTCATGATTAATGTGGGTATGGTATTGGGATTGTTGCCGGTTATCGGTATTCCACTACCGTTCTTCAGTTACGGCGGTAGTTCATTATGGGGATTCACCTTGCTGCTGTTTATCCTTCTGAGGTTGGATGCAGCGCGTATGGAGCAGTTGCGATAAGATGCCATTTGTAACCGATCCCATAGGAATCATCGGCGAGTCGGAAGCCGCTAAGATGCTGGAGAAGAAAGGATTTAAGATCCTGGAGCATAACTGGCGTATGGGCCACTTGGAAATGGACTTGATCGCGGAGAGTAAGAACGAGATAGTGTTTGCTGAAGTGAAAGCGCGTACTACCACTTTTGGTGGTAAGTCTCCTGAGGAATATGTAGATGAAGACAAAAAGCGCAGGATGGTGGCGGCAGCAAACGCCTATATCAAATATCGAAGGATAGAAAAGGAACCCCGCTTTGATATCATCGGCATATTGGTTGATCCGAACACAAACGAGGTGACCTATAGAGGACATTTAGAGAACGCGTTTGTGCCGCGTCTGAAAACCATTCACACCAATAGTTTCAGTGGCCTTTTAGGTTGGCATCATCGCGGACACACGATTGGAAGAAAGAAAAAATAATATGGATTTCAGATACGATGTGATAGTAGTCGGCGCCGGTCATGCCGGTTGTGAAGCGGCGAGTGCTGCTGCCCGCATGGGCAGTAAGACCTTGCTGATCACGATGGACATGAACAAGATCGCGCAGATGAGTTGCAATCCTGCCGTAGGCGGTATCGCAAAGGGACAGATCGTGCGTGAGATTGATGCGCTGGGAGGACAGATGGGTATCGTCACGGACCGCAGCGCTATTCAGTTCCGCTTGCTCAACCAGAGCAAGGGACCGGCCATGTGGAGTCCGCGCAGCCAGAGCGACCGAAAACGGTTTATCGAGGAATGGATCAAAATACTCAGTACTACGGAGAACCTCCATATATGGCAAGATACCGCCGTTAGTCTTATTATCAAAGATAATAAGGTATGCGGTGTGAAGACCCTATTGGGCATCGAGATGGAGGCGCAGGCGGTGGTACTCACCAACGGCACTTTCCTCAACGGACTCATGCACTGCGGTAAGACGCAGGTCAAAGGTGGACGTATCTCCGAACCCGCATCTTATGGTCTGACGGAACAATTAGTGGAGTTAGGCTTCAAGAGCGACCGGATGAAAACCGGTACACCTGCCCGCGTGGATGCACGGTCTATTCATTTTGACCAAATGATTCGGCAGGATGGCGATAACACCTGGCACCAGTTCAGTTATCTCGATACCGTAAAGCGGTGCTTAAAACAGATGCCTTGCTGGATCACTTATACCAACACGAATACGCATGAAGCGCTACGCGCAGGGCTTAAAGATTCTCCCCTTTTCAACGGACAAATCCAGAGTATAGGTCCGCGTTATTGCCCGAGCATAGAGACGAAAATCGTTACTTTTGCGGACAAAGAAGCGCATCAGTTATTCTTGGAACCGGAAGGAGTGGATAGCAATGAGTATTATGTAAACGGTTTCTCCAGCAGCCTGCCTTGGCAAGTGCAGTTAGCGGGCCTTAAGACCGTGAAAGGACTCGAGGATATCGTGCTGTACCGACCGGGTTATGCGATTGAGTATGACTTCTTTGATCCGACTCAGTTGCATCACACTTTGGAGACCAAACAGATTACAAATCTGTTTTTTGCCGGTCAAATCAACGGTACAACGGGTTATGAAGAGGCAGCAGGCCAAGGTTTGGTAGCCGGCGTGAATGCCCATATCAATGTGCATGGCGGTGCGCCGTTCACGATGGGTAGAGACGAGAGTTATATCGGTGTGCTGATAGATGATCTGGTGAATAAAGGCGTGGATGAACCGTATCGCATGTTTACCTCCAGAGCCGAGTACCGCATTCTGTTGCGCCAGGACAATGCAGATGAGCGGCTCACCAAACGCAGTTACGAGATGGGGTTGGCAGATAAGTACCGATATGATTTATGGTGTAAGAAAGAATCAGCTTGCGCCGATTTCATCGAGTTTATGCAGACCTTCACCGTGCGCAAAGGAAGTATCGACGGATGGTTGGAGTCCATCGGTAGTACACCGCTACATGAAGGATGCAAGATCAGCGAACTCATCTTACGCCCGCAAGTGGGCATCAAAGAACTAGCAGAAGTAGTGCCGGAACTGAAAGCCAAGACAGCGAATCTATCCGATGAGATCGTGGAGAGTTGCGAGATTCAGATTAAGTACGCGGGGTATATCAAGCGCGAGCAGATGGAGGCAGCCAAGTTGCAACGCCTTGACCAGATTCGCATACCGGATGGCTTCAATTACGAGGAGGTGCAGAGTCTGAGCACCGAAGCGCGCCAGAAGTTAAGTCGTATCCGTCCGAAGTCCATCGGCGAAGCCCAACGCATACCCGGCGTAAGCCCGAATGACGTGAGTGTATTACTCGTTTTGATGGGTAGATAAGCGATTTTAGTTTGCAAAGCAAACTACTTAAAATGTTTCACGTGGAACACAGAGCATAAAAACAACAACTATATGACAGCAGAAGACGTAAAGAAAGCGATTCGTAATGTGCCTGATTTTCCGATCAAAGGCATACAGTTCAAAGACATCACCACGGCTTTGGCCAAACCGGAGTGCCTGAAGTGGATGCGCGATGAGATTGTGAGTCGGTATAAAGGTCTCGGTATAACCAAGATAGTGGGTATCGAGTCGCGCGGGTTTATTGTCGCCCCGGCAGTGGCCATCGAACTCGGTATAGGATTTGTACCTATCCGTAAGCGCAATAAATTACCTGCGGAGACCGTATCTGTAACCTACGCCAAGGAGTATGGGGAGGATACGATTCAGATACATAAGGATGCGCTTAGCCCGGAGGATGTCGTACTGATTCATGATGACATCTTGGCTACGGGCGGCTCGATGGAAGCGGCTATTAACCTGGTGAAGAAACTGGGCGTCAAGAAGATCTACGTCAATTGTATTATTGAACTGGAAGGTTTGCACGGGCGAGAGTATTTAGAGGGAAAGGCAGAGAACGTCGATTGTCTTTTCGGGATAGAAGTGGATGAATAAGAAGGATGATCATATTGCCCTCTTGCTCAAGCGCATACCGGAGAGTCCGGGCGTATACCAGTACTTCGATCAGGACGGGCAGATCATCTATGTGGGCAAAGCTAAGAACCTTCACCGGCGGGTGAACAGTTACTTTAGCAAGGACCATGCGTCGAGCAAGACGCGGCAGTTGGTCGCGCATATAGCGGATATACGCTACGTAGTAGTAGAGAGCGAGCAGGATGCGTTCTTGCTAGAGAACAACCTCATTAAGCAGTATCAACCGCGATATAATATCTTGCTGAAGGACGGGAAGAGTTATCCGTCGATCTGTATTACCAAGGAAGCGTACCCTCGGATCTTTAAGACGAGGACGATTAATAAGAAAGCAGGCGAGTACTACGGGCCTTACAGTTTTGGGAATACGGTAGAGATGGTGCTGGAGTTGATACATAAACTCTACCCGATACGGACCTGTAATATGCCGTTAACGGCCGAATCCATCGAGAAAAAGAAGGTACGAGTGTGTCTCAAGTACCACTTGAAGAATTGCTGCGGTATATGCGAGGGGAAAGGAAAAGAGGAGTACGGCGAGTGGATAGACCAGGCGCGTAAGTTGATCAAGGGTGATGCGCATGAGATTGGTCGGCAGTTAGAAGAGCAGATGATGGCTTTGGCGGCAGAGATGAAGTATGAAGAAGCGGCGGACCTGAAGCGTAAGATTGAGTTGCTGGAGCAATTCAAGAGTAAGACAATTATCACGAATTCATCGGCAAAAGATACGGATGTCTTCGGGTACGACGAGCAGGATGATAAGGTCTATATCGCGATGCTGCATGTGCACAACGGATCGATCGTACAGGGTCAGACGATTGAGTATCGGCGCAAGATGGAGGAAGAGAAAGAGGAGTTGTTGGCGATGGGAATGATAGAGTTAAGGGAGCGGTTAGAGAGCGACACCAAGGACGTAATTG
>JAEEGH010017727.1_pt1 | contig 15136 bp, 12 predicted proteins | sample 9134181 | NCBI WGS metagenome assembly JAEEGH01 (sample SAMN16246544, study PRJNA631951) | gut metagenome | biome: gut microbiome; feature: rumen; material: DP-attached | host: Bos | place: Iran: Karaj | collected 2018-10 | reverse complement strand
AGATAACAGCGTAGCCAATATGATCATCAGGTGTTGTCCAATTCAAAGCAGCATATATAGGTCCTTTTGATATGAAATTGTAATAAGTATAAAGCTCATCATAGACCGGAGTTATTGCAAAGGTTCTCCATATATAATAAGCCGCCATGGTTATTATAAACAGCGTAACTGCTATGCTTTCCGGTTCATGTGGCAAATAGTCATAGAGCTTTTTTTCAGTTTTAGCAACAAGCGATTCGTTCAACAATGAGATCACCCATCTTGCTGCAGGCAGTCAGCGTATATTTGTTTTCTTCCTGCTTAGGAAGAATATCAACAGTTCTGAAGCCCTCTTCCAAAACCTTGCGTACAGCATTCTCAATTGCGTCCGCTTCCTTATCAAGGTTAAAGCTGTATCTGAGCATCATAGCTGCAGAAAGGATTGTAGCTATAGGATTGGCAATATTCTGTCCTGCGATATCCGGAGCACTACCATGGCTGGGCTCATATAAGCCAAAGCTTGTGTCATTGAGGGAAGCGCTGGGAAGCATTCCGATAGAGCCGGTGATCATGCTGGCTTCATCGGAAAGAATATCTCCAAACATATTCTCTGTAAGAACAACATCAAACTGTGAAGGATCCTTAACAAGCTGCATTGCACAGTTATCAACAAGCATGTGCTCCAGCGTTACATCAGGATAATCCTTGGCAACCTCCTCCACAACCTTTCTCCAAAGTCTTGAGGAGTCAAGAACATTAGCCTTATCTACACTGATAACACTCTTTCTTCTCTTTCTTGCTACTTCAAAAGCCTTGATGGCAATCCTTCTTATCTCACTTTCCTTATAAACAAGGGTATCTGTAGCCACAAGCTCTCCGTCTACTTCCTTTGTAAATCTCTCACCGAAATAAAGGCCGCCTGTCAGCTCTCTCATAATGAGCATGTCAAATCCCTTCATGGCAGCTTCTTCCTTAAGGGGACAAGCCTTCATGAGCTGCGGATAGAGATATGCAGGTCTTAAATTTGCAAAAAGATTCAGTGCCTTTCTGATTCCAAGGAGTCCTGCTTCAGGTCTCTTTGAAGGTTCAAGTTTGTACCATGGTGATGTAGAGGTATTACCTCCGATAGAACCCATGAGAACTGCATCTGCGCTTTTAGCCGCATCAATTGTCTCCTGGGTAAGAGGAACGCCGTAAGCGTCAATAGAACATCCTCCCATTAAAACATCTTTGTACTCTATCTCATGGCCATATACATCTGCCACCTTATCAAGTACTTTTTTGGCCTGAGCGACTATCTCAGGACCTATTCCGTCACCCGGAATACATGTGATGTTAAGTTTCATACTCTCCTCCTGAATATAGAAATTAAGCCCGATTGGGTAGTCCCAATCAGGCTTTAACAGACATGAAAAATATTACTTCTTTTTCGAATCAGAAGTATCATTAGTTGAAACAACTGCATCTTCAGGCTTTTCAACCTCAACAATCGCTTCCTTAACCATTGGGATACGGCAGTTCTTGTTGTTACCGAACTCAACGATTACCATGTCGTCGTTGATGTCGATTACTGTACCGATGAATCCGCCTGTTGTCCTAACACTGTCCCCAATAGCCAGAGATGAAAGGATCTGTGCTCTCTGCTTCTTTTCCTTGCTCTGCGGACGCATGAACAGAAAATAGAATACTGCGATTACCGCTGCATAAACCAGAACCATTGAAATGATACTCTGTGTATTAGCTGATGCTTCTGCACCTGTTAAAAGTAAACCCATAACTTCCTCCATACCTTAAAAAAATAATATACACCAAACAATAATACTAAAAAGAGGATTCAAGTTCAAGCTTTTTAACCCTTTCTCCAGTTTTTAGCAATATTGTAAGCATCTTTTACCGAATCACCGTCAAACTCCTGCATTCCATCGAGCTTACGTTTCTTGTACTGAGCGAATTCACCTGCATCAAGCGCATCCCTGACCTCTTCCATCATGTGGTTATAAAAATAGAGATTATGAAGTACGCAGAGTCTCATTCCAAGCATCTCTCCAGCTTTAAGAAGGTGTCTGATATATGACTTGGAATATCTTCTGCAGGCAGGACACTGACAGCCTTCTTCTATGGGCGTATCATCCATCTCGTATCTTGCATTGAGAATGTTGATATGTCCCCTGTTTGTATAAAGGTGTCCGTGGCGGCCGTTTCTGCTGGGATATACACAGTCAAAGAAATCAATACCTCTCTCAACAGCCTCAAGGATGTTTGCAGGTGTTCCAACACCCATAAGATAGGTCGGCTTATCATCAGGCAGATAAGGAACAACAGTCTCTAAAACATGATACATCTCCTCGTGGCTCTCGCCTACAGCAAGTCCTCCCACTGCATATCCGTCAAGATCAAGATCCCTTATAACCTTGGCATGCTCTATCCTTATATCATCAAATATCGCTCCCTGATTGATACCAAACAGCATCTGATGAGGGTTAACCGTGTATTCAAGACTGTTTAATCTGTCCATCTCTGCTTTACAGCGCCTTAGCCATCTTGTAGTCCTGTCTACCGACATCTGAACATATTCGTGCTCAGCCTTGGCTGATGGACACTCATCAAACGCCATGGCAATTGTCGACCCCAGATGAGACTGGATCCTCATGCTCTCCTCAGGCCCCATGAACAGCTTGTGTCCGTCAATATGGGAGTGGAAATACACTCCCTCTTCCTTAATTCTTCTTGTCTTTGCAAGAGAAAAGACCTGAAATCCGCCTGAATCCGTCAGAATAGGCTTGGTGCAGCTCATAAACTTGTGCAAACCACCCATTCGATAGATGAGGTCGTCCCCCGGTCTTAAATGCAAATGGTACGTATTGGAAAGGACCACCTGAGTACCTATTCCCTCAAGGTCCTCCGTGGAAACGCCTCCCTTTATTGCTGCAACTGTCGCAACATTCATAAACACCGGAGTCTGAATAACTCCATGAACAGTAGTAAACTCTGCCCTTTTGGCATTTCCTTCTTTTTTTAAAATCTTGTACATATATTCCTCTTAACTCATTTAATCAACATATAAATTCCAGAACTCTTCCAGGCAGAGGTTATTGTCTGTGATCACGTTTGCCGCATCAACACCTACATATCTGAAGTGCCATGGCTCATATTCTATACTTGTGATCTCCTCTTTACCTGAAGGGTATCTTAAGATAAATCCGTATTGCGCACTGTTATCCGCAAGCCATTTACCTGCAGCAGTATCTCCAAACCCTTCATCCAGTGATGAATATCCGTCAGTGATAATGTCAACTGCAAGACCAATCTGATGTTCCGATGATCCGGGAACAGTTACTGCCTGTGAAGCAAGATTGTAGGCATCCATGTATGACATTCCACCGCCCATGTAACGGTCGACCTTATTTCCAAAGAGCATAGTCTGTCTGTCTATATCTCTGTACGGTGAGCAGACAATAAGATTAACCCCCTCCGCTCTTGCAGCCTTGAGCATGTCAAGCAGAGGTGAAATAACTCTCTCATCGCACTGCATACTTCCGCTGATGGTCCCCAGCTCAAACTCATAATCATCAGGAATTGGGTGCTGCTTGTTTACAAGTACCAGCTTCCAATCATCACTGTTAAAGGAAACTTCATCCGCCCCCTGGGATAAAAGAGCTCTGGATTCCTCAACACTTACGCTGGCAGGTATCTCTGAATCAAGGATTTCTGAAACAGAAACCATGTTCTCAATTTCAGCAGCATCAGGGTTTACTACCTCGCTGGCCTCCTGAAGCACTTCAGTATCCACATCCCTTTCAGTAATAAGCTCGGCATCAGACTCGGCAACTTCTTCTTCGGATAGAACTTCCTGTACCTCTTCTGTTCTCTCTATAGCTTCTGAATTGGAAGCAAAACTGATATTCAAAGACATAGCAGGATAGGAAAAGCTACTGCTTGAAATAAAGAAAAGAATTATACAGGCCAAACATGTAAACCTTTTGGCATTTCTGTAGAAATAGAACAAAAAGTTATAGACTGTTATAGCGACCATAGCAAAAGCAATTCCCAAAAAAGAAAATGCTTTGTGCTTTCTATTGAATTTTGTGGCCTTGGAGATTACCTTATTTCTAAAGGTAAGCTTCATTTCCAAGCTACTGGCATTCATATCGGAAATATCCCCTCTTGTTCCGGATATTTATTGCAATATAAAGAAAACTACCATACAATTATATAACTAATTCACAAAAAATTCACTATTTTTGGCTGAAAAAGTCATTTATACTCAATCTAACAACCTAAATTTCATAGTAAGGAGAGCTTATGTCAGGATCGATAACTGGTAAAAACATAAGGATTTCAACCTGGGGTGAATCCCACGGAAAGGCTCTGGGATGCGTTATTGACGGCTTCCCCGCCGGACTTGATATTTCCGAGGAGGACATTCAGAAATTCCTTGACCGCAGAAAACCCGGAACATCTACTGCAACAACTTCCCGCAAGGAAGATGATCTTGTGGAGATCCTTTCCGGAATATTTGAAGGTAAGACCACAGGTACACCGATATCTCTTTTAGTAAAAAACACATCTCAGCGCTCAGCGGATTACAAGGAGATTGCCTCCTACTATCGTCCCGGCCATGCTGATTATGGTTATGATCAGAAGTATGGATTCAGGGACTATCGCGGCGGCGGGCGTTCTTCCGGAAGAGAAACCATCGGCAGAGTCGCAGCCGGAGCAATCTGCAGTAAGCTTCTTGAAATAATGGACATTAAGGTCTGTGCTTACACCAGATCCATCGGCGACGTTGAAATTGATTACAACAAATTCGATGAAGCTGTAAGACTCACAACTCCTACCGCCATGCCTGATGCCGAAGCAGACCAAAAAGCCATGGAACTCATCGAAAAGGCCCGTGAGGAAAAAGATTCCCTGGGAGGCGTTGTTGAGTGCAGGATCACAGGTGTTCCTGCCGGAATAGGCGAACCAGTATTTGATAAACTTGATGCTCTTCTTTCACAGGCAATAATGAGCATCGGCGCAGTTAAGGCCGTCGAGATCGGTGATGGTATTAACGCTTCCAGGATCAAAGGTTCTGAAAACAACGATGCCTTTGAAAACAACGGATCTCACATCACCAAAAAGACAAATCACAGCGGCGGAATACTTGGCGGAATGTCAGACGGAAGCGATATCGTAATCAGGGCGTATTTTAAACCGACTCCCAGCATTGCATCCACACAGGAGACCATCAATAGTAACGGCGAGAATATCACAGTAAATATCAAGGGCAGACACGATCCTGTTGTTGTCCCGAGAGCTGTTGTCGTTGTTGAGAGCATGTGCGCACTCACAATACTTGATCTTATGATCTCAAATATCACATCCACCGTAGACCCGATAATCAGCTTCTATAAAAACAAACAAAAATAAATTAAAAGAGGGCAGTCAAATCGACTACCCTCTTGTTTTATGTCTTATTTGCCACTGAGTTTGTGGAATACGATACAGTTAGGTCTTGAAACTGTAAGCTCCGGTCCGTTCATAACCATTGTTCCCTTGTCCATATCCACTGTAAAGAATGTAAGTGAATCCGACTCATGGTTTAGTGATACAAGGTGCTTGTTGTCAGGGAAAAGAGCTGCATCCTTAGGATACTCTCCCGCTACAGGAAGCTGGATCTTCTTGGTAAGAAGTCCTGTCTCTTTATCTACCTTGTAAACAATAGCATTATTCTCACCCGCAGTAGAACTTACCAGGTAGTTATAGTCTTCTGAGAATGTAAGAGCACTGCTGGCAACACCGATTGAATCAGATTCATCGGAATTGGAAACAGACTGGATCTTGTTGAATTCAACATCACCGTCTTTTGCTTCATATTGGTAAACCTCTATTGCGCACTTCTGTTCAAGACAGATATAGAGGAATTTGCCATCCTTGGAGAACTGCATATGTCTTGGAGATGACTCCTGATCGCAGTGGATAACGTCAACCTCTTTGATCTTGCCGGTATCATGGTTCAGGGAATAGATGTTTACCCTGTCCATACCAAGATCTGCTGCAAGAAGGTACTTATTGTCCTTGGACACCTTGATGCACTGAACATGAGGAACATGATTGCGTCCGGCTGCTGTTCCAAGGCCTTTATGATATCTCTCATCGGTGATCTCTCCGATGCTTCCGTCCTTGTTAAGTCTGAGGATCGTCACCTTACCATCGTGATAACCTGCTGTAACGAGGAAATTGTCGTTCTGGTCCTCGTTCAGATAACAGCCGCGCATTCCGTTGATGGATGCTTCATTTATAAATTCAAGACTACCATCCTCAAGGATATGGTAAGCCTCAACACCGTCGTCCGTAATTGAATAGAGTGTGTTTCCGGAGTGAGATATTCCGATATATGAAGAGTTTGTGATCTCAACCTTCTGCTTCTCGGTCATCCTTCCGTTTTTAAGATCTACATCATAAATTCTGATTCCGTATTTAGTGCCAAGACCTGATGTATAGCTTGACACATAGGCTACATACTTATCTTTCGCTGCCACCTTGCTGCCTCCTGAAAAAAGCATAATTTAAAAAGCTCTATTTATCACATTCTATCACAACTACCTGAAATAAAAAAGGTCGCTCATCAAAGAGCGACCCTATTTTATCAGATTTTTAAGGCCAGTTTACATACTTGCCGTCGATGCAGATTCCTGCAAATCCGTTTGCGATCATAACTGCCTTGTCGGACTCGGATATTACAGGTGTTGCATATTTAATACCGGTAGCCAGGTTGAAATAGTTAGCACCGTTAGATACTACGCCGATCTGTCCGTAATTTGCCATCTTTCCCTCGCCTCTTGAAAGTGAGAAGGATGCCATAGGAACACCTGAGGCATTGTAGAGCATTGATGTCTTACCTGTCTGAACAAGGCTTCCTGCCTTACCCTTTGCAAGAGTAACAGCAAGTGTGTTGTTTACAGGCTTGATGTTCTGAACGTAGATCTCAACGCAGTCATGAGCATCTCTTGATCCAAGTCTGTCATCATTTGCATAGAAGTGGAAAAATACATTTTTACCCTGTTCATCATCACCAATGTGGAATGTCACATTTTGGGACCCTGATGAGAATGAGCACTCAAGATATGTTGCATCACTTGTTGCACCCTCTACATAATATGTGTAATCGTAATCACTTCTCATCCACATGGTCTTTGATGATCCGGCATCAATTGACATCGTTGTCTCGCCAAAATCAAGCCAGAACTGCTCACTAGACGCATACACCTTGCCGGTCGGGATCATCGCGATCAGTGCGATACCAAGAACTGCTGCTGTCAAATATCTTAAGATTTTATTCATAAGAACAACCTCCGCTTATACTTTTATAAATATTACTCTATTACCGTAATTACATTATAGACACGAGTTATCGATATTGCACATAAATTATTTCTAAACAGCGCAAATAGCCTTTAGAGATATGTGATGTTCAGACTGGCTGTATCAGCGCTAACTTTTGTTTCTGCCCCCATAACTAAGGGAAGCATCGGATCGATATGTCCTATCTCAGCATCCATGATAATATCTTTTCCAAGGGGTGCAAGAATATCAGTCACAGCATTGTACTGATCAACTCCCATCTGATCCTGTTTCCATGCAGTCAGTGGTCTGCCGATGATAAAACCTGCTGCAGTATCAAACCAACCTGCCTCTTTAAGGCACCAGATACTCCTTCTGATAGACAGTGGTGTGAGGTCACAGGCTTCCAGAACCCAGATGATGTTTCCGTTTTCCTTGATAAATTCCTTCATCCTGTCAAATCTTGTTCCACAGATATTTACAAGGATATCAAGACATCCCCCCAGGAGCATTCCCTGCATTTCGGTCTTATCCTCAGATCTGATCAGCTTGCCATCCTTATTCCAGTAGATTGCAAGCTTTCTGTCTTCGTTGTTGGCATAGGGTGCACGCAGATATTCATCGGTATACTCTTCCGTTGAAGGTGCAGCTTTCTGCGGATCCACGAATCTCTTATATCCGTCAAAAGAACTCTTGGTTCCCTCAAGAAGTGCAAAGGAGTCAAATTCAGTCTCCTCCCATTTCTTGGCATAGCCGCAAACGCAGGGGCCGTATATTCCCTGAACTCCGGTTATCGTCACCAAAGGAAAAATAAAGTTCGTATTATCCGAATATCCAACAAACCACTTTGGCTTATAGTTTCTAAGCTCATAAAAGTCCACGTTACTGATGGTCTCACACATGAGTTCTCCGCCGCCTGCTGAAATGATTGCGTCGATATCTTCTCTCTTATAGAAATCCATAAGCTCTTTTCCTGTAACCTCAGGGTCAGTGCTTATGCCAAGTCCGTCACATTTAAAGACAGTCTCTCCTGCAACAAGCTTATATCCTCGATTTTCTATATTCTCTTTTGCAATCTTATACATCAGGCTGTAAGGCTCTGTCGCAGGTCCGAAGGACGGAGCCGTGATACCTATTGTATCTCCGGATTTTATATGATCAGGCTTTTTAATCATGTATTCTTCCTTATTTCTTGAGATCGGCAAGTTTTGAATATGACTTGCGATAATGTCTGTTCATCTTGATACATTCAAGCAGTGATAAATAGTGGCCTTCTCCGTTTCTCATTACTGCTATATAAGCAATGCAGCCCTTATCAAGTACCATAGCCACTGCTTCTGCATCATCCTCTGATGATCCCACACAGTATGCACCATCATTAGGTGCAAATACCACATTCACACTATTTTTGATATTATGATAAATCTCATCTTCGTTATTAGGGATCTTAACTCCCACTCCGATAAGCTGGGCAAAGTCGTCAAGAAGAGGCTTCATATGATTGGCGCGTCTTGAAACCATGAGCGCCGCCTCTGACTTATTGTGCTTTATGTAATTAACATCTTTTCTCTTATCGTAGATCTGTTCATGGATGCGCTTTACTCTCTCGGGTGTATCACTGTTGTCATAAACAATACTGTCTCCGTCTCTGTGAGAGTTATAACCGTATTCCACTCCGTGAGTCATGTCCATCTTGCAGACATCAATCAGAAAGTCGTTGCAGGCTGACTCCATTACCTCAGCTTCGTACACAGCCTCATTTGAATTCCTGCCAAGGCAGAGTGTTCCGTGATTGGCCATAATGATTCCGTTGGAATCCGAATACTTCTTAAGGGTTCGTGTAACGTTTTCAGCAAGTTTATCAGTGCCCGGCAAGGCGTAAGCTGCCACAGGAATTGTTACATCCTCATCCTCATAGTATGAAAAAATCTTCTTAAGTCCAAGAGTACCCGCGCATGTAGCAAAAACCTGGTGAGTGTGCACGATAAAGCCACAGTCCTTGCGTACCTTGTAGGCAGCTGCGTGTACTTTCAGTTCACTTGAAGGTTTATACTCTCCTTCATAGGAAAGGTCGTTTATATTGACCTGAACTATCATTTCAGGGGTAAGATCCTCATACCTGATACCGCTGGGGGTAATAAGCATGTGATCATCATCGACTCTGCTGCTGATATTGCCCCAGGTCCTTACAAGAAGGCCGATTTCATGGAGATCTCTGGATATTCTTATAATATGCTTTTTAGCATCCAAAAGTTCATTCTGATTCATGATTATCCTCTGATCTGCCCCTCTCCGGTTATCTCATATTTGTAGGAAGTCAGCTCATTAAGTCCCATTGGTCCTCTTGCATGGAGCTTCTGAGTGCTGATGCCTATCTCGGCCCCAAGTCCAAATTCAAATCCATCCGTAAATCTCGTTGAAACGTTGACATAAACACAGGCTGCATCGACCCTGTCAAGGAATCTCTGTGCAGTCTCTTTGTTCTCTGTTACGATGCACTCAGAGTGACCTGTATTGTATTTATTGATGTGAGCAATTGCTTCATCAACATTTTTAACTGTCTTAACAGAGATTATATAGTCAAGATACTCTTTTCCGAAATCCTCTTCCGTAGCTGTCAGAGCATTCTCAATAAGCGGCCTGGATTCTTCATCTGCACGCACTTCAACATTGTGTTCATTCATTGCCTTACTGAACAGAGGAAGGAAGCTGTCCTTGATATCCTCATGAACCACAAGAGATTCTGCAGCATTGCAGACACCGATCCTCTGAGTCTTGGCATTTATGATTATCGGAATAGCCTTATCAAGATCTGCATCCTTGTCTACGTAGATGTGACAGTTTCCTGTTCCTGTCTCGATCACAGGTATGTTTGAATTCTCTGTGACAGCTCTTATGAGACCTGCACTTCCTCTTGGGATAAGAACATCCACATACTGCTTCATGGTCATGAACTGTTTTGTGACTTCTCTGTCAGTATCCTCGATTAGCTGGATAGCTTCAGGAGTAACTCCGTTTGCTTCCAGTGCCTTCTTAATAGCTTTGGTTATGGCGATATTGCTGTGAATGCAGTCGCTTCCGCCCTTAAGGATTACAGCATTGCCCGACTTAAATGTAAGTGCAAAGGCATCAGGTGTTACATTCGGACGTGACTCATAGATGATTCCTACTACGCCCATGGGAACTCTTACCTTCTTGATCCTCATTCCGTTTGGACGTGTAAACTCCTCCATAACTTCTCCGATTGGATCAGGAAGACCCGCCACCTGTCTGAGTCCCTCAGCGATAGCTTCTATTCTCCCATCATTCAGAGTAAGCCTGTCTATCATTCCGGGATGCATACCGTTCTTTTTTGCATTCTCAAGGTCTATACCATTGGCTGCAATAATGCCTTCTGATTCAGCAATTATCTCGTCAGCAACAGCCAAAAGCGCTTTATTCTTAATTTCAGTGGAAAGATTTTGGACTTCATACTTGGCATCAAAAGCCTTCTGACAAATTTCTGTAAGTGTCATACATTCCCCTCCCCGATACTCCAATTTTCTGAAAAAATTCCACTAAATTATCCCATAAACCCACAAAAAAGTCCATGAAAAAATGGCCCCCGGGACGGAGTCAAGGGACCATTTCTACTCATTTATTGTCAAAATGTATTGACGCATTCTTCATTTCAGCCCAGCTATACTCAACCATGTACTGCCCGCTGTATTCGTTGAGAGCGTCCATATCGCCATCAAGCATCTTGTAATAGTCGCAATCGATGAATTCTTTTCTGATTGCAATCTCACGATGTTCTCTTATCAGCACATGCTCCATACCAATATCTCTAAGCGTGTTTTTTACATCATTTATTATTACTCTTATTCTGTTCTGTTCAGCTTTGTTATCTCCCCCATCCTGCCAAAGGGCAAGGGCAATTTCACCGGGCGAACAGGCTGCGCCGTTTCTGTCTATAAGATATGCCAGCAGCTCTTTTGACTGCTTCCTTGCAAATATTACAGGCTCACCTTTCCAGTAAACATCAAAATGTCCAAAGCACTTAACCACAAGCTTATCATCACAATTTTCATCTGCTTCTTTCGGCCTGTATTCAAGTTCTCTTTTTATATCATTTACAGTGACAGGCTTAAGAAGATATCCGTGAGCTTTTATCTTAAAAGCTTCAATTGCATAGTCCCTGTATCCTGTTATAAAGACTATCCTTGTTGACGGAGAAATCGCTTTTACCTTCACTGCAAAATCAAGACCCGAAATCCCGGGCATTTCAATGTCTGAAAAGACATAGTCTGGTCTTTTGCCTTTTTCTAATTCTTCAAGAGCCGGTAAAGACCTGTTAAAGGTAACCACCTCAGAATCAGGAGCAGCTTTCCTGATAACATCTGCAACTTCTTCAAGCACATTTACTTCATCATCAATTGCAAAAATCAGCATCTTATTCTCCTAGAGTTAACTTGATCATTGCCTTTGTACCTATGCCAATCTGAGAATCAATAATAAGCTCTCCGCCGGCTATATCCTCGATACGTTTTCTTACATTCATGATACCAATATGAGCTTTATTCTTGTCATATTTAACTGAATCTACTATGAATCCCGGTCCGTTGTCTTCAACTGAAACTTCGACTGTATTTTCGTGCTTTCTGGTGCGGATCGTAACAGTTCCTTCTCCGCTCTCTTTTTTCCTCACTCCGTAGGTCACAGCGTTTTCAACAAGAGGTTGTAGTGTAAGAGGCGGCATCTGAAAATCCGTAAAATCAATATCATATACTACAGACAGATCATTGCCAAAGCGAAGTTTCTGAAGAGCAATATACCCTTTTACATGATCCAGCTCCTGTATAAAATCGATGGGCTTTTCCGCAGTCAGTGAATCCATGTTATGACGGATATATGCCATGAATTGATCTATAGCTTCCGATGCGGTTTCAGGATCTTTCAGGCACAGGTGCTTGATCGTTGTAAGTGAATTGAATAAAAAATGCGGTTGAATCTGAGCCTGTAGAATATCAAGCTTTAGTTTGGCATTCTCCGCTTCCTTGATGTAATATCGCTCAGTCTGATCGTTTATTATATAGACCAGCATAAATATTGCGGAAAACACAGAACTCAGCGCTATCAGGTGGATTCCAAACACCCTGGTCTGAATGATCATAGCTATCATAGGTACAACGGAATACAAAATAAATGCATGCCTTTGCTTGGCCGTGAGCTTAGTCCTTCTCTTGTATACAGCAAAAAGATTTATACATGCAATAAGAACGGTAGGCGCAACAAGAACTGAGAAAAACGGTCCTCTCAGATAATTATTATCAAGATCTACACTGTAAATACTGCCGGAAAAGATATTGATTATCAAAAGACCTGTATAAACCAGCCAAAGCAAAAAAGAGATCTTGAATATCAGGTCTTTCCACCACTTCATTTCCCCACTCTGGTGAAGCAGGAAAGCTGTCATGAGTACTGTAAGACTCGCAGCAGAAATCGCTTGTCCAAAGAACACAATCCGGCTGAGCATTACCCATCCGTCTCCCTGATAAAAAAATGTTACTTCTCTTACCAAGAGACAAACTATGTAGAAGGTAAGGACCGAAAACAATGCATTAAGAAACTTTCTCGTTTTTTTCTCAATTGTCGGATTGAGACATACCTGTAACAGTCCCACAATTGCTATTGCAAGCCCAATCACAACCAAGATAAGATTCACAACCCTGACTTCATAAGTCATCAAGCGCAGCCTCCTTATATTCCTTTAAAGAAGAACTCGAAATTATACTTACCCTCCTTTGGTAACAGGTATTCAGGATGTGGTCTGGATCCCCAGCTGTCATCGCCTGCGATACCCATCTGCCCCATTGACGCTCTTACGTAGGTGTAGTGAACCTGTGGAAGCTCAAACGGATGAGATGCATTCTCCATCTCGTGAGGAGAATATGGCAATGCGCTGAAGTAAAAAGGTTTTCCAAAGAACTTCATTCCTCTTCCTCTCTTGTCGGTTACCTTTGCGTATCTGACATCGCACTTGTTACCGCACTCCTGAGGAACAAGGTATTTGGCTACATTGTCTTTAACTTCGTTCCTGTATATGCCAAGCTTTCCTCCGCGCTTTCTGTCGGCATAAGTTTCATCAGGTCCAAGGCCGTACCATGTCAGCTGATCGTAATCAGCATTAAGCTTAAACATCATTCCAAACTCAGGTGCATCCCCAAGCTCTTTAACAAAATCCATGTCCATCGCACATCTGATGGTTCCATCACCGAATACTTCATAGGTTACAAAGCACTCTGACCTTGGTGTTGTAGGCAGGAAGTACTTGTACCTTATGCTGATGGAATTCGGTCCCGGAACAACGTCAGGCATCTTCATATCTGCCATAGAGTAGCCCTTAAGTGTGGAGTACATACTTGCAATCTTCCACTGAGCGTAGTCATTGGTCATTGTGTAGCCGTTATCATTGTCAACCGGTGCTCTCCAGAAGTTCGGAGCCGGGCTCTTCTCTATCATCTCTTTGCCACAGTACACATAGGAAACCAGTGCAGCTGCAGGGTATGTGAAAAGAGCTGAGAAGTCATCACCATATATTCCAAGATTATTATTACCAAGAACAACCTTAAGCGGCTGTGAGCACTTATACTCACTAAAGAACTGTCCGACAGTAGTCTGTCCGAAGGCAACCTCGTGTCCCTTCCCAGCCCAGAGTGTATCTTCCTTAAGGCCAAATGAAACTGTCAGAGTAAACTCAACGTCTTTTCCTGACATGGATTCAGCCTTCTCATAATCTGAGATCAGATCAAGGATTTCTCCCGGCACATTAAAGCTTTTTGAAGAAAGAGGCTTAACGCTTATATCCACAGGTTGCTGCGAGATCTCTTTTCCATTTGCATTCAGTATGATCCGGGCATCAAATGCATCTGTATTGACGAAGAGATTCTTGTTTATTACCTTGAACTTCTTGCCGCTCTTGTCAAACTCCACAGTGATGTTCTGATAATTGAACTTAACCTCCTGCATCTTGGGCGAAGGAGTTCTGTCACCGTAAGCAATACCGTTTCCGGAGAAGTTACCGTCGTTTGGTCTCTCACCGAAGTCTCCGCCGTAGGCTTCAAACTCTTTTCCGTATCTGTCCTTCTTTGTAATTGACTGGTCAATATAATCCCAGATAAAACCGCCCTGATATCTTGGCTCGGTATCTGTCAGATCAGTGTAATAGTGCATTCCTCCGCAGGAATTACCCATAGCATGTGTATACTCACAGCAGATGAATGGTTTGTCCTTATTCTTATCAAGGAATGCCTTTATATCGGCAGCATGAGGATACATCTGGCTCTCCATGTCTGAAGTCTCGTTGTAGGTTCTGTCATGGAATATGCCTTCATAGTGTACAAGCCTTGAGTCATCGAGCTTTTTGAAAAGAGCTGACATCTTGCTTATCACTTTTCCGCCGTGAGCTTCATTTCCGCATGACCAGATAAGGATTGAAGGATGGTTTTTATCCCTCTGATAGCAGGAATTAACTCTGTCCAGAAGAAGTCCTTCCCAGATCTCATTGTCACCCGGAACCACATACTCTTTGGGCTGAGCTCCTCTCTCGAAAGGCTCCCAGGTACCATGGGTTTCAAGGTTATTCTCTGCTATGAGGTACAGTCCGAACTTATCGCATAACTCGTACAGTGCCAAGTCATCCGGATAATGACTGGTCCTTATAGCATTGATATTGTTTCTCTTCATGGTCGTGATGTCTGTGATAAGCTCATCCCTGCTCGGAACACGGCCGTTTTTATTGCTGAACTCATGTCTGTTGACGCCCTTAAAGACAATGCGCTTGCCGTTAAGC
>JAEEGH010017726.1_pt1 | contig 15136 bp, 13 predicted proteins | sample 9134181 | NCBI WGS metagenome assembly JAEEGH01 (sample SAMN16246544, study PRJNA631951) | gut metagenome | biome: gut microbiome; feature: rumen; material: DP-attached | host: Bos | place: Iran: Karaj | collected 2018-10 | reverse complement strand
TGCCGTCCCGGTCGGAGTAGAGGATTTCGGAGCCCTCCGTGCGATAGTCTTTCGGTGCATGATAAAGACGGATGGCGGCTGCAAGCGCCAGGAGCAGCAGCAATACTCCCACGACGATTGCCAAAGTGCGCCGCCAGAGACGGGGCGGCGTCTTTTCTTTCGGTTCTTCCTGCTGCCCGGCGCAGAAGGGGCACAGATTGGCTTCGTCAGGAAGCTCAGCCCCGCAATGAACGCAGTTTTTCATTATATGCTCTCCTCTTTTACAAGGCTTCCATGAGCCGGAGAATATCCCGGTAACGCTGATCCGGATTCGTCATGGTACATCGCCGGACAATGCGGCCCATCCGCCCCTCCGCAAGCTGACGCGAGGGGTGTTCGCCGGTCAGCATGACATTGATGACCACGCCCAGCGCGTAGATATCCGCGCGCCCGTCGGTCTGTGACAGGCCGAACTGTTCCGGCGCGGCATAGCCGGTGGTCCCCAGCACAACCGTATCGTTCTGCTGCCCGGGCTTTTGCAGCCGTGAGGCATCGAAATCGATCAGAACTGCTTCGCTGCCGCGCATCAGAATGTTCTCGGGCTTTACATCGCGGTGTACAGCACCGAGCCCGTGCAGCACCCAGAGGGCCTGACAGACCTGCATCGCGATGTCGCGGGCCTGCCGGGAATTCAGCGGTCCGCATTTTAAAAGACTGTCCAGACTGTCGCCCTGAATATACTCTTCCAGCACCAGAAGCTTCCCGTCCTTTTCTGCGACCTCAAAGATCTGCGGCAAATGGGGGCATTTCACAGCCATGAGCTTTTGGTAAACTGCAGGGTCGCCGGCAAATTCACGCAGAACAAGAAACCTGCTGCCCGTCTGATGATGCAGCAGGGTGATTCGCCGTTCATCTTCATCCTGCAGGACACGGACAGGGACAAAGTTTGCGGCAATCTGTTCTTTCAGATAGTCGTAAAGTATCTTTTCTTCCATTTTTATCTGTGTTATAATACTTTTGCATCAAACTTTCGTTTCTTGTGTTTGTATTATATAATGGTCCGGTTTCTTTGTAAAGATGGGAGATGTTTGCGTGGTATCGGCAAAAGGAAAAAAGACGGACGACCTGCTTCAGGAACTGGGTAAAACAGCGCACATCGATGAGTACCTCCGCGGCAACGAAAACAGCTTCAGAAATGAATCTTTCGCAAATGCGATGAACAGGTTTTTTGCAGGGCAGAGAAAAAGCAAAGCGGAAATTGCCCGGTCATCCGGAATCAGTGATATCTATCTCTATCAGATCTTTGCCGGCAGCCGCCTGCCCTCCCGGGACCGGCTCGCATGCATCTGTATCGGGATGCAGATGACGGAGGAGGATGCCCAGTATCTGATGCGGCTGTGCGGGCATGCGCCGCTTTACGCCCGCGACAGGCGGGATGCCGTGATTCTGCACGGGTTGCTGCACCGCTCTTCGCTGTATGAGATCAACAATGCATTGATCGACCATCAGATGGACCCGCTTCTGTGAAAGAATCACCGGAAAGGCAGATATATTATACCTAAAAACAGTTTATATGAGAAACAACCCCTGCCCGAGAGCAGGGGTTGTCTATTACGCTTCTTCCTGATCGTCCTTCTCAGTCGGCAGCGTGCTGTCTTTCTCAATCGGCAGCGTACTGTCATTTTCGGCAGGCGGCGTACAGTCATTCTCGGCTGCAGGCTTTATGTCCTTTCCGCCTGTAAGCTTCTCCAGTTTTTCGCGGCGAAGGTCGATCATTTCCTTTTTGCTGTGTGCCGTGTTGAGGAGGCGTCTCACAGCGCCTGCAGCTCTGTGAAAGCCCTCGGCAATTCTCTTACCGATTTTCACGGCTTATTTCCAGCCGAAGGTGGCAAGGCCGTAGATGTACAGCGCGAGGACGCAGATGGGGACGAGGTATTTGAAGATCGGCTTCATCCAGCCCTGAATCTTCATGCCCTTGCCGGCGTTGGCCTCGGCGACAAAGTTGTCCCAGCCCCAGCCGATCTTATAGCAGCAGAAGATGGAGAACACGAAGGCGCCGATGGGCAGGCAGTTGGTGCTGACGATGAAATCCCAGAAATCAAGCCAGGCGCTGCCCTCCGCAAAGGGCTGGAAGTGGAAGACGCTGTAGCCAAGCGCCGTGGTCAGGGCCAGCAGGAAGATGCCGACGCCGCAGACGACGCAGCCCTTCGGGCGGCTCCAGCCGGTCATCTCGCGCACGCAGGCGAGGATGTTCTCGAACACGGCCAGCTCCGTCGAGAAGGCGGCGAAGACCATGAACAGGAAGAACAGCGAGCCCCAGATGCGGCCGCCGGCCATGTTGTTGAAGACCGTGGCCATCGTGTCGAAGAGCAGGGAGGGGCCTGCGTTGACCTCGATGCCGTAGGTGTAGCACGCGGGGAAGATGATGAAGCCGGCCATGATGGCGACGAAGGTGTCCAGCGCGATGACGTTCACGCTCTCGCCCATGAGGCTGCGCTCGCGTCCGATATAGCTGCCGAAGATCGCCATCGAGCCGATGCCGAGGCTCAGCGAGAAGAAGGCCTGGTTCATCGCGCCGACGATGACCGAGCCGTTGATCTTGGAGAAGTCGGGCACCAGGTAGAAGCGCAGGCCCTTTCCGGCGCCGGAGAGCGTGGCGCTGTGCACGGCAAGGACCAGCATCAGCAGGAACAGCGCGCCCATGAGGTATTTCGTCACGCGCTCGAGGCCGCCCTGCAGATCAAAGCTGAGCACGACGAAGCCGAGGACCACGGCGACGAGCAGATAGCCGACGTTGATGCCGGGGTTGGTGATCATGCTCACGAAGCCGAGGTCGGCGCTCTTGCCGAGCAGGAACATCACGAAGTAGTACATCATCCAGCCGGTGACGACCGTGTAGAAGGCCATCAGCGCCAGGTTGCCGAGCAGGGCGAGATAGCCGTGGATATGCCACTTCTGGCCGGGCTTCTCGAGCTTCTGATACATGCGGACGGGGCTGGCCTGAGAGGCTCTGCCCATCGCGAATTCCATGACCATCGCGGGCAGGCCGAGCAGGATCAGGCACAGGATGTAGACGAGTACGAAGCCGCCCCCGCCGTATTGTCCCGTCATCCACGGGAATTTCCATACGTTGCCGCAGCCGATGGCGCATCCGGCGCTCAACAGGATAAAGCCAAGCCGGCTGCCCAGTTTTTCTCGATTACTATCCATGCCGATCATTCCTTTCGATAATTATCCGACTTGCCGCCGGAATAAAGCTATTATAAACACGGTTATTCAGTTTTTCAACATATTTTTTTATTCTTTCGGGCGCAAGGGCGCGCGTGACGCATAAAAGGGGATTGCCGGATCCTTTTCCGCGGTGCTACAATATAGAAAAGCAAAGCAGGGGACGGCCTATGATCAGCATCGGTGAATACAGACAAATCGTTTCGGAGCTGCTCGACGAGCTGCCGAAGGAGTTCTTCCGGGAGCTCACCGGCGGCGTGATCGTGTCGGCGGCGGCGGAGGTCCCGGACTACGCCCGGGGAAACGATCTCTATATCATGGGGCAGTACCGGCGCAGCTCCGGCATCCGGCAGATCGTCCTGTACAAGGGCTCCTTTGACCGGGCCTATCCGCAGGCCGACGCGGCCCGGGCCCGGGAGATCCTGCGCGGCGTCCTGCGCCATGAGTTCCGGCATCATCTGGAGTATCTGGGCGGCGTCCGCAATTCCAAATCGCTCGAGGCGGAGGATGAGCGCGAGAAGCAGGCGTATCTGGCCCGGATAAGCGAACAGAGCCGGGAATCGTGACCCGGCAGAATGAAAACGGCCGTCCCGTTCGGGACGGCCGTTTTCGCTCAGACGCAGTCGTCGCAGTCGAAGATCGCCTTTTTGGCGACGATGCCGCCGTATTCGGCTTTCCAGCGCAGATGCGGCTCGGATACGTCGTAGGCGGGAAGAGAGTCCTTATCCATGTCCATGACGATCATCATATCATAACGATTCGGCCTGTCGGAGTTGGACAGCCGGACGTCGACGCCGCGGATCCCCGGGATGGAAAGCGTCTGTTCAAAAATGCTCCGGACCGGCTTTTCCAGCGCGCGGACGTCCGTTCCTTCGGCAAACTTTACGATGATGTGGTGTTTCATCCTCTGTTCTCCTTCCGTGTTCAGAACGCTTTTTTGCTGCCGCGCTCATTATATCAGAAAAAGCGTTCCTGCGAAAGGATTTGTTTTCGGGGAAAAAGGAGGGATCCGCCGAAAGCGGGGATTCGAACCCCGTGACCGCGGCGATGCCGCGATCACATTTTTTCCGCTTCGCTCAAAAACGCTTCGCGTTTGGTGTCCGGGGTTCGAGGTTCGAGGTGTCGAAAAAGAGACAGACGGGCCTACGGCCTGTCTGTCTCTTTTTGGTGCTCCAGCGGGGATTCGAACCCCGGACACCCTGCTTAAAAGGCAGGTGCTCTGCCTACTGAGCTACTGGGGCGCGGGCGCCAGAACTACGCACGGCGCTGCTCTGACGTGTTGGCTGGGATGGCGGGACTCGAACCCACTATATCGGAGTCAAAGTCCGGTGTGTTACCATTACACTACATCCCAAGATTTTGATGAAAGAGGCCTCACGGCCTGCGGCCGCGGGCCTCTTTCCGGTGGGGTGGGATATGGGGCTCGAACCCACGACACCCGGAACCACAATCCGGTGCTCTGCCAACTGAGCTAATCCCACCATTTCGTCCTCGCAAGCTTCGCATCGTCTCGCTTCCTCGGCTGGCTCGAAAGCTCGCTCGCTGCGCTGCTCGTCCTCTCAAAAACAGACCCGCTTTGCTGGGCTCTGTTTTTGGATACGAGAGGATGAAGAATCCCTTTTTTACCGTCTAACCAAATCAAAGCCCAGCGAAGTGGGTTTGATTTGGAAAGGAAGAAGGAACTGACGGATGTGCAGTTTTCGCGGCGCTTACGCAAACCGCGTAAAACGGAACGCAGTCTGTTTCTTCTGACGCTGGCACGCCAAGAGGGATTCGAACCCCCGACCTACTGCTTAGAAGGCAGTTGCTCTATCCTGCTGAGCTATTGGCGCATATCCAAGACGCTTCCCGCTCATTTCTCCGCTTTCCCAAATCAAAGCCCGGCGAAGCGGGTTTGATCTGGAGAAGGAGGAGCCACGAAGCACAGCCGAGAAAAAAACAGATGCGTCAGGCACAGTTTTTTTCGAGCCGTGCGAAGTGAGCTCCGACGTTGGAGCGGGTGATGGGAATCGAACCCACGTATCCAGCTTGGAAGGCTGGTGTTCTACCATTGAACTACACCCGCAGGGGGGCTCTATCCACATTCAGCCAAGAGATAATACCATAAGGAAGGCGGCGATGTCAACATTTTTGTTTCCGTTTTCCGCATGAGAGCTCAAGACCGCTCCCAAAGGACGGGAAAGGAGGAGAAAACTGGTTAATTGATACAATTTCCGCCTGATTATTTTAGTCGATTTAGCGAAAAGAAGAGGCTTTTTCAATTGACAAAGGCGTGCGTTGCCGCTATAATATAGAAGCAAAAATACATACTCAAATCAACGATCGCGTATGTATTCAAAAAAACAGGAGGAAATGAAATGAAAAGATTTCTCGCAATGCTCCTCGCAGTTGTGATGGTCTTCGCTCTGGCCGCCTGCGGTCAGCAGGCCGCCCCGGCTCCCGCTGCTGAAGCGCCGGCCGCCGAGGCTCCCGCTGCCGAGGCTCCCGCAGCCGAAGCCGCCCCCTCTGCGAACGAGACCACCCCGCTTGTTGTCGGCTACAGCCCGTTCAACAGCAAGTTCTCCCCCTTCTTCTCCGAGACCGCTTACGACCAGGACGTCCAGGCCATGACCCAGATCGGCCTGCTGACTTCCGATCGTACCGGCGCCATCATCCAGAAGGGCATCGAGGGTGAGACCATCGAGTTCAACGGCACCCCGTACACCTACTACGGCCCGGCTGACCTCACGATCACCGAGAACGAAGACGGCACCGTCTACTACGATTTCACTCTTCGTAACGACCTTGTCTTCTCCGACGGTGAGCCCGTCACCATCGACGACGTCATCTTCTCGATGTACGTCCTCTGCGACCCGACCTATGACGGATCCAGCACGCTGTACGCCCAGCCGATCCTCGGCATGGACGCCTACCGCAGCGGCATGGAGTCCCTGGCCAACCTGATCGTTGGCGCCGGCCGCGGCGAGGGCTACGTTGAGAACGAGTTCTTCACCGAAGAGCAGTACAACGCCTTCTGGTCCGCCGCCGACGAGGCCGTTGTCGCCCTGGCCCAGGACATCACCGACTACTGCATGGAGAACTACGCCTCCTACGGCGCCGTCGACGTGCAGAGCTCCGCCGGCCTGTGGGGCTTTTCTCCCGCGGAGAACACGGCCGAGTCCTTTGCTGAGGCTCTGTGGGCCGCCTACGGCGACGACGTGTTCGGCATGATCGGCACCGAGAAGGCCGCCAAGGGTCTTGACGAGCTCTTCCCGACCGCCGGCGACTTCACCGGCAAGGGTGTCCAGACCGGCGAGTCCGCCACCAAGATCGAAGGCATCCAGAAGATCGACGACTACAACATGCGCATCGTCATGACCAAGGTCGACGCCGTCGCGATCTACCAGCTCGGCGTTGCCATCTGCCCGCTGCACTACTACGGCGATGCTTCCCTGTACGACTACGACAATGACAGCTTCGGCTTCCCGAAGGGCGATCTGAGCCTTGTCCGCGCCAAGACCACCCAGCCCATGGGCGCCGGCCCCTACAAGTTCGTCAAGTTCGAGAACGGCGTTGTCTACTTCGAAGCTAACGAGAATTACTTCAAGGGCGCTCCGAAGATCAAGCACATGAACTTCCTCGAGACCACCGCCGACCAGGATAAGCTCAACGGTATCACCACCGGCACCATCGACATCGGCGATCCGTCCTTCACCAACGACAACATTGCCGCCATCATGGCCACCAACTCCAACGGCGAGCTGACCGGCGACATCATCACCACCAACACCGTCGATAACCTCGGCTACGGCTACATCGGCCAGAACGCCATGAACGTCAACGTCAACGGCGAGCCCGCCTCCGACGCCTCCAAGGCGCTGCGCAAGGCCTTCGGCACCATCTTCTCCGTCTACCGTGACGTCGCTATCGACTCCTACTACGGCGACCGCGCCGCTGTCATCAACTACCCGATCTCCAACACCTCCTGGGCCGCTCCGCGTCCCGCTGACGACGGCTACAAGGTGGCCTTCTCCGTCGACGTTGACGGCAACGACATCTACACTGCCGACATGACCGCCGAGCAGAAGTACGAGGCCGCTCTCCAGGCCGCTCTCGGCTGGTTCGAGAAGGCCGGCTACACCGTCACCGACGGCAAGCTGACCGCCGCCCCGAAGGGCGCCAAGCTCGAGTACACCTTCTGGATCCCGGCTGACGGCATCGGCGATCACCCCGCCTTCATGATCGTCGACGAGGCCCGCAAGGCTCTCGAGACCATCGGCATGACCCTCGTGATCAAGGACCTCTCCAACAGCTCCGATCTGTGGGATAACCTCGACGCCATCCAGGTCGAGATGTGGGCCGCCGCTTGGGGCGCCACCGTCGATCCCGACATGTACCAGATCTACTACTCCGACGTTGCCAACGGCCCGACCAAGGAGCCCGGCAAGAACCCGCAGGGCGGCCCTGCCCAGGGCGGCAGCAACTACGAGTACTGCATCGCGGATCCCGAGCTTGACCAGATCATCCTCGACGCCCGCGCCTCCACCGACCAGGCCTACCGCAAGGCCATGTACAAGGCCGCTCTCGACATCGTCGTCGACTGGGCCGTCGAGACCCCGACCTATCAGCGCCAGAACGCTGTTCTCTTCTCCACCGAGCGTGTCAACATGGCTACCATGACGCCCGACATCACCACCTTCTACGGCTGGGCTTCCGAGATCGAGAACATCGAGCTCAACGGCTGATTCCGGTAAGGCAATCGAAAAAATCATACAGCACATATCATATCCCTGCGCCCCCTCGGGGGCGCAGGGATATCCCCCGACCGCCGTATATCCAAGGGCGGCTCTGTCGTCTTTGGAGCCGTTTTTGGGTATGCGGCAGTACGGATATTATAAGGTAAGCGCGGCGGAGGTAAATTTTTCCTCTTAAAGCTCCGCGCTGCCGAAACGAACGGAGGTCATGCCTGTGCGCAAGTACATCATCAAGCGTCTCTTTCTCTCGGTGATCATCTTCTTCTTCGTGATGCTGATCATCTACACCCTGATGCGCTGTCTGCCCACGTCCTACATCGAAAACGTCGCCCGCTCCAAGGCTCAGCAGCCCGGCTCGAAGAGCTATGAGGAGTGGATGGCCCAGCTCACGGCCATGTACAACATGGACAAGGGTATCCTGGGCGGCTACTTCTACTGGCTTCGCGACTTCTTCCGCGGCAACTTCGGCGACAGCTGGTACTACACCATCCCCGTCATCGATGAGTTCAACAAGACCGTGTGGCTCAGCTTCTGGATGGGTCTGATCACGATGTTCTTCGAGCTGATCATCGCCATCCCGCTCGGCATCATCGCGGCGACGAAGCAGTACACCAAGACCGACTATACGATCTCGGTCCTGGCCCTGGCCTTCATCTCGCTGCCGACCTTCTTCTTCATCGCCCTGCTGAAGCTGGTCTTCTGCGTCAAGCTCGGCTGGTTCGACCTCTTCGGTCTGGTCGGACGCAATTACATGCAGCTTGACGCCGCCCACCAGTTCCTCGACAAGTGCCACCACCTGGTGCTGCCGATCGTGACGCTGATCGTCATCTCCATCGGCGGACTGATGCGTTACACGCGTACCAACATGCTCGAGGTCCTGAACGCCGACTACATCCGCACGGCGCGCGCCAAGGGTCTCGACGAGCACAAGGTCATCTACAAGCACGCCTTCCGCAACACGCTCATCCCTCTGGTCACGATCGTGGGCGGATCGCTGCCGGGCCTGTTCTCCGGCGCCCTGTTCACCGAAACGATGTTCTCCATCCCGGGCATCGGCTACGCCTCCTACCACGCGATGGTCGGCGGCGATATCCCGTTCAGCATGTTCTATCTGGCCTTCCTGGCCATCCTCACGCTGCTGGGCAACCTGATCGCAGACATCCTGTACGCCGTGGTCGATCCGCGCGTACGCATCGCATAAGAAAGGAGGAGCGAAAATGAGCGAAGATCTCGAAAAGAAAGAAGTTTCCGCTGCCTCCGAAGAAGAGCAGTATTCCCTCAACGACGACCGCCGCGTCAAGGTCCTGTCGCCGGGCGCCATGGTCGCCAAGCGCTTTTTCCGCAACCGTATCGCGGTCGTGGGTCTGTGCATCCTGGCCTTCATGTTCATCTTTTCCTTCATCGGCGGCATCATCAGCCCCTACAAGGAAAACCAGCAGTTCTACCGCATCGACATCCAGAACAAGGAATACGCCGGCGCCGTCAAGAACAGCGAGTTCCGCTACGTTGCCGCGCCGGATCAGAAGTTCGACTCCATCATCCAGGCGCAGGTCGTCCTGGCCACGACGAAAAAGCAGGACACCGTCACCTACCGTGACGTGACCTACGGCGTGATCGAGGAGGGCAAGGACTTCTACCGCGTGACCCTGGCCGACACCGACACGACCATCGGTCTTGCGTACAAGGACATCGTGACCCCGAGCGTCGAGGGCACGAATTTCTCCTTCGATTTCATCTTCAACGCCCTGAAGGCCTACACCAACGACGGCACAAGCTTCACGGCGGACGGCAAGAACTATGTGATCGACGAAGACGGCGGCGTTTTCTCCTCCGACGGCGATGAGCTCGCCTTCATCAGCCGCTACGTCATCCAGACCATCGTGCCCGGACAGTTCCTCTCCCGCGCCTTCCAGGAGGAGCTGGCGGCCGAGCTCGAGGCCGGCGCCGACAGCTTTGTCTTCACCGACGTCGACGGCGTGGAGTCCGAGTACATCATCGACTACAAGCCCGACGTGAAGAACTGGAAGATCCGCCGGGCCACCGAAACGCGCGTGTACGACACCTACGGCCAGCCGAGCCGCGAGCATCCCCTCGGCACCGACCGCAACGGCATGGACATGCTGACGCGTCTGATGTACGGCGGCCGCGTGAGCCTGATCATCGGCTTCATCGTCGAGCTGATCGCCACCTTCCTCGGCATCATCATGGGCGGCCTCGCCGGCTACTTCGGCAAGTGGGTCGACAACCTGATCATGCGTATCGTCGATATCTTCTACTGCATCCCCTCGATGCCGGTCATCATCATCATCGGCGCGGCCATGGACGCCATGAACATGGACCCGAAGCTGCGCATGGTCTACCTGATGCTGATCCTCGGCTTCCTGGGCTGGCCCGGCATGGCGCGTCTGATCCGCGGCCAGATCCTCTCGCTGCGCGAGCAGGAATTCATGACCGCCACCGAAGCCGGCGGCATCAGCGTGTCGAGGCGTATCTTCAAGCACCTCGTGCCGAACGTCATCCCGCAGATCATCGTCTCAGTCACGATGGGCATCGGCGGTACGATCATCACCGAGGCCTCGCTGAGCTTCCTCGGCCTCGGCGTCAAGTACCCCTTCGCCTCCTGGGGCAACATCATCAACGACGTCAACAACACCTTCGTCCTTCAGCACTACTGGTTCATCTGGATCCCGGCCGGCGCCCTGCTGCTGCTGACGGTCCTGGCCTGGAACCTGGTGGGCGACGGTCTGCGCGACGCCTTTGACCCGAAAATGAAGCGTTAAGGAGGAGAGGATATGGCAAAGAAGAGCGAAGGCTATCTCTCCGCCCGTGAAGCGCGGCGCATTTCGAGAGAGAACCGCAAGATCACGAACGCCTACGAAAAGGCGCGCAAACGCAAGAACGTCCCGGAGAGCGAATATCTCACCCAGATGCGCGATCCGAACAACTCCGTGGAGTTCGACAATCTCCACACCTACTTCTTCACCGACGCCGGCACGGTCAAGGCCGTCGACGGCGTGAGCTACGACGTGCCCATCGGCAAGACCGTGGGCGTCGTGGGCGAGTCGGGCTGCGGCAAGTCCGTCACCTCCCTCTCGCTCATGCAGCTGCTCCAGCGCCCGCAGGGCCAGGTCGTCGAGGGCGAGATCCGCCTGAACATGGGCAACGGCAAGGCCTACGACGTGACCAAGGCGCCCAACGAGGTGCTCCAGCGTCTGAGGGGCAACTACGTGTCCATGATCTTCCAGGAGCCCATGACCGCGCTCAACCCCGTCTTCCGCATCGGCGACCAGATCAACGAGGTCATCGAGCTGCACGACGGCGAGGGCAAGAGCGAGGCGGACATCAAGGCCCGCACGATCGAGCTGCTGGAAATGGTCGGCATCGCGAACTCCGAGGGCGTCTACAAGATGTTCCCGCACGAGCTCTCCGGCGGCATGCGCCAGCGCGTCGTCATCGCGATGGCCCTGGCCTGCAACCCGCGCATCATCATCGCCGACGAGCCGACCACGGCTCTGGACGTGACGATCCAGGCCCAGATCCTGGACCTGCTGCGCAACCTCAAGGACAAGATCAATTCCTCGATCATGTTCATCACCCACGACCTCGGCGTCATCGCCGAGATGGCGGACTACGTGGTGGTCATGTACGCGGGCCGCATCGTCGAAAAGGGCACGGCGGAGGATATCTTCTATCACCCGGCGCACCCCTACACCATCGGCCTGATGGAGTCCAAGCCCGTCGTCGGCAAGAAGATCGACAAGCTCTACTCCATCCCCGGCAAGGTGCCCAACCCGATCAACATGCCCGACTACTGCTACTTCAAGGACCGCTGCGAAAAGTGCGTCGAGCGCTGCAGCGGCGCGTACCCCGAGATGATCAGTCTCAGCGAGACGCACAAGGTCAGCTGCTACCGCTACTATGACAAGAAGGAGGATGCGAAATGAGCGAGCAAAAGAAATCCTCCCTGGTGATCGAGAACAACTTCACCCCCGTTGAGTACGACCCGCAGTACATCCTGATGGTCAACGCGCTCAAGAAGTACTTCCCGATCAAGGACGGCCTGATCGCCCATACCGTCGGCTACGTCAAGGCCGTCGACGGCGTCACCTTCAATCTCAAGCGCGGCACCACGATGGGCCTCGTCGGCGAGTCCGGCTGCGGCAAGACCACGACCGGCCGTACGATCCTCCGTCTCGCGGGGGAGAAGACCGGCGGCCAGGTGCTCTTCAACGGCCAGGAGGTCTATGACCTCACGGCGAAGGAGATGCGCGCGATGCGCCCGAAGATGCAGATCATCTTCCAGGACCCCTTCTCCAGCCTCTCCCCGCGTCTGCCCGTCGGCGAGATCATCGGCGAGGCCGTGCGCGAGCACAAGCTCGTCCCCGCCAACGAGTTTGACGACTACATCGACAACATCATGGACAAGTGCGGCCTGCAGCCCTTCCACAAGGACCGTTATCCGCACGAGTTCTCCGGCGGCCAGCGCCAGCGTATCTGCATCGCGCGCGCCCTCGCGCTCAACCCGGAATTCGTCGTCTGCGACGAGCCGGTCTCCGCGCTGGACGTGTCGATCCAGGCGCAGATCATCAACCTGCTGCGCGACCTGCAGGAGCAGTTCAAGCTGACCTACCTCTTCATCTCCCACGACCTCTCCGTCGTCGAGCATATCTCCGACTCGGTGGGCGTCATGTATCTGGGCGACCTGGTGGAGTACGGCTCGACGGAGGACATCTTCTCCAACCCGCTGCACCCCTACACCGAGGCGCTGTTCTCGGCGATCCCCGTCCCGGATCCGAACGCGAAGATGAACCGCATCGTGCTCGAGGGCAGCATCCCCAGCCCGGCCAACCCGCCCTCCGGCTGCAAGTTCCACACCCGCTGCGCCCGCTGCACCGAGCGCTGCAAGCACGAGGTGCCCAAGCAGGTCGAGGTCGAGCCCGGCCACTTCGTGGTCTGCCACCTCTACGATAAGGAATGAGCGAGCGCAAACGCGAGGAACTCGAGGACGACGGCCGGACCATAGCCGATATGAGCGGCGTGACGCGCCGCAACCTCTTCGGCTTTGATCCGAACGCGCTCCGTTCCGCGGCCGGCATGGAGAGAAACCGCCAAAGCGGCCCCGTCAGCCCCGCGGAGGGCGACGGGCTCTCCCGCAAAGAGCGGATCTGGGCGATCCTGGGAGCCATGAAGGCGATCCTGCTCGTCGGGCTCTGCTTCGCCGTCGGGATGGCGCTGGTCATCCTCGCCTTCCAGTATCTTTGATCGATCGAACAAAAACGGGTCTGTCCCAGACAGACCCGTTTTTATTTACATCTTTTTCAAGTCGTGATACAATATGATTTACTCCAAAATGCGAAGAAGGGACAGAACATGGCCAAGAGCGAATGGTACAAGAACATGTCCGTCTATCAGATCTGGCCGCGCAGCTTCTGCGACGGCAACGGCGACGGGATCGGCGATCTGTGGGGCGTACTGGACAAGCTGGACTATATCAAATCCCTGAACGTGGACGCGATCTGGTTCTCGCCGCTCTTTCCCTCGCCCAACGCCGACTACGGCTACGATATCTCGGACTACATGGACATCCATCCCGACTACGGCAACCTGCAGGTCTTCCGGCAGGTGCTCGACGGCGCGCACGCGCGCGGGATGAAGGTCTTCATGGACCTGGTCGTCAACCATACCTCGGACGAGCATAAATGGTTCATCGAGGGACGGAAGGACAAGAACAGCCCCTACCACGACTACTATTTCTGGCGCAAGGGCCGCACGACGCGCTCCGGCCGCCGCCTGCCGCCGAACAACTGGTCGAGCGTTTTCGAGGGCGGCGCCTGGGAGTACGACGCCTCTCTCGACGAGTACTATCTGCACGTCTTCGCCAAAAAGCAGCCGGATCTGAACATGGCCAACCCCCGCGTGCGCGAGGAGGTCAAGAACATCCTGCGCTTCTGGCTGGATCTGGGCGTGGACGGCTTCCGCGAGGACGTCATCACCTTCATCGCCAAGGACGAGGGCCTGCCGAGCTCCTATCCGCCGCTGCCGGTGGCCAACGGCTACAGGCACTACGCCAATCGCCCGAAGGCGCACGAGTATCTCAGGGAATTCAAGCGCGACGTGCTGGATTTCTACGACTGCTTCACCGTCGGCGAGAGCCCGATGACGACGCCCGACGTCGCGCTCAGATACATCGACGAGGGCGGCGACAAGGTGCTCGACGAGATGATCGCCTTCAGCCACATGGAGGCCGACTGCTTCATGCTCGACATGCTGCAGCTGCCCTTCAACCTCGTGAAGATGAAGCGCGCCTTCTCCGAATGGCAGACGAAGCTGCAGGGCCGGGCCTGGAACGCGCTGTACATAGAAAACCACGACCATCCGCGCATCATCAGCCGCTACGGCAGCGAGGAATACCGCACCGAGAGCGGCAAGATGCTCGCGGCCATGTACATCCTCCAGCGCGGCACGCCCTTCATCTACCAGGGCCAGGAGATCGGCATGCTCAACACCAATCTGACGGAGCTGGGCATGTACAAGGACGTGATGGCCCAGAACAACATCGACGTCGCCACGCGCTTCATGCCGCGCTCGACGGCGATGAAGCTGCTCGCTCGCTCGAGCCGCGACAACGCCCGCACGCCCTTCCAGTGGACGGACGGCAAAAACGCCGGCTTCTCCGAGGGAACGCCCTGGTTTTTCGTCAACGAGAACTACAAGGATATCAACGCCGCGCAGCAGGAGGACGACCCGAACTCGCTGCTGAACTTCTACCGCGCGATCCTGAAGTTCAAAAAGGAGACGCCCGTCGCCGTCTGGGGCGATTACAAAGAGTATTTTCCGAAGGACAAGAATTTCTACGTCTACGCCAGAGAATACGAGGGCAAGCGCCTGCTCGTGATCTGCTCCTTCACCAAAAAAGCGCTGCGATTCGAAGCGCCGGAGGATTTCGATCTCTACGCCGGCCAGGTCGTTTTCTCCAATTACGAGAGCAACTTCGTCATCATGAACGGCTTTACCTCGCGGCCGTATGAAATGAGAGTGTATTACTTTGAGTAATCGAGACCCGGCCTTCCCGATCACGGAAAAGGCCTATGCCAAGCTGAATATCTCCCTGGACGTCACGGCCCGGCGCCCCGACGGCTATCACGACATGCTCATGCTCATGCAGACGATCTCGATCTGCGACGAGCTGACGATCC
>JAEEGH010017723.1_pt1 | contig 15137 bp, 16 predicted proteins | sample 9134181 | NCBI WGS metagenome assembly JAEEGH01 (sample SAMN16246544, study PRJNA631951) | gut metagenome | biome: gut microbiome; feature: rumen; material: DP-attached | host: Bos | place: Iran: Karaj | collected 2018-10 | reverse complement strand
TCCAAAGCAACAGCTTGATTGTATAAACAGAGCGGTAGAATATGTTCAGCTATCCAATGAACTTGAAACAAGGTTCATGGCAGCAGTCAGAAGAATGAAGCAGGCTTTCAATCTTTGCAGCTCAAGCGATAAATTCTCTGATAAAGATAAGGACTATATTCATTTCTACTGTGCGGTACGATCTATACTTTTCAAGTTGACCAAAGGCGATGCCCCCGATATATCTCAGATGAACGCCCGTGTCCGTGAACTTTTGGAGGGTGCGATTCAGTCTGACGGTATTGAGGAACTTTTTGAATCTGGCAAGCATATTGAAGTTGATATATTCAGCGATGAGTATATGAACAGGATCAATGCTATTCAGCTTCAGAACACCAAGATAAAAATACTGCAAAGATTACTGTCTCAGGCAATAGAGGAATACAAGAAAGTCAATAAGATCAAAGGTATAGAATTCTCCGAACGTCTTAAACAGGTTGTTGATGACTACAATAACCGCAGACGTGACGAAGCATATGCAAATGAAGTCCTTGACGATGTTGCCGAGCAACTCGCCAAACTCCTTTCAGAGTTAAAAACAGAGAAGAACTCATTTATGGATATGGGGATTGACTTTGAAGAGAAGGCTTTTTATGATATTCTAAGCTCAGTTGCCAAGAAGTATGAGTTTGAATATCCCGAAGATAAAATGATAGAGCTTTCAAAGCGTATAAAAATCATTGTAGATGATAAGGCGAGGTATACTGATTGGGCAACCCGTGAAGATATCAAAGCAAATCTGCAAGTTGACTTGATTCTTTTGCTTGATGAGTTTGATTATCCCCCGGTCACCATTGATGATGTGTACAAGGAAGTGCTGGAACAGGCGGAAAATTTCAAAAAATACAGTAAGTGAATACAGATATTTGCACTCGCAGAACAGATACACTGTTCTGTGGGTGCTTTTTTTATGTCATAATTCTTCTTAAATATTTTTTTCACGTTTCTCGTGCAAGTCCTGTGCAAGTGCCGTGCAAGTGCTAGCGCCAACCTATATTGTCATCTAAAAGTGAATGCATTTTGTCACGCAGGCACACGTTCTGTCAAGATGGAGGCACAGCATTTTGTCAGGACGCCCACCTAATTTGTCAAGGCAGCGGATGCTTCCGGGAAAACAAAAGCGATAAACCCTATCTGCGCGGCAGCGCAGAAAAAAATGGAAACGGTATCTTCCCGACTTCGGATTCATCGGGAGGATACCGTCTTTGCTTATTCGAGGAAAAGTGCTATAATTGAAGTAACCATACTTTAGAAAGGCAAACGATAGCCGTTTTGATCGTCATGACTGGCACTCATGACACGGCTATCGTCCCCAACAATGATTATTGTAGCACGTTTTCTTCAAAATGTCAAGGACGGTATTTTAGAAATTACCGGGTATGATGCATTTTGTCCGGTTTGTGGCGAACCACTGCATTTTCACGGGAGGTGCAGACGTTTTGTCCGAACCCAAACTTGGGAGCAGCGAATCGAAATGTCTATTCGTGTGCTTTACTGCATGAGCTGCTGTCGCTTTCACCGTGAACTTCCGGATTTTCTTGCACCCTTCAAGCATTTTTCTCTTGGGATGGTTGCCAATATCTATGATGGCATTGTAAAAAAGCCGGCTGTTGATGGCAGCACGATCATTCGTCTGCGCTATTGGGTTGACTGGGTTTTGAAATACGGTGCAGCCATACTCAAACGGCTGAAAGCGGAACACCCGGCTCTCGTGACAAAATACAATACCGATTTGACGTATGACACGCTCAGATATTTTGTCATGTTCACCGTAAATGCGCATGAATACAAATTAACGAGTTCGCACAGCTTATCAGGCTGATTTGTGCTATGATAGAGGTATCACCATACAAGGAGGTGCCTCTATGGGCATGAAAGACAAACAGTTGGCAAAAGAAATCGCAGAGCGACGCATGAGAATGATTGCGCCGCTGGTTGGTGTACTCTCATCGCCGGAAGAATACTATGAGAAGCGCCGAGAGATCTCTGTCATGTACGAAATCTCCACCCGAACGCTCCAGCGTTATGTGGATGCCTACAATGAATGCGGGATGGACGGGCTGGAGCCAAAGGGCAAAGTACCGGAGCAGAACGTCATCGTTTCCAAGGAGCTTCTTGCAGAAGCAATCCGCCTGCGCCGTGAAGTTCCGTCCCGCAGTGTGCCGACCATCATCCAGATCCTTGAACTGGAAGGAAAAGTAACCCCTGGTACATTGAAGCGTACCACATTGCAGCGTGCGCTTGCAGGGGCGGGCTACTCGACCGCTATGATGAAGATGTATCAGGATAACGGCTATGGCTCTCAGCGTTTTCAACGGGTTCACCGCTGCGATCTCTGGCAGGGAGACATCAAGTATGGACCGACGCTGCGGATTGGCGGCAAGATGCAGCCGACGTATATGTCCTGTCTGATCGACGATGCCACCCGTTACATCATCCACGCGCAGTTTTACGGAGATATGGAGCAGACCATTGTGGAGGATACGATGAAGAAGGGCATTCAGAAGTATGGGATTCCGCGCCGTATCTACTTCGACAACGGCTCTCAGTACCGCACCCACTGGATGAAACGTGCCTGCGGTCTGCTCGGCATCCGGCTGCTGTACGCCAAGCCCCGCAATCCGCAGGGTAAGGGCAAGCAGGAGCGTTTCAACCTCACCGTTGATTCGTTCATTGCAGAAGTGGAACTGCAACAGCCGCAGAGCATTGATGAGCTGAACAAGATGTTTCAGGTGTGGCTCTCGGAATGCTACCACCACAAGATTCACAGCACCCTTGGCACCACGCCCGCACTCGCCTTTAAGAGCGATTCTATGCCACTGAATTATCCTGATGAAGCGCTCCTTGCAAGTGCGTTCCTGCACTGTGAGCCGCGAAAGGTCAATAAGTCCGGCTGCATCAGCTTCATGGGCAAGGATTATGATGTGGGGCTTCTGTATGCAGGACAGCAGGTCAATGTGATCTATGATCCGCAGAATATTGCTAAGGTGCGGATCGAAGCCAAGGGACATGAGCCGTTTTATGCCGAGCCTGCAAAGGTCGGCACGCATGTAGCCAGGAAGCCGAAGCGTGCGGAGATCGACCGTATCCCCGCAGATTCCTCGCGTCTTCTCGATGCAGTTGCCAGAACCGCAGACGAAAGGGAACGCAGAGCTGTGATCTCGTATACGAGAGCTTTGGAGGATGATGAAAATGTTTGAGCCGTTCTATGATATGCAGAATACGCCATTTACACGCGGCATTCCGACCAGCGTGCTTTACAAGACGCATCAAAGCTCGGAGGTGTTCAGCAGACTGGAATACACCGCCAGAAACCAGCTCTTTGCTGTTCTCATCGGTGAACCCGGAACGGGTAAGACCAGTACGCTTCGCCGTCTGAAAGACGAACTGCCGGAAGCGGAATACATGGTGCTGTACATCTCGGATTCAAAGCTGACACCGCGCAGCTTCTACAATTATCTGCTGATGCAGCTCGGCTGCAAGCCGGTAATGCAGCGCAACACAGCACGGGATTTGCTGCACAAGCAGATCGAGATCATGCGCGGAATGCAGAGCCGCAAGGTGGTTGTCAATGTGGACGAGGCGCATCTTCTAAGCAAGGAAATGCTCGAAGAAGCACGCTTTCTGCTCAATTACAAGATGGATTCGGAAAATCCGCTGGCACTGATCCTGTCCGGTCAGACGGAGCTTTGGGACAAGCTGCGACTTTCTGCTTACCGGGCTATCCTTGAACGGGTGGACATTGAATGCTTCCTCACGCCGATGGACTTTGCAGATACAAAGCAGTATATTGAGGCGCAGCTCTTGTATGCCGGTCATGATAATCCGATTTTTACAGAGGATGCTATGAAGTCCATTTTTGAATTTTCCGGCGGTAATCCTCGTCTCATCAACCGTGCTTGCAGTCAGTCGCTGATCTATGGTTCGCAGATGAAGCAGACCTGCATTGACAGCAAATCCGTTGGCATTGTGCTTGAGAATGAGGTCACGGGGGTGAGGCAATGAATGACGAACATTTTCACGACATTGTGATGATCTGGCTGCTGCGCCGTCTTGATCTCGGTGCAGCCAAACACGAGATGCTTCATGCGTATGGCGATCTCTTTGAAAGCGGCAAGCTTGAAGATATGTCCAAAGACGATCTGACCATGTATATGCTTGAAATACTGGACAGATACGAGCTGCCGCATACCATTAAGTGCGCCGAGGACTTCAAATTCCTGCATTATGTTCCGTTTTGACTTACGGGCTTTTGCCCACGATGGAGGATAAGGCAACGCTGGGGAGCGACCTGAGCGCCTCGTGGGATTTTGCCGGGAGCATCTGCTCTCTATATCTGAAACTGTCGCCTCCAAATCGGGGGCGTCAGTTTGTTTTCTGCCAACCTCAGCTTGACAAAATACAGTGCCTGCCCTTGACAAAATACGCTCACTTTTGGATGACAGAATTGGTGGGCGCTGACACTGTGCTTCTCCGCTATGCTGAGAACCTACCTTATTCCAGCACATTTGGAACGCGCCTGGATTGATTTTGTGACACCCGTACCGCGCGTATCAACACACGAACCCCCTCCGGAAATCCAGAGGGGGCGCGTGTTATGAAAGTGATAAAAGAGGAATTGGAAAAATCATACTATTCCTCCAAACCCCAATAGATAAAATCCAATCTCTTCCAGTGATAGAAGAAATGCGATTTGCGGATAGATTATTGATAGTATCACACAAACGCTCCATGACCTTTGTATATGCCGCCGCCGCAGAGCCAGCTGCACGGACTTGAGAGCCACTCCTTGCCGGACTTTCAGAGCCGCCCTGCCGGAGCAGGGAGCCACAAGGCAGTGAGCCCGCCCGAAAGCACATCAGACAGGCTCACGCATTTCAAACTTACTCGTATTTTCGGATAATTTTCCTTATCTGCTCGCAGATATCCTGCTCCGTCCACTGATGTTCATTATCAGGTTCTTCCGAGAACAGTTCCAGAACCTCAGCTTTTGCAGCCTCGGGATCTTTGCAGTGCAGGAACATTGCCCTCCATTCGGTATCAAGATCTTTCTTCGTCAGTATCACGGCTCGGCTCCTTCCGGCAAACCATGACGCTTCCGCATGGAGACCTCTCCGTCAATCATGACGGGATACGCATTATTGGTAATCCTGTCCATGATTGCTTCGCAGATCGGGCTTTCTGCTTCGGTATCCGGATTCATCCGGTCGTACCAACCCTCGGCATGATACTGCGTACAAAAGATCATCGACCGCTCGATCCGTGCCTCAATGATCTCCAAAAGATTGTAGGTCTCACTCGCAGTCAGGCAGCGGATCAGCCACTCATCGAGAATCAGCAGATCGACCTTCTTGTATGCATTGATGACCTTTCGGAAATCTCCGTTTGCTTTTGCAATGTCAAGTTCGTCCAGAAGCTCCGGCATCCGGATGTAGCGTACAGACTTGAACTTGCGGCAGGCAGCATTTCCGAGCGCACAAGCAATGTAGGTCTTGCCGTTACCAGACGCGCCTTTCAGAATAATATGCCGCCCTTCATCAACGTAACGACAAGTCGCAAACCGCAGCATTCTGCCCTTATCCAGATGTCTGTCCTCGATGTATTCAATGCCCTCTATCGTTGCCGAAGCATCGGAAAAACGTGCGTTTCGGATACAGCGAAGCAGCTTGTTATTCTGACGGCGGTTCCACTCACTGTCCACAAGCAGCGACAGCCGGTCTTCAAAACCAAGCAGATTGTAACTACTGCTGTCTTCCAACTGACGCTCCAGCTCATCCGCAAAGGCGCTCATTTTCATGGCACGAAGGCGTTCAATCGTATTACTTAGCATCACCGCTGCCCCCTTTCTTCCAGTAAGCTGCGCCGCGGGTAATGCCGTATTTACTGCCGGATTCGGACTTTTCATCGGTTTTATCCGGCTCATGACTGTTCTTCAGCAGTGTCGCAATCGTGCGGACAGACGGCGAGGAAGTGAACGCCAGCATCCGTTCGCAGGCAGCCTCCAGCTTCTTCTTTCCGTAACGCTTTCCCAGCTTTGTCAGGCTCACGCAAGCCTTGTAGCCCTGCTCAGCAGCAGTTCCGGAAGTCAGGAAATACCTGACGACCTCCTCGGTCGATTTTCCGACTGCCTTAGCCCATTCCTTGAATTCATCGGCATTGCAGCTGAGATACTCGCGATGTCTGTCAGGCATATGCTCCGGCTTTACAATCGGCTGTATACTGTACTTTTCCAGACGCTTGTGTGAAGTCATGCGGCTGCCCTTGAAGTACACCTCCACAAGATCTCTGGTCAGACGGATCTGCACCTGTTCGCCGATCAGATCAAAAGGCACAGAATACTTGTTAAGCCCGTCACTGATGAGATAGTCGTTGCCGACCGTCTGCTGTTTCCACACAGACGGTTCATATGGGCGCTTTGGCAGCGGCAGCATGAACTCCTTTTCCTCTGAAAGATAGGCATCTCTGCGGCAACCCGGACGTTTCTGAAAGGGTTTGGTGTTGATGAATTCCAGACGTTCGGCGACCGCCTCCTGCACCTCTGCAAACGAGAAAAACTTGCGTTCACGCAAGGCTGCTGTGATCCATGTTGTGGAGAATCCGACTGATTTTTCGACAAGTCCTTTGTCCTGTGGCTTACGTACACGCGCAGGAACGATCGCCGTTCCATAGTATTCCGCAAGCTCCTGATAGCTTTCATTGAGCTGCGTTTCGTAGCGAGTGTTGGCGGTCACGCCGGTTTTGAGATTATCCGGAACCAGAATCCGCGTCACTCCGCCGAAATACACATATGCGTGAACATGACACAGCAGCCAGTTTTCCATCATCATGTCCGTGCAGGCTTCCACATAGAGATAGCTGCTGCACGGCAGCGCTGCAACGAAGAGATACGCTTTGTACTCCTCCCCGGTGACCGGATCAAAATACGGGATCGTACCGCCTGCCCAGTCCACCTGCATGGTTTCGCCGGGCTTGTGCGTAACACGCATTGTCGCCTTGGTAACACGCGCCCAACGGCGGTACTTGTCGCTGAATTGCGTACTCATGTACGGCTTTTCGCCGTTTGCGTAAGCAGCCTCGCAGTATTCCTGCCAGAGCAGCGTGAGCGTCACGCCTTTCTTTGAAAGCTCTCGGTGGATGTACTCGTAGTTGATGACTGCATAGGGTGTGGGGCTGCTTTCCCGGCTTTCGTGCAGAAGCTCGTCAAGCATCTCGTTGGTCACGTCATCGTCCAAAGGGAGATGAATGTGAAGCTGTTCTGCCTTTTTCAGAACCTCGCTTACGGTGTTGCGCGATACTTTCGCGCTGGCTGCAATGCTCCGCTGGCTGTGTCCGAGCGAATGAAGCCGAAGAATTTCCCGATAATTTGTCATACCAGGACCTCCTAATACCAAAGTCACACCGACTGGTGTGCTATTGATATTATACCACGCTTTTCTTGGCGGCTCTATGCTCCGGCAAGCTGGCTTTCACACAGCGGCAAGGCGGCTCTGAAAGTCCGTGCAGCTGGCTCTGCGGCGGCGGCATATACACAAACAGGGGTACACTGGTAAGAAAGCAGTCCGCAAAGACGCTGTGAGGTGCTGCGAGGTGCTTTTCACGGCTTCTGGTGACTTCTTCGAGCAGCACCCAGAACAGACCAAGAATTTCTTTAGGGTGTGTCTGGCGTTCGCTGCAAAGCGTTTTGGGGTGGATAACATCATAGCTGCCACGGTACACATGGACGAGGACACTCCCCATATGCACCTCGACTTCGTTCCTCTGACTGCTGACGGTCGGCTGTCGGCTAAGTCTGTACTGGGTGGTCGCAAGGATATGCAGCAGCTTCAGGACGATTTCTTTGAGCAAGTTGGTAAACATTTCGGTTTGGAACGTGGCAGCCGTGCTGATCTCGCTGATCCGGATGCGGAGCCGCCTCGAAAGCACCTTACCACAAGACAGTTAAAGGCAGAAACAGCGGCACAGCTTGCAGAGCAGGAGCAGCAGCTTTCATCCTATGGGGAGCAGCTTCAAACGTTGGAAACACAGCTCGACAGAGCTGAAAAAGCCTTTTATGAAGCACTTGCTGGAAAAACCGATGCTGAAAATGAAGCGATGTTGGCAGAAGAACGTGCAAAACAGGCTGATACAAGAGCTGAAACTGTAGAAGCAAGGCTTCACGCTGCGGAAACTAAGCTGAATGAGGTCAATGCTCAGTATGATGCAGCAGCGCAGGAGTTAGGGAAAGTCCTCGAAAAGAAAGCAAGAGCTTCGGAGATACACAAGCTGTCCAACATTTTCGGTGAAACGGTCGAATATCACAAGAATATGCTCGATAGCACCCGTGCTATTGGCAACGAAACTTATGAAAGGCTGTGTGAAGTCAAGAAAACACTGGATGATACCAAAGCCCTCGAAGCCCGTGTGAAGTCGATGCAGGAACAGATCGAGCCGCTTCATCAGCAAGCATTGGCTGATCGGAATGCTGCGGAACGGTTGCGTAGGGAGCAGGAGCAGGAAATCGAGCGCAGAGCTTCCGAGCTGACAAGCAAGCGTATCAAGGAAATGTTCAAGGACGCTCCAGAAAGCCGTAGCAAGCGTTTAGAGAGCCTTTGCGAAAAGATAAGGCTGAAAGACGGGCGAACCGTCCTCGACATGTTTGAGGAGCAGGAGAAGCGTCTGAGAGGTATAGGACAACGATTTGTGCGTTGATTTTCTTTTTGGCTAAGTATTGAGTTGTGTCAGATGTAATATGAGAGCAAAAAGTGCCTGTTCTGGGTATAGAATAGGCACTTTTTTCTTATGTATCAGTATGTTAAAGTGTATCAATAATACCGACAATATATTTTAGAATATCAAGGGAATCTACTTCATCAATGATTCCATCCTGATTGCAGTCAGCAGATGCTAGCTGGGATGTTGTCAATTTTTCATTTCCGAGAAGATATTTGTTGATATGTATTACGTCCATAATATCAATTGTATTATCGCAATTCACATCACCATATTTTGGATTTTTTAAATTAGAAGATAATGTAGGTGACTGTGCAAGACCAATTTGATAACCAATTTTATCAGACGCAGGAAAATCTTCTAGCTGTGTAGCATTTAAAATGGTGACAAGCCGTCCTGTTTTTTCATCTAAACTTGCTTTAATTCCTTGGCTATCTAAGCGAATAATCTCTGCATTCAAATCAGTACCATAGGAACATCCAATTTGAACGCCAAATTTAGCATTAGGATATTGTTTGAGTAATGCAAGTAGAAGAGGGCTTCTATCAAAACAACCAATGGATGTTTCTATAGGCTCAAATTCAAATTCACCATATAACTGTGGACTGTAGAAAACGCCATCTTCATTTTGAAACGCATTTTCTCGTGATAGATAGATTTTGGAAAGTTCTTCTGTCATCGTAATTTCATAGGAATGAGATGCATATACAGGCATAATACATATACATGATGTTAGAAATATGCTGACTATAAAAGAGACTATTTTTTTCATAATATCATCACCTTAAAATTAAAAGACAGAGGACATATCTTTAATCGCTACCAAATCATCCATGATACACCGAATTTCACATTTTCACTTAATGAGCCTAATGAAGTGACTTCGATTGTATAAGTTCCGGTCTGGGGAGCATTAAACTCACATATTTCAACATTATTATACAGGTTAGTTGAGGATTTTACCAATGTTCCGTTGGGAGCATATACATAGAGATTCAGATTAGGAAGTGTTCCAGAATATGCTGCACCAACCAAGTTATGAGAAAGTCCACTGTAAATATAATTATTTTTCAAATAAGATAGGGAAACACGGACTTTTGAAGGTGTTGAAGAAATAGTAAGCTTGGTATTATTAGTTTTGGATGTAACTGAAGGGGTAAGATTTGAAAACCAGTAGTTAGCATTACGAGCAGAAGTGATAGCTTGATAAGTATCTAATAAGCCAGCACCATATTGGCGATAGCCGCTTTGTGATGGAACATATCTTTTAGTTGACGTAGGATTTACTGCTGCTGTAAAAAGTGATTTTACTACTTCTGGTTTTAGCATTAAATTAGGCTTGGCTTCAAAAAGCAGCGCAACAGCACCTGTAACGTGTGGAGCAGATAAACTTGTTCCAGAGGGACCACTTGGATCAGCGGAGCAAACGATTCCGACCCCGGGAGCACATAAATCTGGTTTATAAGCAGGTCCTGTGGCTGTGCTGTACGATGAGCTGTCGCTTATCTCATCATCTGTAACAATTGGAGTGTTTTTATCATTGACATTTCCAACGGTTATTGCATTATAAGCCATTGCACTGTTAAAAACGCCGGCAGATCCGGTATTACCAGAACTAATAACAACTGTGACGAAGTGATCAATCGCAATATGATCTAGCCATTTAGCGTATGAACTGTATTCATTTGTAGGGTATTGGTTGTGGTTACCAAAATGATGACTAAGATTAATGACGTTTACGTTTACATCTAATAAATCTTCAATGGCAGCTAAATCATTGTCATTATAGTTACAACAAGATATACTGTACAGAGTTGCTCCTGATGCAACTCCACGTGAGTATAAACCATATGGACTTCCAACCATTATGTCAGCTACAAGTGTACCGTGATTTTGACCAATCGGATAATTGGTTGTATTTGATGGTAATCTGAAAAAACGGACTCCAAGCGGCGGCATTTGTGGATTTGATGCATCTGGATAACACAATTCGAGTTGACCAATATTTACACCATATCCACTGTACCCATAGTCATCACGTGTTTTCTTTGCATTACAAGCAATAATACTATTGTCTAATGGATCAGATACTGCATCATCGCATCCAAAATATTCAAATTCCATAGTATCATCAGATGAAGCTAGGGTTAGAACATCGTCTAAAGTTAAAGATGCAATCACTACTGGAGAATATCTACTCTGAAACAGAATCTCTTTGTCAGACAGATGCTTGGATATAAAATTTTCATTAATTTTAGAATACAAACTTCGAGAAATAGAGCGTTCAGCTTTAATAAAGTCTTGAACTTCTTTCATTGAAAATTCAGTATCACTGTCGGGGTCTAGAAGCTGAAGAGATCTGCTGGGACTAATGGTTCCATCTTGAAACAGAGCAGAAGCTGCCAATCTATTCACTTCTTCATGATTAATATCTTCTGCCGTCCAGATAAGAACGGGAAGTTGGGATGTATAGGTTTTCGATATTTGCTTATTATTGTATTTCATAAGGGAGTTTCGAGATACACCAAATTCATCCAGTAGAGTATCGGATATTTTGGAATAAGAATCAACGGTATAAAAATCATTATCTGCATGAGCAACAATATTAGCTGTCAAGCATAAAGCAAATGATGAAATAATTGAAATAATTCTTGTTTTAAGTTTCATAATGCCCTCCCCAAAAGAATGTTTTGTGTATAATTAACCAATTATATTATAACATATAAACGCAAAAATGTCAATAGATACAATATAATTTCTTTGTCGTGAGAATACTGACTTGACAAAACTCAGGTTATATGCTATAATATACTTAGTAAGCAAACTTAGTTTACTAAGTACACTATATGGAAAGGAGCGATTTTATGAAGTCTGATATGATTACTTGCTCGTTTGTCATGGACAGGAACGTATACAACACGTTCAAGAGCATTGTTAGCAAGCAGGGGCAGAACGTTAAGGGGAGCATTGTGAGGTATATGCAGAGCGTTATCCAGTATGACACCCCGAATGCAGACACCATTTTAGCCATTCAGGAAGTAGAAAAACTGAAAAAAGACCCGAACAAGAGAGTTTACAGCTCTTTCAGCGAGGTTTTGGAGGAGTTATCAGACGATGAGTGACAAACCAAAGTACGGCATCGTTCTGACCTCGATGTTCAAAAAAGACTTGAAATTAGCGAAAAAGCGTGGATACGACCTCTCTTTGCTCAACAACGTAGTGGATACGCTTGCAATAGGGCAACCATTAGCAGAGAAATACAAGGATCACAGCTTAGTCGGGAACTATAAGGGCTGCCGAGAGTGTCATATAACTCCCGATTGGCTGCTGATCTATGAAATATCGGAAACCGAACTTTTCCTTTACCTCACCAGAACAGGTACACATAGTGATTTGTTTTAGAATAGCCCTCAGAAACGCTCAGGAGCTCCGTATTCGTTTTTTCTTTCAATGCGTATAGAAATACCTCTCACAGCTTGCGCACGGCTTAGAGAGCTGCATAGAGCTTGTGAGGGGCATTTCTTTTCAGAAAAGAAAAAATAGGCTACGGCTTGACAAAATCAAGCCGATATTTTATAATATAAAATGTGCAAAAATGTATTGATAATCTAACGTGCCCGTAACCCTGTTACAGCGTTAGCTTGTTCTGTGAGCGTTTCTTCTTTCTTTTGGTTCTTTTCTTTCTTCTCCAAGAAAAGAAGAAAGAAAAGAACGTGCCCAGCGGGCATTATCGTTAGTGAGGTGATCTGTGTGTCTGAGCGTGCTTTGGATAACTTCAATGCGTGTTATGAGCTGCTGTCTAACGTTTACGATCAGGTAGACGGTGAGGACTTTTATCGTTATATCTTCCCTGACAATCAGAAGTATGGTGAGCAGACTGATACTTTCCGTCCTAATGCTATCTATCTGTATCAGGATGAGCGTGATGACGGCAGTAAACGCCGTTTGCGCCGTAGAGTTATGTTTGATGATACTTGGGCTGATGATTATCGGGACTATGTAGAACGTAATGAAATGACGTTGTGTAGCGGTTTGACTTATTTCGGACGGGCTAATAAGCTGCAAAAGGCTGTTACGATGAATGCTATGATCTTCGACCTTGATGGCGTGGGACTGTTTCATCTCAAGAGCTTTCTGCATAGGACTACTCTTGATGGGGCTGCTTATCGTAGCATACCAAAGCCTACTTTTATCGTTTTAAGCGGTCGGGGATTGCATTTATACTACGTTTTTGACGAGCCTATCGCCCTTTATCCTAATATCAAGCTGCAATTAAAGTCACTGAAACACGACCTTACATTCAAGATATGGGACTATAAAGGCACTTCGCAGATTGAGAATATCCAGTATCAGAGTATCGGTCAGGGTTTTCGTATGGTTGGCAGCATTAACAGCAAGTACGGCAATATTGTCACCGCTTTTCAGTCTGGTGATAGAGTAAGCCTTGATTTTCTCAATAGTTATGCTATCAAGCTTGAAAATCGGGTAGATGTAAAGCGTCCGTATCGTCCGAGCAAGGTTGATCGAGCCACTGCTGCGGAGCTTTATCCTGAATGGTATCAGCGTGTTGTTGTTGAGGGCGATAAACGACCTAAGAAATGGAATATTGGCTATCGGAAGAAGAAACAAGTCAAGGACTATGCTCTTTATGAGTGGTGGAAACGCCGAGTAACCGAGATTGAGGGCGGTCACCGTTATTTTTTCCTTATGTGCCTTGTAATATACGCTTGTAAGTGCGATGTTCCTAAATCTCAGCTCAAAACAGATATGCAGGAATGTTTTAATATCCTTCGGCTGATAGACTATGAAAACGAGCTTACAAAGGCTGATGTGGATAGTGCTATGGAGTGCTATTCCAAAGATTACTATAACTTTACCATAGCAGATATTGAGCTTTTGTCTGATCTTCGTATCGAGCGTAACAATCGGAATGGGCGAAAACAGGACGTTCATTTACAACGTGCAAGAGCTGTTCAGGCTATTGACTATCCGAATGGAGAATGGCGAGGGCGACCGAGCAAAAAGCAAATAGTGTATGATTGGCTGCATGACCACCCTTTCGGGAAGAAAATCGAGTGTGAACGGGACACGGGATTGAGCCGACATACTGTTTTGAAGTGGTGGGACGAGTGCCAGCGTGAAGTGTTTCATCAAATGGAAGAAGAAATGTATGATTTTTGTATGGAAAGCAAATATACCAAAGAGGATATAGAGCGTATGCTTTCGGGTGATGATGATATGGAGAAAGAGGGTGTAGCTGATGAGCAAAACGATTAAGCAGATAGCGGACGAGCTGGGCGTGAGCAAGCAGGCTGTCCAGAAAAGACTATCGAGAGAACCACTATATACAAGTATACAGCCGTATGTCTATACCCAAGACGGCGTTAAGTATATAGATGTTGTCGGTGAAAACCTCATAAAATCGGCATTTTCTAAGACGGGTATAGACAAAACCGACAATTTGTCTATAGACATGGCTATAGACAAAAACAGCACTTTGTCTATAGACAAATCGGATTTGTATACACCTATGATTGAGGTCTTGCAAGCCACAATTGACACATTGCAGGGGCAGCTTGCGACCAAAGATGAGCAGATCAGAGGGCAGCAAGCTCAGATCGAGCAGCTCACCGCAGCACTGCAACAGCAGACTTCTGCTTTGGAGAGTACAACCGCAGCTCTGACCGCTGCACAAGCACTTCACGCAGCGGATAAAAAGACTCTAATGCTCATCGAGGATAAGGCAAATGAGCGAAAGTTGTCATTTTGGGAACGGCGAGCAGCAAAAAAAGCTGAGAAGAAAGCCAAAAGCGGACAAACTGAAAAGAGGAGCGAATAGCTATGGAGTTATCAAAGGGAATGCAGAGAGTTCTTGAACGTCTGGCAGCGGCTTACAATACCGACACACTGCACCGCTATCATATGGGCGAATTAGATGAGATGCCGGATGAGATTACGCCAGAACAGATGCTCGAACTCTGTATAGTTAAGTATGCACTTGCGAATTTTCCCGAAATCATGGAAAATAATTAAGGGGGTGAGATCATGGAGGACGAAAGGAAAGCAAAAGTATACGAACTTTGCGAGGGGCTGTACTCTATCATGTGTGATGCCGTAAAGCCTCACAACAAGGAACACTGGATGGAAACAGTGTGGAGCAACGTCAAGGACAAGTCTCCAAAGGAGTTTGCCACGTTCGTTGAGATGACACAAGGTATTATCGACTACAAGGACGAGGACAGCAGCGACACCGACTAAAGAAAATGAGGACGGATGCAGCAGCACCCGCCCTTTTTCTTTTCAGTCGGTAACGGTGCGCAGCACCGCAGCCACCAACGGTGGCTCATGGGGAGTCCAGAGGGGGTCACCCCTCTGGCACACTACTTTAC
>JAEEGH010017722.1_pt1 | contig 15137 bp, 13 predicted proteins | sample 9134181 | NCBI WGS metagenome assembly JAEEGH01 (sample SAMN16246544, study PRJNA631951) | gut metagenome | biome: gut microbiome; feature: rumen; material: DP-attached | host: Bos | place: Iran: Karaj | collected 2018-10 | reverse complement strand
AGCCTCCAGCAGGGCGTCGTCGTCCAGGACCTGCCCGCCGCATTTCACCACCCGGATCATAGCGACTGGAGCAGCATCTTGAGGACGGTCTGGGCGGAGACCACGCGGTTCGCCGCCTCGGGAATCACCAGGGAGCGCGGGCTCTCGATGACATCGTCCGTGACGATCATGTTCCGGCGCACAGGCAGGCAATGCATGAAGAATGCGTCATTCGTGAGGGCCATTTTCTCCTTGGACACAGTCCAGTTCATATCGTAATTGACCACCTTCCCGTAGATGTCCGCCCGGTACGGGGCCCAGTTCTTCGCATATACGAAATCGGCCCCCTCCAGCGCTTCGTCCTGGTTGTGCGTCACCTTCGCGTTGCCCACGAACTCGGGAGCGAGGTCGTAGCCTTCCGGATTGGCGATGACGAAATCGTAGTCCGTCATCGACATCCCCTCGGCAAAGGAGTTCGGGACCGCCTGCGGGAGGGCCCGCGGGTGCGGGGCCCAGGTCATCACGACCTTCGGGCGCGCCTTGGTCTTGTACTCCTCGATGGTGATGATGTCCGCAAAAGTCTGCAGCGGATGCCGGATGGCGGCTTCCATGCTGAACACGGGCTTTCCCGAATACTGGATGAACTGGTTCAGGATCACCTCGTTGTAGTCGTCGTCGCGGGACTCGAACCGGGCGAAGGAACGCACGCCGATCATGTCGCACATCGAGCCCATCACGGGAATCGCCTCCAGGATATGCTCGCTCTTGTCCCCGTCCATCACCACGCCGCGGCCGGTCTCCAGTTTCCAGGCGCCCTGGTTCACGTCCAGGACGATGGGGTTCATTCCCAGGTTCAGGGCGGCCTTCTGGGTGCTCAGGCGCGTACGCAGGCTGTTGTTGAAGAATACGAGGAGGACGGTCTTGTTATGGCCGAGCGCCTGGTCGGCGAAAGGGTTCGCTTTCACATAGGCGGCCTCGGCCAGGGCGGCCTGGAGGTCGCCCAGTTGTTTCATGCTGGTAAAATGCTTCATTTCGTCAATGCTTTCCACGCTTCCACGAACTGCCGGGCGCCCTCCTCGGGAAGGTTCAAGGCGGGGAGAAGCCGGATGACGTTCGCCCCGGAAGCGCCGGTGAAAATGTGCTTTTCGCTGAGGAGCCGGTCGCGAAGGCCGGCATATCCGGGCTTGACCTCCAGGCCGATCATCAGCCCCCTGCCCCGGTACTCGACCAGGGCGGGATCGCCGACGAGTTGCGCCTCGAACCAGGCTCCCAGTTTATCCGCCCGCGCGACCAGTCCCTCCGCCTCGATGACTTCGAGGACGGCGATGGCCGCCGCGCAGGCGATGTGGTTGCCGCCGAAAGTCGTCCCGAGAAGGCCGTAGGAGGCCTGGATGGCCGGGTTGATGAGGACGGCGCCGATGGGGATGCCCCCGGCGAGGCCCTTTGCCATCGTCACGAGGTCCGCCTCCACGCCCGCGTGCTGATGGGCGAAGAACCGGCCGGTCCGACCGCAGCCGGACTGGATCTCGTCCAGTACCAGGAGGGTGCCGGCCCGGTCGCAGAGGGCCCGGAGGTCCTTCAGGAACGCATCGGACGGGAGTTTGATCCCGGCGACGCCCTGGATCCCTTCGATGATGACGGCGGCATAGGTTCCGGACGACAGTTCCTGCTCCACGGCGGCGAGATCGCCCAGGGGGACGAAGGTCACCTTGTCCGTAGCGTTGAACGGCGCACGGATCCTGGGGTTGTCCGTGACGCTCACGGCGCCGCCGGTGCGCCCGTGGAAGGCACCGCCGAAGGCGAGGACCCGGGCGCGGCCGGTATGGAACGACGCCAGTTTCAGGGCGTTCTCGTTGGCCTCCGCGCCGCTGTTGCAAAGGAACAGGTGGCAGGCGTCATAGCCGCTGATCTTTCCCAGTTTTTCCGCCAGGACGTCCTGCAGGCCGTTCTGAACCGCATTGGAGTAGAAACCGAGTTTGCCCAACTGCTCGGAAACGGCCGCCACATAATGCGGATGGCAGTGCCCGATGCTGATGACGGCATGGCCGCCGTACAGGTCCAGGTACTCCTGCCCCGCGGCGTCCCACAACGTGGAACCCTGCCCGCGGACGGGCTCGATGTCCCAGCGTTTATATACATTGAATAAGTCCATTCTGCTTTATATTAGATTCCGGGTCAAGCCCGGAATGACGTTTTGGATCAAGCCCGGAATGACGTTTCGAGTCAGGCCGGGAATGACGAGAAGTTTCGTCATGGCCGACCTGATCGGCCATCTAAAAGGCCAGTGCCTTCAGGCGGAGGCCGGCGGTTTCGGGGAGGGAGAACAGGAGGTTCAGGTTCTCGACCGCCTGGCCGGAGGCGCCTTTCAGGAGATTGTCGATGACGGCGGTGACGACCAGCCGGCCATCGACGAGTTCCAGGGAGATCAGGCATTTGTTGGTGTTGACCACCTGCTTGAGGTCCACGGGGACAGGGAGGACAAAGGTGAAGGGAGCATCGGCATAGAAGGCCTGGTACAGGGCCGTCACTTCCTCCAGGGAGCGGGAGCAGGCCAATTCGGACACGGCGAAGATGCCGCGGGGGAAGCCGCCCCGGACCGGGACGAAATGCAGGTTATCCCCCACCCCGAGGTTCCGGCGGATTTCTGCCAGATGCTGGTGCGTAAGTACTTTATAGGCCGACAGGTTGTTGTCCCGCCAACTGAAGTGCGTCGTGGGGGAAGGCTTGACGCCGGCGCCGGTGGAACCCGTGACCGCCTGCACATGGATGTCGCCTTCGAGCAGGCCCGCCTTGGCAAGCGGCAGAAGCGAAAGTTGGATGGCCGTCGCGAAACAGCCGGGATTGGCCACCTTGTCCGCTCCGGCAATCCGGTTCCGGTTCAACTCCGGGAGACCATAGACATAGCCGTCGGATTCGTCGCGGAAGTCCTGGGCCAAGTCGATGACCTTGAGCCCGGCCGGGCAGGGATGCTCCGCCCAGAAGGCGCGGCTCTTGCCGTGAGCGGAACACAGGAAGAGGACATCGATCCCTTCCAGGTCCACCTGGTCCGTGAACACGAGTTCCGTGTCACCCACGAGGCCGGGATGATGCTCCGCGACGGCCTTTCCCGCCTGGCTCTCCGAATGGATCCAGGCCACCTCCGCCGCCGGATGGTTCACCAGCAGCCGGACCAGTTCGCCGGCGGTGTAACCGGCTCCTCCGATGATACCCGCGCGAATCATGCCTCATCGGGATGATGGATGGTCAGATGCTCCTTGGGATCGTACAGGAGGCCCGTGCACAGGCACATCTTGTATTCACGGTCCTTGAGGATGTCGAAATGGCGGCAGCCCTCGCAGCCCTTCCAGAACTCGGGATCGTCGGTGAGTTCCGCGAAGGGGACCGGCCGGAACCCGAACTCATAGTTCATCTTCATCACCGCCGCACCGGTGGTGATGGAGAAGATCTTGGCGTCCGGGAACAGTTTCCGGGAAAGGATGAAGGTCTGTTCCTTGATCCGCTTGGCCAGGCCCATCCCGCGGAACTTGTGCGCGACGATGAGGCCGGAGTTCGCGACGAAACTCTTGCCGCCCCAGGATTCGATGTAGGAGAATCCGGCGAATTCGCCTTCGTCCGTCAGGGCGATCACGGCCTTGCCCGCGCGGATCTTTTCATTGATGTATTCCGGGGACCGGTTCGCGATTCCCGTCTTGCGCTCCAGGGAGGAGACATAGATTTCCTGGCAGATGGCCTCGGAATAGGCCGTGTGGCACTCCTGCGCCACCATGACTTGGATTTCCATATTCGTTGATTCAACTAACCGATGGCAAAAGTAGATATTTTTTCTCAATTTATGCAAATTTTTTCAAAAAAGTGCATATCTTTGCAGAAAAATCGGATAGTTATACGATAAATATGCAAAACAACACCAAGAGACGACAGCAGGCCATCCTGGAAATCATCCAGGCCGGACCCGTTTACAGCCAGGACGAACTCGCCCTCCGGCTGCGCAAGGAAGGGATCTCCTCCACCCAGGCCACCCTTTCCCGCGACCTGAAAGCCCTCCGGATTTCCAAGGTTCCCGGCGAAGGCTACGTGGCGCCGACCCGGGGCCGGTCGCTGTCTGCCGACTTCTCTTCCGGCATCCTCCGGATCCAGTTCTCCGGGAACCTGTCGGTCATCCGGACCCGTCCGGGCCTTGCGAATGCCGTGGCCGTCCTCATCGACAACCAGATGGTATCCCCGGTCCTGGGCACCATCGCCGGAGATGACACCATCCTGCTCATCCTCCGGGAAGGCTCCACCCCCGAAGGGATCCTGGACGCCCTCACTCCTATTTTCCCTGAAATCAAAAACCGCTACGTACAATGAAGATCGTCGTCGCTTACAGCGGAGGTCTGGACACCTCCTATACCGTCATGTATCTCGCGAACCAGGGCCATGAAGTCCACGCCGTCTCGGCCGACACCGGCGGCTTCTCCCCCGCGCAACTCAAGAAGAACGAAGAGAACGCCCTCAAACTGGGCGCTAAGAAATTCGTGAACCTGGACGTCAAGGACGAATATTACGAAAAGAGCCTGAAATACATGGTGTACGGCAACGTCCTCCGGGGCGGCACCTATCCCATCTCCGTCTCTTCGGAGCGCATCTTCCAGGCCATCGCCATCGCCCGCTACGCGAAACAGGCAGGGGCCGACGCCATCGCCCACGGCTCCACCGGGGCCGGCAACGACCAGGTCCGTTTCGACATGACCTTCCAGGTGATGTGCCCCGACATGCAGATCATCACCCTCACCCGCGACAAGGCCCTCACCAGGCAGGAAGAGGTCGATTACCTCAACGCCCACGGCTTCCCGGCCGATTTCGCCAAACTCAAGTACTCCTACAACGTGGGCCTCTGGGGCACCTCCATCTGCGGCGGTGAACTGCTGGACAGCGCCCAGGGCCTCCCCGAATCGGCCTACCTGAAGCCCGTCACCAAGTCCGGGAACAAGACCGTGAAGATCGGGTTCGTCCGGGGCCAGATCGCGTCGGTGGACGGCGTCTCCTACGATTCCCCCGTCGCCGCCATCCAGGCGCTGGAAGCCTCCGTCGAGGGCTACGGCCTCGGCCGGGACATCCACGTCGGAGACACCATCATCGGCATCAAGGGCCGCGTGGGCTTCGAGGCCGCCGCGCCGATGCTCATCATCGCCGCCCACAAGTACCTGGAGAAATACACCCTGTCCAAGTGGCAGCAGTACTGGAAGGACCAGGTAAGCACCTGGTACGGCATGTTCCTGCACGAGAGCCAGTATCTGGAGCCCGTGATGCGTGACATCGAAGCCATGCTCGAGTCCAGCCAGCGCAACGTGACCGGTACCGTTATCGTAAACTATGGCCCGAAGCAGTTCGAGACCGTGGGCGTCGAGAGCGTGAACGACCTGGTGAAGACCAAGTTCGGCGAATACGGCGAGATGCAGAAGGGCTGGACGGCCGAGGATGCGAAGGGATTCATCAAGGTCCTGTCCACCCCGCTCCGGGTGTACTACAACCGGCACGAAGACGAACTGCTATGACGGGGCTCCTGCAAAGGCTCATCTCCATTCCTTCGCTCAGCCGGGACGAAAAGGCGGTCGCCGACTTCCTGGAGGCGTGGCTCGCCGGAGAAGGGCTCGCCCCGCACCGGTGCGGCAACAACCTCTGGTGCTGCCGCGGCGAAGGACCGGCGATCCTCCTGGACGCGCACATCGACACGGTGAAACCCGTGGCCGGATGGACCCGGGACCCGTTCACGCCCGCACTCGAAGGAGACCGGCTGTACGGGCTGGGAAGCAATGACGACGGGGCGTCGGTCGTGGCGCTCATCGAGGCTTACAAGCGTCTCACCGCGAAGCCGCAACCCTTCACGCTCGTGCTGTCGCTGTCCGCCGAGGAAGAGTCCAGCGGCCGGAACGGCCTGGAAATCTCCCTTGCGGAGATCGAGGCCGCCTGTGGATCCGTCGTCTGCGGCGTATTCGGCGAGCCCACCTCGCTGGAGATGGTCGTCGCCGAAAAAGGGCTGATGGTGCTGGACTGCACCGTGAAGGGTGTCGCCGGACATGCGGCGAGGGACACCGGGATCAACGCCATCTACGAGGCTATCCCCGCCATCGAGTGGTTCCGTAACAAGCGGTTCGACAAGGTCTCCGACCTGCTGGGACCCGTCAAGATGACCGTGACGCAAATCCAGGCCGGAACACAGCACAACGTGGTTCCGGACCGGTGCACCTTCGTCGTGGACGTACGCTCCAACGGGCTCTACACCAACGACGAACTGCTCGCGCTCATCCAGGCGGAAGCGCCCTGCACCGTGGAGGCACGCTCTGTCCGGCTGTGCGGCTCGTCCATTGCCGCCGACCATCCCCTGGTGAAGCGGGGCCTTGCCCTGGGCCTTCCGGCCGTCGGCTCCCCCACGCTCTCCAACCAGGCTCTCGTCCGCTTCCCCTCCGTCAAACTCGGCCCCGGCGACTCCCCCCGCTCCCATACCGCGGACGAGTACGTCGTGGTCGATGATATCGGGAAGGCGGTGGATATTTATGTATCTTTGTTGGACCAACTGGCTGTGCAGTAATATGAAAATTTGGTCGAAAGGATTCGATAACGCGCCGGAGATCGACGCATTCACGGTCGGAAAGGACCGGGAACTGGATTTGATGCTGGCCCCGTGGGACATCCTCGGGACGATGGCCCATATCACGATGCTGTCGGAAGTGGGACTGCTGGAAAAGGAAGAGTTGGCCGTCCTTCTGCCGGAACTTCGGAAACTGCATCAGGAGGCCGTGGAAGGCCGGTTCTCCATCGAGGGGGAAGATGTCCACTCGGAAGTGGAGGCACGGCTCACCGCCGCGCTTGGGGACGTTGGGAAGAAGGTCCATACGGGCCGCTCGCGCAACGACCAGGTGGCCGTGGACATCAAACTGTTCACGCGCGCCCGCATTGAAAGGACCGTGGGCAAGGTCGCCGCGCTGTTCGACCTGCTGCAGCAGAAATCCGAAGAACTGAAGGACGTCCTGATGCCGGGCTATACGCACCTGCAGGTGGCGATGCCCTCCTCCTTCGGCCTTTGGCTGGGCGCCTATGCCGAGAGTCTGGCCGACGATCTCGTGATGCTCAAGGCCGCCTGGGACGTGACCGACGAGAATCCCCTCGGCAGCGCCGCCGGATACGGATCGTCCGCTCCCATCGACCGGAACCTGACCACGGAACTGCTGGGATTCGGGACCCTCGACTACAACAGCATCTATGCGCAGATGTCCCGCGGACGGGGCGAACGGATGGTTGCCTGGGCCTACGGCGCCGTGGCGGAGACCATCGGCCGGCTCGCCTGCGACGGATGCCTGTTCACCAGCCAGAACTTCGGTTTCATCCACCTGCCGGACGCTTTCACGACCGGATCCAGCATCATGCCCCAGAAGAAGAATCCGGACGTGTTCGAACTCGTCCGGGCCCACTGCAACCGCATCCAGGGCATCCCCGCGACCTTGCGGCACATCACCGGGAACCTCCCGTCCGGCTATTTCCGCGACATGCAACTCCTGAAGGAAGTCTATCTGCCGATGTTCGACGAACTGGACAGTTGCCTGGACATCCTGTGCTTCGCCCTGCCGGGCATCACCGTGACGGAAGGCCTCATGGACAAACCCCTGTACGCCCAGGCCTTCTGCGTGGAAGAGGTGAACCGCCTCGTCGAAGCCGGCGTCCCCTTCCGCGACGCATACAAGCAGGTAGGCCTCGCCGTCCAGGACGGAACGTTCCGCTACGAGGGCACCCCGCACCACACGCACGCCGGCTCCATCGGCAACCTGTGCACGGCTGAAGTCAAGGCAAAATTCGAAGACCGGCTCCGGGCATTCCCCTTCGGACGCGTCTCCCGGGCCGTTGAAAATCTCATAAAGAATGCGTAATTTTGTGGAAACACAAAATGCGCATGGAAGACAAGAAACCTGTATCGCTCCCGGAAAACGCCCAGCGTGAACTGAAGCCCGGGGAGACGTACAAACCCATCCTGGACCCGGCCAAGAAATACGCCGAGGTCACTCCGTATTCCGTTTTCATCGGCATCCTGATGGTGGTGCTCTTCTCCGCCGCCGCGGCCTACCTCGGGCTCAAGGTCGGGCAGGTGTTCGAGGCGGCGATTCCGATCGCCATCATCGCCGTGGGGCTTACGAGCGCCCTCAAGAAGCATGACGGACTCGCCCAGAACGTGATTATCCAGTCCATCGGCGGGTGCTCCGGCGCCGTGGTGGCGGGCGCCATCTTCACCCTCCCGGCCATCTACATCCTGGGCGTGGAGGTGAACTTCTGGCAGATGTTCCTCAGTTCCCTGCTGGGCGGCGTGCTGGGCATCCTGTTCCTGATCCCGTTCCGCAAGTATTTCGTGAAGGAGATGCACGGCAAGTATCCGTTCCCGGAGGCCACGGCGACGACGCAGGTACTCGTGAGCGGTGAAAGCGGCGGTTCCTCGGCGAAGACGCTCGTCTGGGCCGGCCTCATCGGCGGTCTGTACGATTTCCTCGTCGCCACCTTCGGCACCTGGGCGGAGACCCTGTCCACCACCGTGATGGGCTGGGGCCAGGCCGTGGCCGACAAGGCCAAGGTCGTCCTGAAGATCAACACCGGCGCGGCCGTGCTGGGCCTCGGCTACATCGTCGGCCTCAAGTATGCCTTCATCATCTGCTGCGGTTCCCTGCTCGTGTGGCTGGTGATCATCCCGCTGATGAACCTCATCTGGGGCGGCAGCGTGATCGACCTGATGGGTACGGGCGTGATGACGACCATCGGCGAGATGGCCCCGGAACAGATCTTCAAGGACTACGCGCGCCACATCGGCATCGGCGGCATCGCGACCGCGGGCATCATCGGCATCATCAAGAGCTTCGGCGTCATCAAGAGCGCTGCGGGCCTCGCCGTCTCGGAGTTCAAGCGCAAGCCCGGCGCCGTGGCCGAAAAGGTCGAGCGTACGGATGAGGACCTGCCGATGAAAACCATCGTCTGGGGCGTGGTGATCGCCCTCCTCGCCATCTTCGCTTACTTCGCCCTCGGCGGCGTCGTCAATAACGTCTGGCAGGCGATTGTGGGCCTCCTCATCGTCGCCATCGTGTCCTTCCTGTTCACGACGGTGGCGGCCAACGCCATCGCCATCGTGGGCACGAACCCGGTGTCCGGCATGACGCTGATGACGCTCATCATCGCGTCCCTGATCCTCGTGGCCGTGGGCCTGAAGGGCAACGCCGGCATGGCCGCCGCCCTCATCATCGGCGGCGTCGTGTGCACGGCCCTGTCGGTCGCGGGCTCGTTCATTACCGATTTGAAGATCGGTTACTGGATCGGCTCCACGCCCAAGAAGCAGGAAGGCTGGAAGTTCCTCGGCGTCGCGGTCTCGGCCGTGACGGTGTGCGGCGTGATGCTGGTGCTGAACAAGACCTATGGTTTCACCGGCGACCAGGCCCTCGTGGCCCCGCAGGCCAATGCCATGGCGGCGGTGATCCAGCCGATGATGAACGGCGGCGGCGCTCCCTGGCTGCTTTACGGCATCGGTGCGGTCATCGCCATCCTTCTTACGCTCTTCAAGGTGCCGGCCCTGCCGTTCGCCCTGGGCATGTTCATCCCCATCGACCTGAACCTCCCGCTGCTGGTGGGCGGCGCCATCTCCTGGTATGTGAGCACCCGCTCCAAGGACGCCGCGGTCAATGCGGCCCGTCAGGAAAAGGGCACGCTCATCGCCTCCGGCTTCATCGCCGGCGGCGCCCTCATGGGCGTGGTGAGCGCCATCCTCCGCTTTGCGAACGTGGACCTGTTCCTCACGGAATGGAATGCCAATTACGGCGAGGCAATTGCTATCGTGCCGTTCCTGCTGCTGATTGCGTATATGGTTTACTCGTCAATGAAAACTAACAAATAATAAGATTTCTCGACTTCGCCTTCGGCTCCGCTCGAAATGACAGGGTGCATCTCTTGTCATTTCGACCGAGCGAAGCGAGCGGAGAAATCTACTAATCAGTTATGGAAAAGATACTTGATCGTTTTTTGAGGTATGTGGCTGTGGATACGCAGTCGAATGAGGAATCAGAGAGCCAGCCGTCGACGGCGAAGCAGCTGAACCTGCTGCGGATGCTGTGCGCGGAACTGAATGCGATGGGCGTGGAGGCCACGCTGGATGAGTTCGGGTATGTGATGGGAAGCATCCCGTCCAATGTGGAGGCGAAGGTGCCGGCCATCGGCTTCATCGCCCATGTCGATACGGCCCCGGACGCTTCGGGCGCGGACATCAAGCCGCAGATCGTGGAGAACTATGACGGCGGGGAGATCGCCCTCAAGGGCGTGCCCGGCCTGGCGCTGAAGCCGTCCGAATTCCCGGAAATGCTCCACTACGTGGGCCAGACACTGATCACGACCGACGGCACGACGCTCCTCGGCGCCGACGACAAGGGCGGCGTGGCGGAGATCATGGACGCGGTCCAGTACATCATGGCCCATCCCGAATTCAAGCACGGGCCCATCAAGATCGGCTTTACCCCCGACGAGGAAATCGGCCGCGGCGTCGTGAAGTTCGATGTCCCCCGCTTCGGCGCTGACTACGCGTACACGATGGACGGCGGCGAGATCGGCGAACTGGAGTTCGAGAACTTCAACGCCGCATCGGCCAAGATCCACATCCAGGGCCGGAATGTGCACCCGGGCTACGCGAAGGGAAAGATGAAGAATGCCCTCCACATCGGCCAGGAGCTCTGCGCCCTGCTGCCCGTGGACCAGCGCCCGGAATACACGGAAGGCTACGAAGGATTCTTCCACCTGATCGCCTTCAACGGCGCGGTGGAGGAGGCGGACATCGCCTACATCATCCGCGACCACGACCGCGCCAAGTTCGAGGCGAAGAAGGTCATGATGGGCCAGGCCGTCGATTTCATCAACCAGAAGTACGGTGAGGGCACGGCAGTGCTGAACCTGCGCGACCAGTACTACAACATGCGCGAGCAGGTGGAACCGCACTATTTCGTGGTGGAGAAAGCCGTGAAAGCGATGGAAATGGCCGGCATCCCGGTGAAGATCCAGCCCATCCGCGGCGGCACCGACGGTGCGAACCTCTCTTTCAAGGGTCTCCCCTGCCCGAACATCTTCGCCGGCGGGTTGAATTTCCACGGCAAGATGGAGTTCGTCCCGCTGGAGAGCATGGAAGCGGCCTCGAAGGTCATCCTGAACATCATTTCCCTCTTCGCGGAGTAGGTTATTTACGCTCCTGTGCCGAAGGTGGTCCACTCGCTGGACCACCTTCAGCGTGTACACTGCTCGTGTGTACAAAGAATCTGCCTCCTCGGCAGTCTTCCATGTACACATCTCCCGGAATCAAGCCTTTATCGGCCTTTTCGGAAGAGATGTGTACAGAAAAGCGGCCCCTCAACCCCATATCGCTGCACACACGAGCAGTGTACAAAGGCAACTTGTTCCCATTGTCAGAATTATTCCTTATCTTTGCAGTCCGTTCCGCCCCTTCGCGGACCGGCCATCGCCCTGGTGGTGAAATGGTAGACACGAGGGACTTAAAATCCCTTGGCCCGAAACGGCCGTGCGGGTTCGATTCCCGCCCGGGGCACAGAAATACGCTTTCTAGATATCTAGAAGGCGTATTTTTCTTTACTTGGCAAACATTTGGCAAACATCGTTGTGTTTTGAGATTGATTTTGCCGGAAATGACAAAGTGTAAACCCATATTTACACTTTGTGTAAAGTCCTTTACAGTTTTTACACCCCTTATTATTTCGTAAACATTTGACATAGAGTATATTAACTTAAACGGCTCGGTGTTTGATTACGTCTTGTCAAACGGCAAAAGTGTAAATACCATAAAGATGATTCAAGTATCCAACCTCACCAAGATCTTCCGCACGGAAGAGATCGAGACCACGGCGCTGAACGGCGTATCGTTTGAAATCAAGGACGGCGAGTTCGTCGCCATCATGGGCCCTTCGGGCTGCGGCAAATCCACGCTGCTCAACATCTTAGGCCTGCTGGACAATCCCACCAGCGGTTCCTACGAACTCCTTGGCACCGAGGTAGGCCAGCTCAAGGAGAAAGAGCGCACCAAGTTCCGCAAGGGCAACATCGGCTTCGTGTTCCAGAGCTTCAACCTGATCGACGAACTCAATGTCTATGAGAACATCGAACTGCCGCTGCGGTATCTGAACATCAGTGCCAGTGAGCGTAAGGCCAAGGTCACGGAGATCATGAAGCGTATGGCCATCAGCCACCGTGCCCAGCATTTTCCGCAACAGCTTTCCGGTGGTCAGCAGCAGCGCGTGGCCATCGCTCGCGCCGTTGTTGCAGGACCGAAACTAATCCTCGCCGATGAGCCCACCGGTAACCTTGACTCCAAGAATGGCAAAGAGGTCATGGACCTGCTGAAGGAACTGAATGCCGAAGGAACGACCATCGTCATGGTGACTCACTCCCAGAAAGATGCCGCCTGCGCCCAGCGTACGATCGACCTCTTCGATGGTCAGATAGTAAGCGATGTGAAGAACGAGTTATAGGAACAAGATGAAGAGTTTTTGGAACTTCCTTAGGAAGAATAAGTTATACGGGACCATCAACCTCGTGGGCCTGACGGTGTCAATGGCCTTTGTCCTCCTGTTGGCGGTATATATACAGCGGCAGTTGTCCACGGATTCCTTCCAAGAGAATGCCGACAGGGTTTTTGTTATAGGCAATGATGACAGAGTCACCATGGGTTATTGGCTGGACAAGCATCTGAAGAACAACTTCCCGGAAATTGAGAAGGGTTGCTGCGTGGCTAACGTGGCTTCGGCTGATGCTTTTACCATTGGAGGAGAGCTGGTATATGGCAGCACGATGGCTGCGGACAGCACCTTCTTTGAGATGTTCAGCTATGACCTGGTGGAAGGCAACAAGGATGACTGGCGTGTGTCCTGGGACCGCTGTATGGTGAGCCGGGAGTTTGCGAATGCCCATTTCGGGGATAAAGATCCGATTGGTCAGGTGGTTACATACAATAATGGAAACTATCAGCTCACCGTTTGCGGTATCTATGAAGATTTCGGAAACTCCATCTTGAAAGCTCCGGATGTCCTGCTGCGGGGAGAGATAATGACAAAGATCAATTCCGCGAATAATGAAGAAATGAGCAATGCTGGCAGCGGTATCTGCTTCGTGATGGCTTATCCAGGTGCAGACCTGCAGGCCAGGCATAGCGACATCCTGGATTGGTGTGAAGAGAATTTCTGGGTGTACAAAAGCCAGTACGATAAAGTCAGGATTATTCCGCTCAGGGATATGTATTTTCTCGAAGAAGGGACCCGGGACGGAACGGAGACCATCCAGTTTGGTAACCGCAGCTTCGTAAACCTGCTGCTGGCCATGTGCATACTGCTCCTGGCGTTTGCCGTGCTGAACTATATCAACATGACGACGGCCCTGACGGGTTTCCGGGCAAAGGAGATGGCCACCCGGCGCCTTGTTGGTGCCGACAAGCGCAGCATCTTCCTGAAAGTGATTGCCGAGAGTACGCTTATTTGCGGCATCTCGATGCTACTGGCCATCCTGCTGGCCGAAGCGCTCTCCCCAGCGGTCTCCCGCATGTTGGAATATCAAGTGTCCATCTTCAAAGCTATTACGCCTGTCAATGTGCTGCTGGTACTGGGCTTTATCGTGATACTCGGAATCCTGTCCGGCATCGTGCCAGCACTGCTGATTCAAAAGGCGCAGCCCATCGAGATTGTGCGCGGCACGCTCCGGCTCAAGACCAAGACGGTCTATAGCAAAGTGATCATCATCGTGCAGAATGTAGTGGCCATCATCATGCTGGTGAGCGCCCTTACAATGGGTCTTCAGATCCGGCACATGATTTCGGCCGACCTGGGATATAATACCAAGGACATCCTGGTGGTGGACAATGCCTTCGGCCAGACCGGGCAGATCCGGCCGCTGCTGGACCGCCTTCGTGCTGAACCCTGCGTGGAAGAAGTGGGCCAGGGTGACGGCATTCCGCTTGGCGGAACGAACAACTGGACGATGGAACTGGCGGACGGCCGCTGGGTATCGTTCCAGCAGATTCAGGGCGATGATAAATACTTCGACATCCTGGGACTGAAGGTCAAGCAGGATAATCACTTAGGCGGTGTGCTCAATAATCATCCGGGTGGATGGTGGCTCAATGAATACGCCTTCAAGCAGATTGGCATTGACGAGACTGCTACTGAATTCCTTTCTGCACAGAATGGGATGAGGTATATCGGAGGCATCTACTACGATTTCAAAATCCGTCCCCTGGAGGCCGACCAGAGCGCCGCACTTATCTACAACCGAGGAGAAAATCCGGATGACGATTATCCCTGGGTATTGCTGGTGAAGACCACCGGCGACCAGGCAGCCGCGAAAAAGCAGGTGGAAGTTGTCGCCAAGGAAATCTTCCCGGACCGGCTCTTCGATGGCCAGTATATCGAGGAAATGATTGAAGACGGTTTTGCCGATGAAAGCCGTGTGTTGAACATTGTGCTCATTTTTACCCTGTTATCCATTCTGGTGAGCGCCCTGGGCCTCTTTGCGATGAGTTCCTACTACATGCAGCAGGAAATCCGCAGCGTGTCGGTAAAGAAGGTCTTCGGGGCCGATTATTCCGGTGTGCTGAAGGAACTGGTGCTGTCGTTCATGAAGATGGTAGGAATCGCATTTGTCATCGGCGTGCCGATTGCCTGGTTCATTATGAACCGCTGGCTTTCCGGGTACGGACACCGCATTGACCTCCATTGGTGGATATTCGCCCTCGCCGGGCTTGCGGTTGCCTTTATCGCAGCGATAAGCGTGCTCTACCAGAGCCTCAAGACCGCCCGGACGAACCCTGCGGAGGCGTTGAAGAAAGAATAAACTGGCTTCTCATAAGCACTTTAGTTAAACATAAACAAGAATCCGGATGCCAGGCGGGGCCTGGGAAGGTCCTGCCTGGTGGAAGGAAAAAAGAATGATTTTTGAAGCAGTATTTCGACCCTTTGCGTGTTTAATAAGAAAACGAAAGTGATGAAGATATTGAGAACAATGATTTGCGCGGCGCTGCTGGTGGCAGGGCTGTGCGGATGTGAGAAGAATCTGATTCCTGAGATTAACCTGGCAGATAATCTGGAAGGAAGTTGGGAGAAGGTGTATCCAGA
>JAEEGH010017720.1_pt1 | contig 15138 bp, 13 predicted proteins | sample 9134181 | NCBI WGS metagenome assembly JAEEGH01 (sample SAMN16246544, study PRJNA631951) | gut metagenome | biome: gut microbiome; feature: rumen; material: DP-attached | host: Bos | place: Iran: Karaj | collected 2018-10 | reverse complement strand
AGGTCCGGGATGACCGGAAAGAACTGGACAAAACGTTCTCCGGGATCTGGCAGATGCAGCTGATTGTGGCTAGTATAACGCTGCTGTTCTGGCTTGGTTATGTTTTCCTGGTTGCCGGAAAAGAGAAAACCATTGCCCTGCATCTGACCATGATGAGCGTCAGCTGCCTGTGCAGCTTTGACTGGTGCCTGATGGGCCTGGACCAGTTTAAGCCGATTGCACTGCGGAACACGTTTGTGAAAGTTGTTGCGGCGGTGTGCGTGTTCATCTTTGTCAAAAGCATTGACGATCTCTGGATCTACGGTTTCGCGTGGAGCCTGGCGACGCTGCTGGGAAACCTGAGCTGCGTGACTTCTCTGAAAGGCAGGGTAAGTTATCACCGGGTTTCCCTGAAGGAGACCCTGAAACACCTGCGCCCCTGTGCGGTTCTGTTTATTTCCGTGGCTGCCGTGACTATCTATCGCAAGATGGATAAGGAAATGGTGTTCTACATTGCGGGGGATAATCAAACAGGCCTGTACGAGCATGCTGAAAAGATTGTTTACTGCCTGAGCGGCTTTATTTCCGCCATCGGGACAGTGATGCTGACCAAGGTAACGAATCTGCAGAAGAAGGGCGAAACCGAGAAAATTGTCCGGAATATGGATAAGAGCATGAACCTGGTCATTGCCATGGTGACCTCCATGGCTTTTGGCCTGGCTGCCGTGGCGGATCGGTTCGCTCCGCTGTTCTACGGCGAAGAATCCGCGTATTCCGGAACGCTGATGATTCCGCTGGGTTTCACGCTGATTATGATCGGCTTCGCGAATGTGATCCGGACACAGGTGGTACTGCCCCAGAAACGGGATCATATCCTGGTGAGAAGCGTATGCACCGGTGCTGTGGTGAACCTGATTGTGAATAGCTGCCTGATTCCCTTCATGGGGAGCATGGGTGCGGTAATCGGTACGCTGGCGGCGGAAATGACTGTGCCGGTGGTGCAGTTCATTTTCCTGCGGAAAGAGGTTCCGTATAAGCGGTTTATTGGATACGTCGGGATTTATGCTGTGATGGGCGGAATCATGCTGATATGCGTCCGGCTGGTCGGCAGGGCGCTTCCGGCGGAAAGTTGGCTGAACCTGGGGATTATGACTGTTGCAGGGGCGGCACTATACTGCGTGATGTGCCTGGCGTGGTGGAAGGCAAGCGGAAAAGGAATACCGTTGAGAAGAGGGTAAAACGAAAAGAATGCGGCCTTCGGCCTTGCTCAAGATGACAGGGTGGAGGCATAGGTGTTTCGATTAGTTGAAGGTTTAGGTCTCCGGAGGAGACAATATGTAATGACCTCCATTTTGTAGGTTCGTGGATTTACCTGTATACTACAAATGGACAAACAAAAGTGGTAACAGGGTTTACCGCATACAAAAGGAGGTCATCATATGAAGTATACCACAGTTTACGTCGGAATGGATGTACACAAGGAAAGTTTTACTCTGGCCTGCTACACGAATGAGAAAGAAGAAGCAGAGTATGTCCAAAGAACCGAAGCTCATTACAGTAAAGTCATCAGTTATCTGGAAGCCATGCGTTTCCATTACGGCGACGATGTGACTTTCATATGCGGGTATGAGGCAGGCTGCCTCGGGTATACGCTGTATCATCAACTGACGAACCACCATGTTCGGTGCGTAATAATCGCACCGACATCCATGCCGGTTCAGCAAGGAAAGAAGAAGGTAAAGACCGACCGGAGAGATGCTCGCAGGATTGCCAAATGTCTGGCACACCATGAATACAGTGCGGTTCATATTCCGACAGCCAAGGATGAGGAAACCAAGGAATATCTCAGGATGCGGGATGATCACAAGCTGGCACTGAAGAAGATCAAACAGCAGATTTTGTCATTCTGCCTCAGGCATGGCTACAGCTATACAGGAGGAAGCCAGAACTGGACAAAGACTCATCTGAAATGGCTGCGGGAATTGAAGCCAGGTGGAATGTACCAGGAAATCCTCGAAGAGTATCTGCTTACCTACAACAATCTGGTGGACAAACTGGAACGAATGGATAAGCGGATTGAGGAAATGGCTGCTGAAGAGGAATACGCAGAGGATGTCCGGAAGCTTTCCTGTTTTCCTGGGATCAAGAATCAAGCCGCACTTTCACTCATTACAGAAACCGGAGACTTCAAACGCTTCGCTACTGCTCAGCAGTATGCATCATACCTGGGGCTGGTTCCAGGAGAGAATTCCAGTGGTGAAGAGGAAATCAAACTGGGAATTACGAAAGCCGGCAATCGTCATCTGAGAATGCTTCTTGTCGAAGCAGCTCAGCATTACGGCCGAGGACATATTGGCCATAAATCCAAGGAATTGAAGAAACGACAGGAAGGCAATGTTCCGGAGGTGATTGCGTATGCAGACAAAGCGAACGAGAGACTACATCGCAGGTACTACAGACTAGTACTTGCGAAAAACAAACGATCCAATGTAGCAAAAGTCGCGGTAGCGAGGGAACTTGCCTGCTTTATCTGGGGAATGATGACAGGAAATGTTGCATAAGCGCATCGATCCAGACTGAATTGGCAGCACACAATCATGGGAAGCATCTCGATAGGGTTATGGTCTTATCAAGGTTCGAGCGATCCACGAAAAGATCTGAGTTGGCACAGGAAACTGTGATCCACATTGGGAGACGGTGGCGCTCACGGCGGACCATTGACCTGTAGGTAAGGAGTAATCCGAATCCACGTATATCAGAGTGGCCAATGCCGGGATCTGATATCATAACCCTATCCGGGTGCTTCCCCGCAACTGAATAGTTTGTTTTGGCCTGGTTATCAACTTTTGGGGGTTGACAAAGGTCATTACATATCAGATCTTTCGACGCGTTCGCTACGCTCACTTGCTCAAGAAGACACCCAAAGCACATTGAATAACTCGCAGCGCCCACGTTGTCATTCCCGCCGCAGCGGATCATTCTGCATTCTTCATTCTTAATTGTTGAGGAGTTGTCCAAATCTATGATTTGGGTAACAACTCCCATGCTACAGCTGTCAAAGGCGCACAGCGGCTTTGGTAACAGCGATCACAGCATTTGTCATCGCAAAGCGATGACACCGCCTCCTACCTGTCTCTATTCCCTTCCCAGGATTTCCTCCACCGCACTCTCCGGATTCTGTAAAAACCTTACTGTTGTCCGGTAGTGATCCGTATCCTGGAAGCGCACGCTGTCTATCCCTTCCTCGCGGATCTGGTATATCTCCGCGCCCGGGAAGGTCAGCAGCATCGGGGAATGAGTCGCGATAATAAACTGGCTGTCCCTCCGGACCAGCTCATCCATATTCTGCATCAGCCGGATGATTCCCCGGGGCGACATGGCCGCTTCCGGCTCATCCAGGATATACAGTCCCTGTCCTCCGAACCGGTTCTCCACAAGCGCCAGGAAGCTTTCTCCATGGGACTGCCGATGCAGGGATACACCGCCGTAACTGTTAATCACAGGGCCCCCGCACCCGGGCTCCCTGTCCATCTGGTCAATGTTGGACGCCACGTTATAAAAACTCTCCGCCCGGAGGAAGAAACCGTCCCGCGGATGGAGAAATCCCCGCACAACCTTCAGGTAATTGCACAGCTCCGAATGGGAGTTCTCCGTGGAAAAATGGAAGTTCTTCGTTCCGCCCTCCGGATTGAAGCCCTGGGAGATCGCCAGCGCCTCAATCAGCGTGGATTTCCCGGATCCGTTCTCCCCGACAAAGAAAGTCACCTGCTTATGGAATGTAATCCCGTCGTCCGCCAGATGCTTTACCACCGGCAGCTTTGCCAGATAGTTTTCCCGGGGCAGCTGTTCCAGCAGGCCCATGCTCCGGATATACAGATCCCTCATCCGTCATTTCCTTTCTGCGTCGTAATCATCTGTTTCGGTAATCATACCATGATTTCAAATCTGATGGTATTCTTCTTTTGTTTACGCCGCGTATATGGTACAATCGAAAACGTGAATCAGCAAACAATCCATCTTCTTCAGATGCCAGAATAATAATACTTTATAGTCATATCCCAGCAAGGAGGATTCATTATGAAACAGACCATTCTTCGCAACTACGCGAAACTGATTGCCCGTATGGGCGTCAACATCCAGAAAGGCCAGGATGTTATCATTTACTGCGAACTCGACCAGCCCAGATTTGTGGAATTGCTGGTGGACGAATGCTATAAGGCCGGTGCGGGAAAGGTCAAGGTGGAATTCAGCCACCAGCCGCTCTACAAGCTGAACGTCCGTCATCGGACTGTCACTTCCCTGGCCAGAGTCGAGGAATGGGAAAAGGCCCGCCTCCAGCACTATGTAGATACGCTGCCCGCCTCCATCACCCTGATCTCCGCCGATCCGGACGGCCTGAAGGGTATCAATCAGGCAAAGGTGGCGAAAGCGGATCAGAAAAGCTGGCCCATTTACAAGCCCTACTTTGATGCCATGGAGAACAAGTATCAGTGGTGTATCGCCGCTGTTCCCGGCGCCGCCTGGGCAAAGAAAGTCTTCCCCGGCCTGCCGAAGGGCAGAGCCATTGAAAAGCTCTGGGAAGCGATCCTTTTCACTTCCCGTGCCACCGAGGATCCCATTGCCGCCTGGGAAGCCCACAACAAGGACCTGCATGACCGCTGCGTCTTCCTCAACAACCTGGGCATCGCCGAACTGCGCTACAGGGGTGATAACGGCACCAACCTGACCGTTGGACTGATCCCGGAGGGAACCTTCACCGGCGGCGTCGATACCACCGTCAGCGGCATACCTTTCGACGCCAATATTCCTAGTGAGGAATGCTATACCTCTCCCATGCGGGGTAAAGCCGAAGGCATTGTCTATGCCACAAAGCCCCTTTCCTACAATGGGCAGCTCATTGAAAACTTCTGGGTGCGTTTCGAAAACGGCAAGGCTGTGGAAGTACATGCCGAGAAGAACCAGGCCCTGCTTGAGCAGATGATCTCCATGGACGAAGGCGCGTCTTACCTGGGCGAATGCGCCCTGGTACCTGTCAATTCCCCGATTTCCGAATCCGGAATCCTGTTCTACGAAACCCTCTTTGATGAAAACGCCGCCTGTCACCTGGCGCTCGGCATGGGCTTCACCAACACGATCCGCGGTTTTGAAACCAAGACGGTGGATGAGTGCCGCGAGATGGGAATCAATGATTCCATGGAACACAATGATTTCATGATCGGCTACGAAGGCCTGGATATCGACGCGGTCACCAGGGACGGCAAAACCGTTCCGATCTTCCGCCGGGGCAAATGGGCCTTTGACGTCTGAGTCAATCCATCTTCACTTCACTTTCAGACAGGAGCAAATCTATGACTACAATCAAGCGGATCAAAGGCGGCACGGATAACTGCTACCTGATCACCGACGGCACCAAAGCAATCCTTGTGGACACCGCCAGCAAACAGTGTCTGGATCAGGTGATTGCGGAGTGCGATAAATACGAAATGAAACTGATCGTGCTGACGCATGTCCATTTTGATCATGCGGAAAACGCGGCAGAACTGTCCAAAAGATATGGTGTTCCCGTAGCCATTCACCCGAAGGACGAGGAGCTTTTTGAAAGCTTTGATAAACAGCCTTTGAAGTCTTCCGGCGTGGTGGGAACCGTGGTCCTCGGCATGTCCCTGAAGCTGCTGAAAAACACCCCCGTCGAGCGGCCGGATAACCTGATCTTCGTCGGTGAGGGAGAAGATCTGAGCGCTTACGGCTTTAACGCCAGAGTGATCGAACTTCCCGGTCACACCCTGGGTTCCATCGGCGTGGACGTGGAGGAAAAGCACCTGCTCGTCGGCGATGAACTGGATAACTGGATCCGGCCCGGCGTGGGACACCTCTTCTATGACAGGGACGCTATCGAAAAGAGCGCCGAAAAGATCCGGGCCCTGGGCGACCGGACAATCTGGTACGGTCACGGAAAGCCGACCAGGAACGGACTGTTCTGATTACCCAAATAAATACTTTGGAGGATAAAACCCCATGAGTCATCTCTATGATCGGGCGGATATCTACGACCTGATCGAAAACGAAAAGCGCACTGAAATCACCCGGAACGACTGGAAGGAATTCCTGGGTGACCGGCCTATTCATACCCTTCTTGACGTCAGCATCGGCACGGGCACCATGACCCTGCCGCTGCAGGAATTGGGCATTGAGATCTGCGGATCTGACCTGAGTGAAGCCATGCTTTCCCGCTGCAGGGACAAGGCCGTTGCGAAGCAACAGCCCATTGAACTGAAATGCTGCGATTTCAGGGATCTATCCGTCTGGGAGGACAGGCAATTTGACTGCGTCGCCAGCACAGGAAACGCGCTGGCCTACGTGTCCAACGAGGACGTCCTGAAAGCCATTGAAAGCATGGACGCCCACGTGAAGCCCGGCGGATACCTCTGTTACGATTCACGGAACTGGGAAAAGATCCGGCGGGAAAAGCAGCGCTTCTACCTGTATAATCCCTTCTTTCACAACGGCACAAGGGTCAACCTTGTCCAGGTCTGGGATCATAATCCGGACGGGTCGATCACCTTCAACCTGCTGTACACCTTTGAGCAGGAGAACAGGATCATCCAGAAAGAAATCTTTGAGGAGCATTACAACCCCTTCCCGCTGTCCATCGTCGAAAAGAAGCTGGCTGAACTGGGCTATGGTCCAATCTCCCTGCGCCCGGTTCCCTGCAACTTTCCGGAAACAGACTTTGAGAAAATCGACTGGTACAGGATCATCGCGCAGAAACAATAACGGTTGTAAAGGAGATACTTATGTCCAATCAGATTCAGAATTACAGGAATGTAGTGGATCAGCCCTGGGGCAGGATATTCTATGACCTGATTTACAACCAGCTGAATCTCCCAAACGAAAAAAGGCTGAAGATCCTGGACTTTGGCGCCGGTTTCTGCCTCACGGCGGATCACTATGCGGAGCACCATGATGTCACTGCCGCGGAGCCGAACAAGGAAATGGTGAACCTGCGCGTCAGGAGCAATAACTATACGCTGATCCCGAAGGGAACAGAGTTTCTGTCCGCGGTTGCTGATAACACCTATGACGTCGTCATCTGCCACAACGTGCTGGAATATGTGGATGACATTGATTATATCCTGATACAGCTGGAAAGGGTCCTGAAGCCCGGCGGAATCCTGTCGATTGTGAAGCACAATGACCTGGGCAGGGCTATGGGTTATGCGGTCCTGAATGACAATCCGAAGGCCGCCCTGGATCTGCTCAGCAAGGATCAGGCTGAGGACAGCATGTTCGGAAACAGAAGCGTTTACAGCAACGAATATCTCGTGGATTTTCTGGCTGACCAGATGGTGCTTAAGGACGTTTTCGGGATCCGGACGTTCTACGGGCTGTCTTCCAATAATGAAATCAAGTTCACCAGTGATTGGTATCAATCCATGCTTGCCCTGGAAACAAAGGCCGCCGCAATGGATGAATACCGTAAGATCGCCTTCTTCAATCATCTGGTGTTCATTAAATCATCCGACAAAAGTTCACAAGAAATGACAAGAAACAATTCCTGAAACCTGCTACGATGATCCCGAACGAAGGAGGGATCATCACTATGAAACGTTGGACGTCTTTAGGCCCCGAATGGAAAACAGAGGATATCTACCGGGTCCGGCAGATTCTGCGGGACGAACATATTCCTTTCAAAATGCCTTTCTACGATGTTTTCTTTGCAAACACCTTCAATATGCCTTCAGAAGACAGGAGATGGGGCATTCTGGTCCGGGAGAAGGATCTGGAAAAGGTCATTACCCTGCTGATCCGGGAAGGCCTGGCCTGCCGGGCCCTCTGGGAAGATTTCGCCGGAGAACCCTGCCGGGATGAAAGCCCCGAACGGGCTCCCGGCGTCCTCTCCCCTGTCCCTTCCCGGTAATATCATTCCTGCACAGAAACAGCCGCCGGCATCAACCGGCGGCTGTGTTTATTGAGACGAATTACTCACTAAGCAGTTCTTTTTTCTTCTGTTCATACTGGTCCCAGGTAATCAGGCCTTCTTCCGCCATCTTCCGGTACCAGCGCAGTTCCTTCTCTGCTTCCGTTTCCACGGGAGCAGCCTGTACTGTCGGCTGTTCCGGTTTATCCTCGTCCTGCTTTTTCAGGCCCAGCAGACCAAGGATATCAAACGGTTCCGGCTTCTGCGGTTCGGCAGGGGAAGCGGAAGCGTCATTCACCGGTGCCTCCTCCGTGGGCTTCGCCCCTGCCGGATCCGGGATGCCGTTCAGGATCCGGTTGAACAGGTCGCTCTTTGCCCACTCGCCGCATTCCATCGCCCGGACCGCGGTCAGCGGATGGCTGATCTGGCTCATGATCATATACTCCAGCGTCTTGTTCCAGGCGTTGCCGTTAATCATTTCCTTGTAGTCCGCCGCCTGCTGCAGGAACGCGTCGATGTTCGCGTCGGCCATAATGTCCTTATCCCACCCGGCCAGGCGCATACAGACTTCCTGCATTTTGCTTGCTGTTCCGTCACAGAGCACAGCCGCCCGGTCCGCGGAAAACTCACTGCACCGCATCCAGTAATAGAACGCCACCTGCAGCGGCACGGTCAGCAGGCCGCCCAGCTTTATCACCGAGGAGATGGCCGTGGACGCTCCGCTGAGCACCAGCCTGCCCATAGTCCTGTACAGCGCGTGATGGCAGGCGATATGCCCGCATTCATGGGCCAGGATCGTCGGGATCAGGTCTTCCGGAAGTGCTTTCAGCAGTCCGGATGTGAGCACAATAAAGGGATTGGAATCGCCGTATGTGTACGCGTTGGGCTTCACGTCCAGCTCCAGGTACAGGTCCGGCACCGGAATCCCCAGCTTCTCGCAGATCGGCGGCAGCATGTCATAGTACTTCTTCATCTGGTTGTCCCCCAGCTTAATCCGGGTGGACATGTTCAGGATCCTCTCCTGGGGCTCATTCCAGAGATTCATGAATCCCTTGATCAGCAGAGAAAAGCCCGGGATAGACTGTAAAGCCTTCAGGGCCGATCTGTCGGAATCGTGTGTATACCTTTCAGGATCAAAAGACATTGTTGTTCCTCCTTAAACATCTATATTCATCTGATTGTTTCTATTTCTTTTCCCGTTCGCCTATTCATTATACACGATTCCGGGCCTCCGGGCACGTTCTTTCCCCTGTTATATTTCCCGGATCCAGGTGGTCATGTTTTCCCCGAAGCACAGATCCCCGAAGGGTTTCAGTTCCCCGGTGTCCTCAAATCCAAGCTTCCGGTGCAGGTTCCTGGAAGCCTCGTTGTCCTTTTCGATATAGGAGCAGACCGTCTCCCCGCCTACGGCGCACCGGCCGATCCGGGTCAGGACCTTTCGGATCATCTTATCCGCGACCCCCTGCCCGCGGCAGTCTTCCGCCACGATCAGGTCTCCGATGTACCAGCTCCGCGGATCCTCCGGGCTGCGCATGGCGTTCACCGCGCCGGCCACCCGTTCTTCCCGGAAGGCTGTCACCGTGAAAAACTTCGGATACTGTCCGGTCACCGCCGCGTTCTTCAGGAACCACAGCAGGAAAGCCGGGTTCTCCTGCACCTCGTGCTGCAGCCCGTAAACCGCCAGCCGCGTATGATCCGGCATCGGGTGCTTCCGGTCAAAAACCTCATACCGGAGATCTCCCAGCGTGTCCGTGATATACACCTTCGTCGGCTGCCCGTAATCGGTAAGATCCAGCCCGATCTCCTCGAAGCCGTACTGTTCATAGTAGCCAATATGATCCGTACAGAGGTAGGCGGTGTCGTATCCCATGCTTCCCAGCACGCCCCGTGCATGGTTCAGGATCATCTCCCCGAACCCTTTTCCTCCGCGCATCCCGGGATCCACAAACAGCGTAGTGATGAAAGGTGTCAGCTCTGTATGGATGGTCAGCTGGTCCTTTTCTTCCAGCTGGTAAAACCCGGTCACCCGGTTCCCTTCCGGGGTCTTCATCAGCATCATCCACGTCTGGGGAAACTGTTCCGCGCTGACGCTCCTGTCCGCCGTCCGGGCGAAGACGCCGCTGACCTTCTCCCACTTTTCCCGGCAGTAGGCCTTCACCTGTTCACAGAGCTCCGGATTATTCCTCACTGATTCAAATGTCATCTGCTTTATTCTCCTTCCGCAGTCAAACAAAAAAGTGTTCCCGAAATCGAGAACACTGTACTTTCCGTATCGACCTGTGCCCGCTGACTGCTTCAGGCGGCTTTCGGTGAATGACAGAAGTTCTCAATCCGGTATGCCTGGTAAACCATGTCACTCACCTGCCTTTCAAAGATTAATCTTATTACACCAGAAGTCTTTCCCCTTGTCAACCCGAAATTACCGGCCTCAGAAGCCCGGAATCTCCCGAATGCCCTTCACATTTTCAGCATCACCTGTTCAATCGCCAGGGCGGCTTCATACAGCCTGTATTCATCCTTTCCGTACAGGATTACTGCCTCATTCACGCCGTCAGGGTTTTTCATTTTTCCTGCCACCGTAACCGTCGGCAGACCGCAGAAATGCATGATGCTTGTCGGTCCCGTCATCAGAACAGCGTCATAGTCCTCAATCTCCGCCGTGACCCTCGCAATGGTTTCCTTGCGAACTTCCAGAGCGTCCAGATAAGGTTTCTCCTGAAGCCCGCCGGGCATTTCATCCAGTGCTGCCCGCAGGAGAGTGTCCCCGTACTTCATCATGGTATCCGAATTGGCTTCATAGTACGCCACGATCTCCGCCAGGGTTTTCCGTCCGGCTGTGGATTTAGCCAGGTATTCTTCCAGCATCGGCCGGAATTCGCACTTCATGATCGTCACCATTTCAGGCGCCGCTCCCTGGTCCACCTCACCGATCACGGCTCCGCCTGTTTTCAGATTCTTCAGCAAGCTGTTCAGAAAGCTTTCCTGGCACTGAAGATGCTCCCTGTTGGCCAGGTTCATCGCAATGCGAAGCTCGTCCAGTTTGAGGGGCTTCAGTTCCGGCAGCGGTTCGTCCCGCATGGCGGAATACAGTTTCAGCGCGTCGGTCAGGTTTCGTGCCATGGCTCCGGCGCTGTCCAGCGTCCTTGCGATGGGAATAATTCCTTCCGCTGACAGCGTGCCCACCGGCGGTTTCAGCCCGCAGATGCCGTTAAACATCGCGCAGGCGGTCACGGAGTGGGAGGTATCCGTTCCCACCGCCATCGGTACAATTCCCGCCGCAACCGCTACCGCCGATCCGGAGGAAGAACCAGTTGGCGAAAGCTTCGGATTCACCGCGTGAATCACCTGTCCGCCCCGGGAACTGTATCCGCCCGGCATACCCTCGGTTGTGAAATTGGCGAACTCCGTCATGTTTGTTTTCCCCAGGATCACCGCGCCGTTCCTGCGCAGGTTCCGGATCACCGGTGCGTCCTCCAGGGCAATATTGTCCGCCAGCGCCAGGCTGCCCGCCGTGGTATGCAGGCCCTTCACATCAATATTATCTTTCACCAGCACGGGTACTCCGGCCAGCGGCTTTCCCTCTTTGTCCGCTTCCTGTGCTTTTGCCTGTTCCAGCGCGGTTTCATCCAGTTCCGCAATGCAGTTCAGTCTATCGCTTTTTGCGAGAGCCAGTGCCTTCTCTGTCTGATTCATACCGGTTCCAGCCTTTCTGTATCAGGATTCTCCCTGCATAATTCTCCACTCCCGGACTTCCCGGCACATGGTAATGGGCTCCCCCGCCGCGATCCGGTCCTCCGCCAGCTGCCGCACCGCCGCGCACCACGCGTCCAGTCCACTGATATCGTCGCCGTATGCCCGCAGGATAGCTTCACCCTCTGCCAGGGCCGTCTCGTACTGCGCTTTGGTCAGGTCTCCGGAAGCGTACGCCGCATCCAGTTCGTCCCGGTCGTCCACCTTCACGTCGCCTTCCGGCGTCAGGATCACGTCCAGGTACTTGTCGATGAACACCGCGACGTCGTCTTCACCCGGCTCAATTCCCTCGATGATATCGATGTACCAGACAGAAGGCTGGTATTTCTCATTGGCGGTTACCGGATACTGTTTCCGTTCCGGGTCATGGGTTCCGTCCGGAAAATACATGGTGGTGATCATCCGTTGGTTATCGTCCGGAATCATCTCCAGCCAGGTCATGCCCTCACCGGTCACCTGGGTCCTGCCGGCTTTCGGCGTTTCCCAGTAATTCTTTTCGCCGTCCGTAAACCGGATCAGGCAGACCATCCCGTGAAACAGTTCATGGTCAATCCGCATCTGGTAATACGGGTAATACTGGAACCCCCATTTGTCCCGGTTCAGGCGTTTTTTGTTCATATAATTCCCTCTTTATCTTTCTCCGGTGCAGACGGTCATAATGCCGTTTACGTTCAAGATTCCCTGTGTTTTCTTCATGGCCGGATTCACCGGCGGGATAAAATATGCTGTAGTAATACATTCGCTCGTAATTCTCCCCAGATTGGTAATGCTGTATCCTGTGGCGGCGTTATATCCAAAGTATATGCTGCTTACTCCGCTTTCTGTAATATCACCCGAACTCTGTTATGAAACGCCCGCTTCCAGGATCCTTATTGCCGGCTTATCACAATCGACTTCCGTTTTGGCTCCCACAGGCAGTACCGTCATGGGTGTTCTGTGTATAAAATCCACATTTTCCATGATTAGCATATCACGTCTTCCGACCTCTTTATTGATTACCTGCAGAAGCGTTTCTTCGCTGTCGCAGTCAAGCGGCCCGGTAACAATCGCCTTCGCTTTATCAAAAGCGCCTGCAGCGGCAAATGCCCGGAGTTCATGCAGCCCGGCCACCTTGCTTTCGTATACATTGCAATGTTCCATGGCGATGATCGAGTCTTCCCAGATTTCTGCCGAAGGAAAATATTTTGTCCCCATAATCTGCCGCAAAGGCCCTCCGCAGACAGGGACAAGATGACCGGTTACTCTCCCGCTTCCCTGTAAAACTTTATATCCCGTGTTTTCCGTCCAGTTTATCTTTTCTTCCGGGGCATTGGGGTCTTCGGTCTTTGGGTATCTTTCATATCTGATCTTCCGGAATCCACATTGCACTTCGTATGTCTTGTTCCAGTCAATCGGTGTATGCTTTTCAGAAGGTTTGATTTCGCCGATTATCTCATTTGAGAACAATGTTCTGCGTATCGCGTTTTCCGTATATTCATCCATTCTTCCGGGCTGCGCAATCGGTGTAAGAACAGTCGGGCCGTAATAGGCACGCACTCCGGCATACGCGAAAACCGCCATCCACGTCGCAATATCCGAAAAGCCCATAAAGACTTTGGGATAATCGTGTATAACCTGTGTGTCGATAAATGGAAGAACCCTGTAAGAATCGTCACCGCCCTGATTGCAGATGATTCCCTGAACAGTTTCATTTTTCAAAGCCCACATCAGGTCTTCCGCCCGCTTTTCCGGATGTTCATATAAGAAACTGCTTCCCTTAAGTGCGTTGGGCGTTTCGATAACTTTAACCCTGAAGGCTTTTTCAAACCGCCTTTTACCCGTCAGATACCGGGGCAGCATATCCTCGTCTCCGGCCCGGCCGCCGGACACAGAAATAAAGGCAACCGTGTCCCCCGGGTTCAGCTTTTTCGGAACAATCAGGCTGTTCATTCGGCTTTCTCCTTTCTGTAGTCTTTAATCACCAGCAGCTTTACTGCTTCCACAATGGATGCAGGTATCTCTTCACCGATATCAATCGCCCTGCTCCACAGCCGTATCCCCCTGTAAGCAAAAAGCAGGGTATTCATCACCGTACGATAATCAATGATATTGAATACTCCCGTCTTCACTCCGTATTCAATCAGTTCTTTCCAGAGTACGCTGTCTGTTCTGCTGTTTTCCATAAGAGGATTATCTTTCTCCATTGAAGCATACTCAAACAGCGCGTAAGCCAGCGATTGATCGCTCATCAGCATATTGCGGTAGAACAGATCCAGATAATCTGTCAGAATCTGCACTGCCGATTCCCGGCAGGCTATTCTCTCCGAAACTTCTGCCTTCCGCTCATCTTCCATAAGGGAGAGCAGGATTTCTGACTTGGAACTGAAGTGGCGGTATAATCCTCCCTTGCTGAGTCCTGTCGCGTTGCAGATATCCTGCATGGAGACGTCTTTGTATCCTCTTTCAAGGAACAGCTTCATAGCCTCTTTTTTGATTCTCTCTTCCGTGTTTTTCCCTTTATATCCCATATCCGCACCTCTTTTGCGACTACCCGGTCGCTTTTCGGCATAATAACATACCTGAAGTGTTATTACAAGATATAAAATACGATCAGATTATTTCGAAGACAGAAGGTATATAATTGTACCGCTGATAGATAAGCCGAACTGGTTATGCTTCCTCCGTTCCCTGGAAAACACTGATCATCTTCCGGTTGATCTCCTCCGCCCGTTCATGGTTCAGCCCGTGACCGGCATTCTCATAGAACACGGCGTTCATGTGATTCTGCTCCAGGACTTCCCTTCCGCCGATCTTCTCAAACGGATCCTCCGTGCCTACCAGGTAGGTTACCTTATCCCGGATCCTGCCCACCTCTTCCGGGGTGAACGCATGGAGCCTGTGGTAGCCCATGGCCATGTTGTTGAAGCCCTTCAGCAGGCTTTTGTAATGGGCCATGATCTCCCGGTTTTCCGTGAAGACCGCGTAGTTTTCCCCGCTCAGTTTCCGGAGCAGTTTTGTCACGTTTTTATCCGTCGGGAACAGCGCCTCCGGCAGGAAGATCTTCATCATCGCCGACATGGAGTTTTTCTTTCCGCCCACCGGCACAGTGCCGGAAATGCTGATGGCTTTCAGCACGCGTTCCGGACGCATCAGCGTATAGATCTGCACCAGGTATCCGCCCATGGATACGCCCGCGAAAAAGGCCTTTTCAATGCCCAGCGCATCCAGCACGCCGTCCATCCAGCGGACGTTATCGAAGCCCTTGCCGTAGTTCCCGTTGGGCACACTCTTTCCCGGGCCTCCCATAGTATCAACGGCGTAAAGGCGGAAATGCTTCCCCAGTTCCGGCGCGTTACAGATCCACATCAGCGCCGAGTCGTCTCCGACCCCGTGGAAAAGCACCAGCGGCGGGGCACTCTCTGCTCCGCATTCGATGACGTGGGTTGTTCCGTATTCCGTCTCCACATCTCTTTCCTTTTTCCTACACTGCCAGGAGGCGAGGAGCCGGTCGT
>JAEEGH010017718.1_pt1 | contig 15138 bp, 11 predicted proteins | sample 9134181 | NCBI WGS metagenome assembly JAEEGH01 (sample SAMN16246544, study PRJNA631951) | gut metagenome | biome: gut microbiome; feature: rumen; material: DP-attached | host: Bos | place: Iran: Karaj | collected 2018-10 | reverse complement strand
TCACGAAAGACGACCTTTAGGCTTTCCTAGCCGACAGGCTTCGCGCATCGTCCCGAGTGGCTCGGGACATGGTGCGGAAAGGCTACTCACATGCAGAGTATAGGCTCGGCACCATGTGAGTAGCCTATATGTTTGATGCAAGAAGCGTATAAGTTTGATGTAAAAAGCGTATAAGTTTGATGAACATTATGTATATGTTCGACGCATAATCAACTAATTCGCATCGAATTAGTTGATTATTCATCTCGAATTCTTTGCTCAAACTTGAAGAAAAAGAGATTTTGCGCGAAAACTACCCCCCTATACACCATGCAGCCCTCAAATGCCGATGTACAGGGCGTTTGGCAATGGTGTATAGTTCGTCAACTATACACCAACTATACACCATCCTATACCCCTATATATAATAAGGTATAGGCAGAAGTGTTAACTTGCTAAATATTTTGGAAATAAAATGGGGGAAAGACTTGCAAAACACGAAAAAATTTTGTATCTTTGCACCTAGATATTCAAGGGTAGAATAGTAGCTACGCACGAGCGGTCGGCTCCCTTAATGATCTATAAACTTATAATCATTTAAAACATTAAAATTTCATGGAGAAAACCATTATCAATGGCGAGGCACTTTGTGCCTCAACGGAAGGTGTGCTTGTCATCGAGCAGTACCTTCAGGAGAATTACCTTTTCCGTCGCAATGTACTGAACGGGAAGGTGGAGTATGCAACCAAAAATGCTGAGGGCGTGTGTAGCGAATGGCGACCCTTGACGCTGGAGGCCCAGAACAGCATCGTGTTGCGAGTGTTGCGTGAGGGTATCTTGGAGAAGGGCAATCCCAAGGACCTGATCAAGTTGTATGTGGAATCGGAAGAGGTGAAGCCGTTCAATCCTATCCAGGACTATCTGGAGTCGTTGCCCAAATGGGATGGACACAACTATGTGGCCGACCTCTTCTCTCGCATTCCAGGCCTCAGCACAGAGCAGGCTGCCTTCCTGGCTACCTGGCTTCGTGCTATGGTGGCCCACTGGCTGCAGATGGACACGCTTCATGGCAATGAGGTAGTGCCTACGCTCATTGGAGGTCAGGGTTGTGGAAAGACCACTTTCCTGCGCCGCTTGTTGCCCAAGCATCTGGAGCAGTATTATCTGGACCATCTGAACCTTTCGAACAAGTTTGATAAGGAGATGGCCTTGACCAATAACCTGCTGGTAAACCTGGATGAGTTGGAGGCTATCCGTCCTTCGCAGCAGGCAGCTCTAAAGCAGACCCTGTCGAAGAACAAGGTGAACGGTCGTCGCATCTATGGCAGTTCGCAGGATGACCGTCCTCGCTATGCTTCGTTCGTGTCAAGTACGAACAATCCTCATCCCCTGACGGATGTAACGGGTAGCCGTCGATACATCTGTGTGAGGATTCCGCAGGGTGTGAACATCAACAACAAAGGCGACATCAACTACGAGCAGTTGTATGCCCAGGTGTTGTATGAGCTTCGTGAGCTGAAGGCTCCCTATTGGTTTAACAATGAGGAGGTGGCTCGCATCCAGGAGTTGAACCAGGAGTTTGTGGAAAAGAAGGATATTGCAGAGATGGTAGCAGCCTGCTTCCGCAAACCAAAGGATAATGAGGTTGTGAAGGGCATGAGTAGTGCACAGCTGCTGGAGGTGATGAAAGACAACTATCCCTCGCTGATGGCCACTCCAAGCAATATTATCCATCTGGGAATGACGATGAAGGCTCTGGAGTATGAGTTCACCACCCATGCGCATACGAAGTACTACAAGGCCGTTCCTCGATATTCGGCCTAGTAGGTGGGGGGTGATGGTGTATAGTTGGTGTATAGTTAGCCAACTATACACCACGCTCAAACGCCCTGTACATCGGCATTTGAGAGGTGTATGGTGTATAGGGGGATAGTTCCACTGCATACACATTTTCGCTGCCTTCGAAGTTGGCACGGAAGATGATCCACTTCTGGTCTGGCGAATAGTGAATGTTAGGCTCAAGGTTGTAGTTATGATTCTTCATATTTACCAACTTAGTGCTCTTCAGCCGATTGCCATCATATTCGAAGAAATAGATCCACTGACCCTCCGGAGAGTGAGCTACTGAAGTCTTGGAGCCTCCATCGCCCGCCAAGGTTTGCTCGTCCCACGATGAAACGAAATGGACTGACCATTCATGGCGTTGCAACTCGAAATCTTCTTCCACTCCAGTATAGACATTTACCTTACCCACAAAGAAGGTTTCACCTCGTGGCTTCTGCAGGTCGAAATAGATGTGCTTGCCATCGGCTCCCCACCATTCGTGACCAGCTATCTCACGATACATAGTACGTTTGTGTATCAGCCTGGGCTTGTCGCGCTTCACCACGTCTATGGTCCAGATACGGTCGACCTCATGCCACGGACCTTCATGACAGAACATCAGTAACGTTGGGTCTGTGGGCGAGAACTGCAGGTGGTTCAGCCAAGCACGCTCGCTGTAGATGGTATCTACCACGCCCGTTTTGGTGTCGAGCGTGAAAATGGTCTTCTTTAACTTTGCCTGGAAAATGAGGTTGAAGAACTCATGCTTCTTCGGATGTTCGCGCAGTATTTCCCTTTCTTTGGGGTCGTCGAGTTTGCCTGCCAGCATTGTTCCATCGGCGTTCACGGTGATAATGTTGCCTCGCAAGGCTTCAGGCATCACGGTAATGATGCGACGCTCCATCCTGTCGGTATTCAGAGCATATACGGTGTCGCCCCGTTGATAGAACAATTCATGGGTCTTCGGACATACTATCTCCGTCCTGACATTAAATGGTTCATTCGTAAGCTGACGAATCTGCAGGGTGTTCAGATTGACAGCATACATCTGTCTGCGAATCTGTGCCGCAGAGTTATGCAGCATATCATTGCCAGAGAAAGGCTTGTCGCCTCCACAGAACACCATCTCGTTGCCAATAAACGGATTGTTATGGAAATAGAAGCTGGCATTCATACCGTCACGTCGCGTCAGTTTCATGACCTTGTGACCAGTATCCTTGTCAATCCATGCGTCAGGCATGGGCTGACCACCTGTTTCCATCACAGGAAGAGATGCTTGGGCTGAGGCTTTTGTCGCGATATTCACGACAAGCACGAGGACCAGAAATGATTTCATGGTGATTACTGGACGGCACGAATACAGCGACCGCTAAAGCGATTGCTGGAAAGATTGCCGTAATCTACGTTAACATCAGAGAAGTCGAATTGCAGACACCAGGCTTTGTTGACATTGCCCGTATAGAGCGAAGATGTCCAATAGATGCCCTTGATACCACGGAACTGGGTGTCTGCATAGAAGCGGAAACCAGTGATAGGCAGGAAGATGGAGTTGCCCGTTCTCTTGCCCGTAACCTTATAACCGTTGACACCATCCTTCGTAATCCACTCCCATTTGCAGTTGTTAGGATTCATCAGCTCTTCGCATTCCTCTGCGGTGGGCATGCGCCATTTGCCTCCCCAATTGGCGTTAGCGGCATCATCTACAGGAGCCAACTGAAACCTCTTGTCGATGGTGGAATACTTGGTCAGGAACTGAGAGTCGCCTTTGCTCCAGGCGTAAGTGTTCCATGAATAGTATTCCTTCGGTTGGGTCTCACCCCAAGCGAAATACGTGCCATAGCCCGAAGACTTTTTGGCGCCGACGTTCATGTTAGCCCATTTCACACTCAGTCCTAAATCTACAGCTTCCACTTTTTCTGCAGATTTATTCTTATCCTCCGCTCCATTACCCTTAGCAAAGCTAACCGTTCCAAAGACCATAACGGCCAGCGTCATAATAATAATCTTCTTCATATTGTTTCTTTTTTGGCTGCAAATATACATAAAATCCTGTAATAATTAGAATTATTTGAGGAAAAACGTATATTCACAAGCCAATAACATATCTCGCCTTTGGTCCGTTGGGTAACTTGATGGTTTTTGAGTGAACTACGAGGCTCTTGTATGTTATTTAACATATCGCACAATACAATAGAACAATTTTTTGTAACAAATAGAAAAGTCTGTTTCCTTAATATTATATAATTTTGCAGCGAAAAATCTAAATAATGAATCAAAATCGATACTATACATTAATTAATCAATTTATTTTTTAACTAAAACAAGAACTATGAGTTTTAATGCAAAGAAAACCGCCCTGTGCTTGGGATTATGCCTTTTTGGCGCTATGACAGCACAGCAGGCAATGGCAGTTACGGATGTGGCTGCCGTTGAGCAAGCGAAACAGACAACTGGTCGAGTTTCAGACTCTCAGGGACCATTGATTGGTGCTACCGTTATGGAGAAAGGTACTACCAATGGTACAGTTACTGACATTGATGGTAACTTCTCTCTGAATGTGAAGCCAGGGGCAACTCTGGTCATTTCTTATGTGGGCTATGAAACACAGGAAGTGAAAGCTGGGAGTGGTGCAATTAATGTAACCCTGAAGGAAGATGGCCACATGGTAAACGAGATTGTGGTTATCGGTTACGGTACACAACGCCGTGAATCAGTGACTGGTTCTGTGGCAAACATCGGTGGTGAGAAACTGAATCAGGTTGCAGCATCCAACGCTGCCCAGGCTCTTCAGGGTCGTGTAGCCGGTGTGCTCATGACACAGACCTCTTCTAAGCCAGGTGCCGAAATGCAGGTTCGTATCCGTGGTCAGCGCTCACTGAGTGCTTCTAACGACCCGTTGATCGTGTTGGACGGTATCCCCTTCATGGGTCAGCTGTCTGATATCAACCCCGCAGACATCAAGTCAATGGATATTCTGAAGGATGCTTCCGCAACAGCCATTTACGGTTCTCGTGGTGCCAACGGTGTAATCATCATCACCACCGTGAAGGGCGCTATGGGTACTCCAGCTAAAGTAACTTATAATGGTTACGTGAGCTTCAAGAAGATTTTCAAGAAGTATCCTATGATGGATGGTCCTACTTTCTCAAAGATGCGCCAGTATGCAGGTAAGTATAAGAATTCTCTTGATGAGAGTGATGATACCAACTTCGATTGGCAGGATCAATATTATCAGACAGGTGTTGGTCATAGCCACGATATTTCTGTCGCTGGTGGTACCAATGGTGGTAGCTACAGTTTTGGTGTAGGTTATTATCATGACGAGTCTGTCATCCCTACTGAAGGTTATGACCGTATCTCTGCTCGTGGTAACTTCGATCAAAAGGTTGGTGAGTATTTCCGTTTCGGTTTGAGTACCAATACTAGCTACCGTAAGACACAGGGTATCAACAATATCTACGCTGTTCTGGCTTCTTCTCCACTTACAACTCCATACGATGAAAATGGAAATCTGAAACGCTACAACAAGTTGCCTGCAGACGACCAGATTGTCATCACAAAGGATGTAGTTGAGCGTGATAAGGATCAGTGGTTGAGCGAAAACAGAGGTATTGGTACCTACAACACTTTCTTCGCTGAGGTGAAGTGCCCATGGGTTGAGGGATTGAGCTACCGTATCAACGTCGGCCTGAACTATCGTACTTCTAAAGGTGGTGGTTTCACTGGAACTGGTATCAACAGTACGAACCCGACTCAAGTCAACAGCGGTTGGGTGACAAATAATCAAACTCGCAACTGGACTGTTGAGAATCTGGTGACCTACAATCACACCTTCGCTGAGAAGCATGATTTGAATGTTGTTGCTATGTACTCAGCTGAGCAGACTCGCTATGAGTCATCAGGCGGTAGCGCACTCGACATTCCTGCTAACTATATGCAGTACTACAACCTTGCTTCTGCTGTTGGTGAAATCAACCTTAATAACTTTAGTTATTGGCAGAGTGGTCTGATGTCTTGGATGGGCCGTGTGATGTATTCTTATGATAATAAGTATATGCTCTCAGTAGCTTTCCGTGCTGATGCATCTTCACGTTTGGCTCCTGGTCATCAGTGGCATACATATCCTGCTGTCAGCGCTGGTTGGAACATTGCCCGTGAGAACTTCATGGAGAGCACTAAGAGCTGGCTCGACAACTTGAAACTTCGTATAGGTTATGGTGAGACTTCTAACCAGTCTATCAATCCTTACTCTACACTTGGTGGACTGGCTACCCGTAACTACAACTTCGGTTTAGCAGATTCAGGCAAAAAAGCTGGTTATTATGTAAACGCACTGCCTAATGACGAATTAGGTTGGGAGTATTCTAAGACCTGGAACTTCGGTCTTGACTTCTCATTGTTCAATGGCCGCCTATCTGGAACATTTGAATATTATATCCAGAAAACCAGTGACATTCTGCTTGATGTCACCATGCCTGCTACATCTGGTGTAAGCAGCTATACTGGTAACATCGGTAAGACCCAGAATAAGGGTTGGGAGTTCTCTTTGAACGGTATTATTATTGATAATAAGAATGGTTGGAATTGGGAGGCTGGCATTAACCTCTATCAGAACCGCAACAAACTGACTGAACTTGCTTCTGGTGCTGATCGCGATGTAGCTAACCGCTGGTTCGTAGGCTATCCTATCGACGTTATATACGATTATGAGTATGAGGGTCTGTGGAATGAAAGCGACATTGTTACTGGTCCTGATGGTAAGACCAACCTTCAGATTCTGGAGCCCGGTGGAAACCTGGGTATGATCAAGGTGAAATATACCGGTGACTATGATGCTAACGGTATGCCTACCCGCCAGATTAAGGAAGAAGACCGTCAGATCCAGAGCATGGAGCCCGACCTCTGTGGTGGTTTCAATACAACTGTTGGCTATAAGGGCTTTGACCTGACTGTGATTGGTGCTTTCCAGATTGGTGGTAAGTTGATTTCTGCTCTCCACTCTTCAAGCGGTTACCTGAACATGCTGACCGGCCGTCGTAATAATATTGATGTGGATTACTGGACACCAGAGAATACGGGTGCCAAGTATCCAAAACCAGGTGGTATCCAAAGTGGTGATAACCCCAAGTATGGTTCTACACTTGGTTATTTTAACGCAGGTTATCTGAAGATTCGTACCATTACTCTTGGTTACAACTTTGAGAACCTGAAGGCTGTAAAGGACCTCGGCATCAGCCGTCTGCGCCTCTATGCAAGTATCCAGAATCCGTTCGTGCTCTTCTCTCCGTTCCACAACGAGAGTGGACTCGACCCAGAGACCAACTCATGGGCTAATGAAAATACTGCTGTAGCTGTTGATGGATACACAGGCAAGCACAAGATGCCTATCGTAGGTTATAACACACCATCAACCCGTAACTTTATCTTCGGTCTCAACGTTACATTCTAAGTACTAATAATTAATAATTAAGAGTTATGAATACTAAAAGCATTAAATATGTTCTTGCTGCAGGTCTTGTATGCTGTGGTATTTCCACAACCATGATCTCTTGTGGCAATGTGCTTGACGAACAACCACGTAGCACATACGACCCTTCGTTCTTCAATACGCCGACGGGTATTGAGGGTGGTCTGACAGCACTTTACGCTCACCTTCGCTATTTCTATGGCAATGGTTACTATTTGAATACTTTGGAGACTGGTACTGACGAATATACTTATGCGCAGTCCGCGGATGGTAACTTCAAGGATGCCGACCTCTCTGGTGCAGGTTCTGTTACTTCTAATAGTACAGTGGCTGGTGGTGCTTGGAATGAACTTTTCTCCAACATCAACACCTGTAATGGCATTATTGAGAATGGTACTGCTGCCAACTTGTCTGATGCTCTGTTGGCAGAAGCTTATTTCTTCCGTGCCTTTGATTATTTCATTCTGGTGCAGACCTATGGTGGTGTGCCCCTGGATTTAGGTAACGGAAAACTGAAGTTCAACACCACAACTAATCGTACTTCTGTTCGTAACACTGTGCCTGAAGTTTATGAAGTTATCTTCGCTGATTTGGAGAAAGCTATTGCTGACCTGCCAGAGAATCCCCGTTTGACAGGTACTGCTACCAAGAACGTGGCTCGCTTGTATCTCTCTAAGGCTTACTTGACTTATGCATGGTGGTTGGAGAATCCTAACAACATCCCCACCTATCCTGAGTGCACTCGCGATGCTGGTCAGGCTCAGAGCTACTATCAGAAGGCATTTGACATGGCTAAGGCTGCCATCGATAATCCTGGCCCTTATGGATTGATGCCTACTTTCTATGATGTCAATGTTGCCAAGAACGATCGTAACAAGGAAATTATGCTTTATGCAGACCATAGCGAGAACGAAAAGTTCGGTAACGGTGGTGCTGGCTACGGTTGGGGTAACGGCGGCTCTCCTGAGAACTTTGCTTATTGGATGGAAACTTGGAATTATACTGAGATTACCGCTGTTGGTACATCTGGCGACAGAAAAGTTAACCCAATTCAGCGTGAAACAATTCAGGGACTCGGACGTCCTTGGACTCGTATGGCTCCTGTTGCTGATGCATTCCTTAAGGGGGGTGTATGGGAGGATGATGTCAAGGCAATTGACTCCCGTTATGATGCAACTTTCACCCTGCGCTATCACACAAACACAGCTAAACCAGGTGCAAATGCTGGTGCGTGGGTATATGGTGCCAATGGCATGAAGGTTAATTCCGGTGAGGTTTACTTCAGCTTTGTTGATGAGGCTACTGCAGGCCAAATCGACTGGACTCCGACAAAGGCAATGATCAAGGATGGTGATAAGTTGGTGGAACAGGAAGTTACCCGTTTCGACTTTGGTAAACTGCCTGGACGTGCCGATTTCGTACGCAGTGTTAAGAACATCAGTCGCAAGTGCTATCCCATCAATTGGAAGATAAGCATTGCACGCACTGACACTGACAACAGCTATAATAATATGGTAAATGGTGGTAGCCCTCGTCCTTGGAACGTTGCCAAGTTCTCTGAGTTCTATCTGATTGCTGCAGAGGCTGCTGTGAAGCTCGGTAAGAACGCTGATGCTTATAATTTTGTCAAAGTGCTCCGTGAACGTGCTGGTAAGCAGACTTTCAATCAGAATGACAACGTAGCTGTATCTGTTGACAAGAGTGCAGAGATGATAGCTGCTACACCTGCTACTATCACGATTGACTTTATCCTCGACGAGCGTAGCCGTGAGTTCTGGGGTGAGGGATACCGTTGGTTTGACCTCGTTCGTACCCAGAAGTGGGCAGAGCGTGCAAGTGTTTACCACATTGCTGGTAATGAATTTACCGATAAGGATCTGAAGGAGGTTCATCGTGACATTCCCGCTGGTTACTATATCCGTCCTATCCCACAGGGACAGCTTGATGGTATGGAGATGTCTCCAGAAGAGAAGGATGCTTATCAAAATCCTGCTTACCGATAAATACTCGTTTTGACAGATAATCGGTAATTAGAGGGCATCTCGCGTTGCGGGATGTCCTCTTCCTTTGTGATGAATCGCGAGGTTATTTGACCTAAAGGTGCAAGGTGCTAAAGAATCCTCCGGCTCGGAAGAAAAAACAAACGTATTTTTTTGTTCTTCTCTCGACTTTTCGTAATTTTGCAGCATGGAAGAAATGGAAAAGGGGCTGTTTGAGGGGCTGACGGTGAAGGTGCTGGACGATGGGCTTCAGGTGGTGGAGCCTGATGTGCTGGTGGATATCTCTTCATTGGCAGCTTGCTTTCAGGACTATGGCCATCATCCTTTGGCATATATCATCAACCGTTTGAAGCCTACAGCCAATACCCAACCCATTCTGTTGGGTAACTTTGCTGGTACGGCTTTGGACGAAATCATCCATAACCCAGATGCAGACTCAGGCGAAATATTGCGCAAATCGTTCAAGGAACAAGCCCTGCAGTTCTGTACTTGTAGGGATTTCCGTCCGACTCAATTTAAGAGCGATGCCTTGCAGCAAGTACAGCATATCCGCGAGGCTGTGAAGGAGTTGTTTACTTACTATGATCGCGACAAGGCTTTGCTGGAGCCTTCATTCGTCTGCGAGGACTTGGGACTGCGTGGACGAGTGGACCTCATGACTGAGGATATGCGACTGCTGGTAGAGCAGAAGTCGGGCAAGAAGTGGGGTAGTTTTAAGGAAGCCCACTATGTGCAGGTGTTGCTCTACTATGGAGTGTTGCGCCACAACTTCCAACGGCAGGCCGAGCATGTGGATGTCCGGCTGTTCTATTCCAAATATCCGGTCAATGAAGGTTTGGTGAACGTTCCAGACTATAGGCGGTTGTTCTGTGAAGCCATCCATTTGCGCAATCTCATCGTGGCGCTGGAAATCAAGATAGCCCGCGAAGGTTTTGCAAAGGTCTTACCCATGCTGCATGCCGAAGTGTTGCTGGAACGACCTGAAAAGGCAGATTTCTTCCATCGCTATGTCGGACCGGAGATCGACCGTGTGCTACAACCTTTACACAACTTGTCTGCTCAGGAACAAGACTATGTGGAGCGCATGATGACGTTTGTCTATCGCGAACAGCTGACTCCACAGGAAAAGAAAGATACTGACGATGACCTGCGTCGTGGCGATATGGTGTATCTATATCACAAAGACGACGATGATAGTTTCTGCCACCATATATTAAAGAAAGGTATGATAGAACAGATAGATGACGAGGAGGTGACCGTATGGCTGAGTAACAGTAAGGAACCACAGCCCGTCACCTTGAGCAAGGAGGAATATGCCATAGAGTCAGCCTCGACAGATGCTTCAGCCACATCGGCATTGCGCAGTCTAATGGCCTTCTGCAGAGCATCGCAAGACAAGCGCGACTTGCTGATGGGCCATCGTCCGCCTCGTCGCGATACCTCCTTAACGCTCTCCCGTTCCTATCATCCTGCTTATGATGACATTCTGTTGCGCGCCAAACAGGCTCGCGACTATTTCCTGTTGCAAGGTCCTCCAGGAACGGGCAAAACCTCGATGGCCCTCCGCTTTCTGGTGGAGGAAGAGAATCAAGGGGACAGGTTGCTTGATTCAGGACAGAATCATGAACCTGTCCCCATGATTCTTCTTACCGCTTATACCCATCGCGCTGTCGACGAGATCTGTGGCATGCTGGAAGATTGTGGGCAAGACTATTTGCTGTTAGGCAATGAGGCTTCTTGTGATCCGCGTTATGCCCACCGATTGCTCAGCAATGCCTTTGCGGAACATCCGAAATTGAGTGATATTCGTCAGCGATTAAAAGAGGTTCGCATCGTAGTCAGTACCCTGTTGACATTGCAGGCTCGCCCCTTCCTCTTAGGTTTAAAACACTTCTCTCTATGTATCGTCGATGAGGCGTCGCAGATTCTGGAGCCCCCCATCATCGGATTGTTATCTTCTGAACATATCGGCCGTTTCATCCTGATAGGCGATCACAAGCAGTTGCCTGCTGTGGTGCAACAACCTAATGATGAACCTCGTTTGCACGCTTGTCGCCAATCGCTGTTTGAACGGTTGTTGCGTCAGGAGCAAGAAGCTGGCCGTAAGGAGTTTACGGGTCTTTTGAATCATCAAGGTCGAATGCACCCTGACATAGCACAGTTTCCCAATGAGATGTTCTATCGTCTAGAACAACTACAGCCTGTGCCCTGTCCTCATCAGTTAGAACAAGCGCTGGACTATAACGAACCTTCAGAAGACGAATTGGACCATCAACTGAAACACCACCGAGTGCTGTTCCTGCCTTCATCGGATGAGGCTACACTGGTTGCCGACCTGTTGCGACGCATCTATAGACAAATAGGTGCTGAGCACTTTGATGCCGACCGTTCCATAGGTGTCATAGTGACTTATCGCTATCAGATTGCCCAGATACGAAGGGCGATGGCACAGATGGGATTGGCTCAATTGTCAGATATCAGCATTGATACGGTAGAGCGCTATCAGGGTTCGCAACGCGACGTCATCATCTATTCACTGGGTGTGCAGAACGAAGCCGACCTCGACTTCCTCACTTCCAATTGTTTTGAGGAGGATGGACATACGATAGATCGTAAGTTGAATGTGGCGATGACTCGCGCTCGTAAACAGCTGTTGATGACGGGTAGGACAGATGTTTTACGCCAAAATGACATTTTTCAGGAATTAATGCAGCGTTATTCCACATAATTTCGTAACTTTGCCACCGTCTATGGAAAGCGTTGTACTACATAACCTAAGTATCGGATATCTCACGAAGGGCAATGAAAAGGTAGTTGCCAGCGGACTGAATGCCACCATCAACAATGGTGAGTTGACTTGTCTGTTAGGACGTAATGGTATTGGTAAATCGACCTTATTGCGCACTCTTTCAGCCTTCCAGCCCGCGTTGGAAGGTGAAATAGTCATATCCAGCACTCAGCCTCCATCGTCCATTACCTCCTTAACTGACAAGCAGTTGAGTCGTCTCATTGGTATCGTACTAACGGAAAAGCCGGATGTGCAGAACATGACCATAGAGGAATTGGTGGGAATGGGTCGTTCTCCCTATACGGGTTTCTGGGGAACCTTGGACGATGAGGACAAAAAGATAGTGGGTGAAGCCATTCGGTTGGTGGGTATTGAGAACCTGCAAGGTCGAATGGTTCATACGCTGAGCGATGGTGAGCGACAGAAGGTAATGATTGCCAAGGCACTGGCACAGCAGACACCTATTATATATTTAGACGAGCCAACAGCCTTCCTCGACTTTCCCAGTAAGGTGGAAACGATGCAGCTGTTGCGCAGACTGGCTTTGGAGGAGCAGAAAACCATCTTCCTCTCCACCCATGATGTGGAACTATCGCTGCAACTGGCTGATAAAATCTGGTTGATGGAACCAGGACATCTGAGTGTCGGAACGCCTCGCCAATTGGCAGATGAAGGCGCGCTCAGCCGTTTTATCGAGCACGACGGCATTACCTTTGACAAAGAGTCTTTAACGATACATATTACGAAATGACGGGTAACCACGGAGATGACATATACCGCTATGGTGACTTGGTGAAGATGAATTTCAGCTCCGCCGCATGGTTGCATGCTGACCATTCTGCGCTGAAGGAACACCTGATGGAGCGATTCCAGGTCATCACCAACTATCCGGAGCCTCAGCCCAAGCAGTTGGAAAAGCTGATAGCCAAGAAGTTGGGCATTTCTCCCCATGCCGTGATGGTGACCAATGGTGCTACAGAGGCCATTCACTTGATAGCCCGACTGTTTCATCACAGTGCTTCTATCATTCCACAGCCCACCTATTCGGAATATGCCCGAGCTTGTCGTCTTAACAAGCATATCGTTTCCAACGAGACGAGTGACGAACTGCAGACCATGCCTAAGGACCGTGTCTACTGGATATGCAATCCCAACACACCTTCAGGTAATGTGCTGATGAAGGGCTTTGTGGATTATGTTGTTCGTCGTTCTCCTCGCTATAACTTTGTAGTGGACCAGTCCTTGGAGGCTTATACCAAGGAAGAACTGTTGGTACCCCAGGAGGTGCAGTCGTTGCAAAACCTCTTGATACTTCATTCGATAGGAAAGACCTATGGTGCCTTGGGATTAAGGTTAGGCTATATCACGGGTCATCCTAATGTCATCCAGTTGTTGCGCAATCTCCAGCGTCCTTGGTCTCTCAGTGCTTTAGCCATTGAAGCAGGAAAGTTCCTCATAGAACACGGCGAACCTGCCATTACCGATTTGGATGCCCATTTGGCTGAGACACATCGCTTCCGCAGTGCTTTACGCAAAATCAAGGACTTGCGAGTCTTCGAGACCAAGACCAATTATATGTTATGCGAGATTAGTAAAGGCACTTCGACAGAGTTGAAAAACTACTTGGTTCATGAGCATGGTATATTGATTCGCGACTGCCAGAATTTCGATGGATTATCCAACCGACTGTTTCGTGTCACAACACAGTTACCTGATGAAAATGACAGCCTCGTAGCGGCTATTAAACAGTATATCAGTGGAATAAATAAGGAATAATTGCGAAAAACCGCTAAAATATTTGCAGGATTCACGGAAAATGTGTAATTTTGCAGCGTTCAGAGGAATGAGGGGCTTTACGAAGCCTCTCATTCTTGTTTTAATTAACAAACATTTTATGATAGACAAGAACGTCATTAAGACAGCAGTTGAAGAATGGTTGGAGAAAGGCGACTACTACTTGGTAGACGTCGAGATGACTCCCGATGATCGTATTGTAATTGAGATTGACCATGCTGATGGAGTATGGATTGAGGATTGTGCTGACCTGAGCCGTTTCCTCCAGGAGAAACTGGGTGAGGAACTGGGCGACTATGAGCTGGAAGTAGGCTCTGCAGGTATCGGTCAGCCGTTTAAAGTGGTGCAGCAGTATCGCAACCATGTTGGTAAGGAGGTAGAGGTATTACAACAGAATGGCCAGAAAGTGCAGGGCCTCTTGAAAGAGGTGAGCGAAGATGGTGCTCAGTTTGTTGTTACCGTGAAGGAGAAGCAGCAGGTGGAAGGCAAGAAGCGCCCTCAGTTGGTAGAGGTTGATAAGACCTTTGCCGTTGGTGAGGTAAAGTATTGCAAATATTTGTTGAACTTCAAGTAACCTCGAAGCATCGACGTATCGAAACTTCAAAATATCGAAACAACGAAAAAAATAAAATATAATTATGGCAACAAAGAATGCGAAAGGCCCCTCTATGATTGAGACCTTTCAGGAATTTAAAGAGACAAAGAACATTGATCGTACCACTTTGGTAAGCGTGCTGGAGGAGAGCTTCCGCAACGTCATTGCCAAGATGTTCGGTTCTGATGAGAACTACGATGTGATTGTAAACCCCGACAAGGGTGACTTTGAGATTCATCGCAACCGTATTGTGGTTGCTGATGGTGATGTGCAGGACGAGAACAAAGAAATCAGTCTGACAGAGGCTCAGAAGATTGAGCCAGACTATGAGGTAGGCGAGGAAGTTTCTGAGGAGGTTGACTTCCAGAAGTTTGGTCGTCGTGCCATCCTGAACCTGCGCCAGACCCTGGCTTCAAAGATTCTGGAGCTGGAGCACGACTCTTTATATAATAAGTATAAGGATAAGGTGGGTCAGATTGTCAGCGCTGAGGTTTACCAGATGTGGAAGCGTGAGGTTCTGCTCATTGACGATGAGGGTAACGAACTGCACTTGCCAAAGGCTGAGCAGATTCCTTCAGACAACTACCGTAAGGGTGAGACCGTTCGTGCTATCGTGAAAGAGGTGCAGAACGAGAACAACAATCCTCGTATCATCCTGTCACGTACCAGCCCCTTGTTCTTGGAGCGTATG
>JAEEGH010017716.1_pt1 | contig 15140 bp, 9 predicted proteins | sample 9134181 | NCBI WGS metagenome assembly JAEEGH01 (sample SAMN16246544, study PRJNA631951) | gut metagenome | biome: gut microbiome; feature: rumen; material: DP-attached | host: Bos | place: Iran: Karaj | collected 2018-10 | reverse complement strand
CAGATAAAGATTGTACCTGCTACAGCTACACCTGGAACGGCACCGAATACACGACCTCGGGCGAATACACCCAGACCCTGCAGAACGTCCACGGTTGCGACTCCACCGTCACTCTCCACCTCACCGTCAACGACACCATCTTCAACCAATTCGAGGCCGAGGATTGCAACACCTACGTCTGGAACGACAGCGTCTATACCCTCTCCGGCGACTACTCCCAGTCCTTCACGGCGGTCTCCGGATGCGACTCCATCGTGACCCTCCACCTCACCGTATGGCACGACACCGCCACCGTTTGGAGCGACACTGCCTGCGAGACCTTCGCTTGGAACGACTCCGTGTACACGCAATCCGGCGACTACGTGCAGCACTTCCAGACCGTCCACGGCTGCGACAGCACCGTGACCCTCCATCTCACCGTCAACTTCCCGACGCACACCGACACCGTAGTCACCGCTTACGACAGCTTCGTCTGGAACGGCACAACCTACGACAGCACGGGCGTTTACACCTTCGCGCATCCCGATGCCAACGGCTGTAACCAGGTCGATACGCTGCACCTCACCGTCTATTACTCCTCCTTCAACGAATTCTACGACTCCGCCTGCGTCACTTACACCTGGAACGACTCCACCTACACCGCCTCCGGCGACTATGTGCAGCTCTTCCACGACATCCACGGCGCCGACTCCACCGTCACCCTGCACTTGACGATCTTCCCCGCAGTGACCAATGACATCAACGACACCGCCTGCAACAGCTATGTCTGGAATGATTCCACTTACACCGTCTCCGGCGACTATGTCCAGATCTTTGAAACCATCCATGGTTGCGACAGCACGGTGACGCTGCACCTGACGGTGAATTACAGCGCGGTCACCGACATCTATGACACCGCCTGCAACTTCCATGTCTGGAACGGCATCTCCTACGACTCCACCGGCATTTATCAACAGCAGTTCCAGACCGTCCACGGCTGCGACTCCACCGTCACCCTCCACCTCACCGTCAACCACTCCGACAGCACCGAGTTCAGCCACGTCGCCTGCTACAGCTACACCTGGAACGGCACCGAATACACGACCTCGGGCGAATACACCCAGACCTTGCAGAACGTCCACGGTTGCGACTCCACCGTCACTCTGCACCTGACCGTCAACGACACCATCTTCAACCAGTTCGAGGCCGAGGATTGCAACACATACGTCTGGAACGACAGCGTCTATACCCTCTCCGGCGACTACTCCCAGTCCTTCACGGCGGTCTCCGGATGCGACTCCATCGTGACGCTCCACCTCACCGTATGGCACGATACCGCCACCGTTTGGAGCGACACCGCCTGCGAGACCTTCACCTGGAACGACTCCGTGTACACGCAGTCCGGCGACTACGTGCAGCACTTCCAGACCGTCCACGGATGCGACAGCACCGTGACGCTGCACCTGACGGTGAACTACCCGGTGCACACCGACACTGCTGTGGTAGCCTACGACAGCTTCGTCTGGAACGGCACAACCTACGACAGCACGGGCGTTTACACCTTCGCGCATCCCGATGCCAACGGCTGTAACCAGGTCGACACGCTGCACCTGACCGTCTATTACTCCTCCTTCAACGATTTCTACGACTCCGCCTGCGTCACCTACACCTGGAACGACTCCGTCTATACCATCTCCGGCGACTATGTGCAGCTCTTCCACGACATCCACGGCGCCGACTCCACCGTCACCCTGCACTTGACGATCTTCCCCGCAGTGACAAATGACATCAACGACACCGCCTGCAACAGCTATGTCTGGAACGATTCCACTTACACGCAGACCGGCGACTATGTCCAGCACTTTGAGACCGTCCACGGCTGCGACAGCACGGTGACGCTGCACCTCGTCGTTTATCACGACACGGCCACCTCTTTCACGGCGGCGGCTTGCGACTCCTACACTTGGAACGATACCACATATACCGCATCTGGCGACTATACGCAGCATTTCAGTTCCACACACGGATGCGACTCCGTCGTGACACTGCACCTCACTATCAGCCACAGCAGCGCTTCGGAATTTACGGCATCCGGATGCGACAGTTATACTTGGAACAGCCAAACCTACACACAATCAGGTGATTACACGCAACAATTCGCCAACGCAGTCGGCTGTGATTCCACCGTCACCCTGCATCTGACCATCTACAATCCGATGCATACCGCTGTCACGCAATTGGCTTGCGAAACTTACACTTGGCATGGACAAACCTACACGCAGTCAGGCACTTACACCTACTCACACACAGATGCGCACGGCTGTACGCAAGTTGATACGCTGCACCTCGACATCGGTCACCCGCAACACACCGCTGTCACGGAAACCGCTTGCGAGACCTTCACATGGAATGGGCAAACTTACACGCAATCAGGAAACTACACCTTCTCGCATGTGGATGACCATGGTTGCACGCAGGTCGATACCCTCCACTTGACCGTCCACCATGCCGTACACGTGGCCACCACGGAGGTTGTTTGCGACAGCTACACGTGGAACGGGGAAACCTACACGCAGACTGGCAACTACACCTACTCGCACACGGATGTGAACGGCTGCACGCAGGTCGATACGCTGCACCTGACCGTCCATCACAGCACGGCCAGCGAGGAGAATCTCACCATCTGTCGGGAAGAGCTTCCCTACACTTGGAACGACACGGTCTTCGACACGGATGCGCCGGACGCCGCGACTTACATCTTCCATTTCCAGACCGTCGAAGGCTGCGACAGCGTCGTCACCCTCTATCTCACGGTCAACGCGCCGACCCACACCGCCGAAAGCGATTATGCTTGTGAAAACTACCTCTGGAACGGGCAAACATACACGGAATCCGGAACTTACACCTTCGCACATCCGGATGCCAACGGTTGTACGCAGGTCGACACACTGCACCTGACCTTCCTGGACACCACAATTCGGATTGTCCCGCTGACGCACAACTTCTGCGACAACGGTAGCCTCACCTTGGAGGTGCAGTGCGAATTGGAAGACTATTTGTGGAGCACTGGCGAGACCTCGACCATCATCACCGTCTTTGACGAAGGTACATACACCGTCACCGCATCGCAAGGCTCCTGTGAGGTCTCGACTTCTTATACCATCCAACCTTGCGAACGGGAAATCCTCCTGCCCAACGCCTTCACACCCGACGGCGACGGTCTGAACGACGACTTCGGCATCCCGGATGCCTATTTCGACCAAATTGGCGACTATGAATTCTATGTATACGTCTATAACCGTTGGGGCACGCTCGTGTACACCGCCACCGACAAACATTTCCGCTGGAACGGTGAAGTCAACGGAAAAGTCTATCACGACAATGTCTATAACTACGTGATCGAATACAGGACCCCGAACGGAATCCCTCGGAAGAAAGTCGGCAGCGTTACGGTGCTATAGCCCCTCACCCCCCGGCCCCTCTCCCTCAGGAGAGGGGAGACAACCAACTACCTCATGTTGTTTCCAATGAGGCAGTCCGTTGTCCCCTCCCCCTTTAGGGGGAGGCCGGGAGGGGGTAAAACGTTAACGGCAGAATATTCCCTTTACACCCAAAAAGGCCGGGAAGAGGTAAACGTCAAAATAGTAACTTCTGAAAACATATAGTAGTGTGTGCAAACATTTCCGGAATAAAGAAAACACCTACAATCAAAATTAAACCATGAAACGAGACTTCAGCAAAACAAAAATTTTCCAAGGAGCATCTCCTTTGATTTTCGCACGCGCCAAAGAACTTCGCAAGAATATGACGCCCGCCGAGAGAGTGCTGTGGCAACGGCTGCGGAACTATCAGGTTGACGGTTTCTACTTCCGTCGGCAACATCCCATCAAATTCTTTATAGCCGACTTCTATTGCGCCAAAGCCGATTTGATTATCGAAATAGATGGGGGCATACACAACACCCCCGAAGTAATCGAACATGACATCAACCGAACCGCCGAACTTGAAAAATCAGGCATCACAGTAATCCGCTTCACTAACGAAGAGGTCATGAACGATACAAACACTGTGATCGCAAAAATAAAACAGCAACTGAAGACTTTATGCCCTACCCCCTCACCCCCCGGCCCCTCTCCCTCAGGAGAGGGGAGACAACCAACCTCCTCCTAATATTTCCAATGAGACAGTCCGTTGTCCCCTCCCCCTTTAGGGGGAGGCCGGGAGGGGATAAAACGTCAAGGTCGAGAAGGGGGTTATCGTCCTTCCACCGCCGCAATCACCGCTTCCGTGCGCTTGCGAGTCTCCTCCACACCGAAAACGTTGATCATCGTGAACAGCTCGGGACCTCTCGCGGCACCCACAAGACCGATTCTCAGACTGTTGAGCACTGCGCCCATGTTCCACTCATTGGCCTTGATATACTCCATCACGCGGTCGTGGGCGGCCTGCATGTCGAAAACCTCGTCCTGTTCCAGCAGCTGAAGGATGACACGCAACTTCTCACCCGTGCCCTCTTTCCAACGCTTCTTCAGATCCTGCGCACTATATTCCGTCGGCGCGACGAAGAAATAGCCGGCCTGTTCCCAAAAATCGGACAGGAAGTTGAGACGGTCTTTGATCAGGTCGATCACCTGCAGGAGGTATTCCTCCGTATAGGAGATGCCTTTTTCATCCAGAATCTTGGCGAAATAGGGCATCAACTCCTGCGCACTCTTCATCTGGATATATTCGTGGTTGAACCATTTGGCTTTGTCGAGGGAGAACTTCGCACCCGACTTGCTGATTTTCTCCAGCGAGAAGAGCTCCACCATCTCGTCGAGGGTGAAGATTTCCTGCTCGGTACCGGGATTCCAGCCCAGCAGTGCCAACATATTCACCACAGCATCAGGGAGATAGCCGCTCTCACGGTAACCCGAGGAGACATCGCCGCTCTTGGGATCGTGCCACTCTAACGGGAAAACGGGGAATCCGAGACGGTCGCCGTCACGCTTGCTGAGTTTGCCGTTGCCGTCGGGCTTCAGCAGCAGCGGCAGATGCGCGAACTGCGGGGCTTCCCAGCCGAACGCCTTGTACAACATCACGTGCAGCGGGGCGGAAGGCAACCACTCCTCACCACGGATCACGTGCGTGATATGCATCGTGTGGTCATCCACGATGTTGGCCAAATGGTAGGTCGGCATGCCGTCGGATTTATACAAAACTTTGTCATCCAATAAGTTGGAGTTAATCACCACCTCACCGCGAATCAAGTCGTGGACGTGGATGTCGGTGTTCTCCGGATATTTGAAACGAACCACAAAGGGTGCTCCGGAAGCGAGCCGTTGTTCGGTCTCTTCCGCGCTCAGCGTCAGTGAGTTGACCATCGACATGCGCGTGGAGGCATCGTACTGGAAGGTCTTCTTCTGGCTTTCCGCCTCCTTGCGTTTGGCATCCAACGCCTCGGGCGTGTCGAAAGCGTAGTAAGCCCAACCGTCACGCACCAACTGCTCAGCATAAGGCTTGTACATGGGCTTGCGTTCCGACTGTTTGTACGGTCCGAACTCGCCACCGATACCGACACCTTCGTCGAATTTCAGTCCTAACCACTGGAAGGCTTCGATGATGTACTCCTCCGCACCCGGCACGAAGCGGGTTTGGTCAGTGTCCTCGATACGAAGCAGGAACGAACCTCCATGCTTCTTGGCGAACAGATAGTTATACAATGCGGTGCGAACGCCACCAATGTGCAGCGGTCCCGTCGGACTCGGTGCAAATCTCACTCTGGGTTTCTGATTTTCCATATTTTGACTTTGACTTAATGACTATGACTAATGACTATGACTAATAACTATGACAATAACTAATGACTATGACAATGACAATGACTATGGCTTGGTCCTATTGCCTATTGCCTTTTGCCTTTTAAAACAAAAACGCAAAAATACATTTTTTTCAGCAAAGCAAAAAATTGTACCTTTGCCGACGGAAAAAACATCTCGATGAAAAAGTGCGCCATACTCCTTTTCGTGCTGCTGTTTGCCGCGACATTAGCCGCCCGCAAGCCTGCCGACACCCTGTCGGCCAGGCGTTGGGAGTTTGTGCAGAACCTCGGTCAGTGGGACGCGGCCGTGCGCTTTTCCGCCAACACGGGCAGCGGAGCCCTCTTCTTCGAAACCAACGCGTTCACCGTCGCCCAACTGCACCCGCAACAGCTCCAGGACCTTCACGAAGCCAAACACTCCGGAAAACCCTTCCCGTTGTCGAGCATTGACGCCGCCGCCTACCGCGTGACCTTCGTGAACGCTCACCCCGCACCCGCCGTGGAAGGAAATTCCCCCTTCGACCATTACTACAACTTCTTCATCGGGAAAGATCCCACCCAATGGGCCTCCCACGTGCCGGTCTTCCACTGTCTGGCCTACCACGACCTCTACGACCGCATCGACCTCGTCTTTCTGGACGACAACGACTACCTGAAATACGAATTCCGCATCGCGCCGGGCGGCGACCCACGCCAGATCTGTCTGCGTTACGACGGCCTGAAAAGCGCCGCCAAGGTCGGGGAAACGCTACTGCTCCACACCGCCGTGGACCGCGTCGTTGAGCTCGCACCTTTTGCTTATCAGATTGACAAACAGGGAGATACAGCCACCATTGACTGTTTCTACCGGCTTCAAGGCAACCTGCTCTCCTTCGATCTCGGCAACTACGACCCCACCCTACCCTTGGTCATCGACCCTACGGTGGTTTTTTCCTCCTTTACCGGTTCCACCGCTGACAACTGGGGCTACACCGCCACCTACGACTCGCACGGCAACCTCTACGGCGGCGGCATCGCGTTCGGCACCGGCTACCCCGTCACCCTCGGCGCCTACCAAATGGATTTCAACGGCCAAATCGACGTTTCCATCTCCAAATTCGACGCTTCCGGCAGTTTCCTGCACTACTCCACCTACCTCGGCGGCAGCGTGGCCGACATCCCGCACAGCCTGCACGTCAACGACAACGACGAGCTCTACATCTTCGGCACCACCGGCTCTGCGGACTTCCCCGTGACCGAAAGCGCCTTCGACACCGTCTTCCACGGCGGTCCGAACACCACCCTCTCCACCAGCATGAAATTCCTCAGCGGCTCCGACATCTTCATCGCCAAACTCAGCGCGGACGGCACGCAGCTGCCCGCCGCCACCTACATCGGCGGCAGTGGCAACGACGGACTCAACACCGCTCCGCTCCTGCGCAAAAACTACGCCGACGACAACCGAGGCGAAATCATCGTCGATGGCAGCAGCAACGTCTATGTCGTTTCCTCCACCAACTCCTTGGATTTTCCAGTCACTTCAACTTATTATCAACCAGACAGTTCAAGCAAACAGGAGGTTTGCGTCTTTAAGATGAGTCAGGATTTGTCCACCCTGATTTGGAGCTGCTATTACGGCGGCACAGGCAACGACGCGGGTTACAGCATGTTTGTGGCGGCCGACAAGAGCGTCTATTTCTGCGGCGGCACCAACTCCACCGACCTGACCGTCACCCCGAGTGCCTTCCAGACGACCTACGCCGACACGACAACGCAGGCCGACGGTTTCGTGGCGCATCTCTCCGCCAACGGTAACCTGCTGCTGCACAGCACCTACATCGGGAAAGCCGGTTACGACCAAGCTTACCTGATCAAAGGCGACAACGAGGATTTCCCGCACGTGCTCGGGCAAACCGACGCCTCGGGCACGCAATGGGTGCATAACGCCAACTATTACATTCCCGACGGCGGACAGTTCCTCACCAAGTTCACCCCGAATCTGACTTCGACGGTGTGGTCCACCGCTTTCGGCAGCGGCTTCGGCGGGCCCGACATTTCGCCCACCGCCCTGATGGTGGACTATTGCAACAACATCTACCTCTCCGGCTGGGGTTCGGCCCAACTGAACGGTTACGGCGGCACAGCCGGGCTTCCGATCACCTCAGACGCCTTCCAGTCCACCACCGACGGCAGCGACTTCTATTTCATGGCAATCAGCGATGACGCCTCCAACCTCGTGTATGCCACCTATTTCGGCGGCGCTGCGAACAGCGCAAGGGAGCACGTGGACGGCGGCACCAGCCGTTTCGACAACCACGGGCGCATCTACCAGGCCGTATGCGCGGGCTGCGGCGGACAAAGCTCGTTCCCGACGACCCCGGGCGCACACGCGACCGTTAACGGCAGCACCAACTGCAACCTCGGCGCCATCAAAATCGACTTCAACATGCCCGTCGTCGTTGCCGACTTCCTCATGCCCAACGTCGTCTGCCTCCCCGACACCGTTTTCTTCAGCAACTACTCGCAGCTCATCAGCTCGCAAACGTCTTTTACCTGGAATTTCGGCGACGGGACTACCTCCACGCAATGGGAGCCCTACCACCTCTACTCGCACACAGGCTACTACGAGGTCACACTGATCGTGCGAGACCTGGGCAGCTGCAACGTGGCCGACACACTACGGAAACGGATTTTAGTCCTCGCCAACACCTCCTCCACACTTCCCGAAATCAACATCTGCGAGGGCGATTACGCCGAATTAGGACTGCCGCCCTCCATCGGGGTGAACTACCTGTGGTCGCCCGCCGAATCGCTGAGCAACCCCACCCTATCCAACCCCATCGCCACACCCGACAGCTCCACCACCTACACCCTCATCGCCTCCACCGCCGCCTGCGTGGACACCCTCTCCCAACATGTCGGCATCCACACCTTGGACGCGCAGACTTCCGGCGACACCGTCATCTGCCCGAACGGCACCGCCACCCTTTCCGTCAATGTCAACGCCTCGGACAATTACCTTGTAGTATGGTCGGAGGATGCTGATTTCCAAAATATTATAGCGAACAACGTTTCCTCGGTGGACTTAAATCCAACCACATCCACCACCTACTACGCCCGCGTCACCACCGCCTTCTGCACCAGAATTTACCAATTCAACATAACTGTCAAAAAACCAACTATTTACAACACCACCAACCCGCTTTTATGCTTTGAAGACAATCTCGAATTGGATATATCCTGCATAGGGGGTACGCCACCTTACCAATACAGCTGGCAGCTTAGCGACGGAACCGTCTATACTGGCGACCATCCGCAAGTAAGCCCACAACACTCTGTCACCTACACGGTTACGGTCACCGATGCTCTCGGCTGCACCGACGTAGCCAACGGATACATCACGGTCAGGGAGGGCACCTTCCCCGAACCAGTGGAAGCCTGGTGCAATCCCTGCGAGGTTATCGCCTACCACGAAATCACCTTGTATTCAACGGATTACGGAAGCACCTACACCTACCAATGGACGCCTTCGCAGAATATGGAGTCCCCGAACCTGCCCACCACCATCGTCACGCCCGACACGACCATGACCTACACGGTCACCGTGACGGACACCTTCGGATGCTCCCTCAGCGACACCGTCACCATCAAGGTGAAACCGGTCGTGTGCGGCACGCCGTTCGTCTTCATCCCCAACAGTTTCACCCCCAACGGCGACGGAGTAAACGATGTGCTGTACGTGCGGAGCGACATCCTCGACGAGTGCTATTTTGTCGTTTATAGCCGCTGGGGCGAGAAGATCTTCGAAACGGTGGACAACAACATCGGCTGGGATGGTACTTTTAAGCAAAAAGACTGTCCCAAAGGTGTTTACGACTGGTATTTCAAAGGAATTTGCAAAGACGGCGACAATCTGGAGCTGAAAGGCAACGTGATGCTGATACGGTGACAACCATTCGGGACATGTTGAAAAGAAGACCGGTTGCAACGGAATAAAAAAATCCCCTCTCTCGCGAAAGGGGACTTTTTGTTTTTTCCGAAGAGACACACGATCGTGAGCCTCTACAACGGTTATACGTAATAGTGCGACGAAATCGACGTGTTGTCTTCGACGCTGAGAATGATTTCGGACAGCAGCTTGGCCACGGAAACGACCTTGACTTTGTCGCAGGGGCGTTTCATCGGGATGGTGTCGGTGATGAGCACCTCGTCGAGCACAGAGTTCTCGATTTTTTCGAGGGCGTCGCCGGAGAAGAGGCCGTGGGCGCACATGGCGCGGACGCTCTTCGCACCCATCTCCTTGATGCGGGCGGCGGCTTTGCAAAGCGTGCCGGCCGTGTCAATGATGTCGTCCACCAGAATCACGTTCTTGTCCTTCACATCGCCGATGATCTGCAGCGAGGCCACCTCGTTCTGCTTTTCGCGCTGTTTGTAGCCGATAGCCAATTCGCAGTTGAGCGCCTTGGCATACGTGGAGGCGCGTTTCGTGCCGCCCGTGTCAGGCGACGCGATGCTGATGTTTTCCCAGCCCGCACTCTTCACCATCGGGATGAAGACATTGGAGGCGAACAGATGATCCACCGGGATCTCGAAGAAACCCTGAATCTGGTCGGCGTGCAGGTCCATGGTGATGACCCGGCTCACACCCGCCGCGCTGAGCAGGTTGCACATCAACTTGGCACCGATGGAGGTGCGGGGCTTGTCCTTGCGGTCCTGACGGGCATAGCCGAAATACGGGATGACCGCGATGATGCTCCGTGCCGAGGCGCGTTTGGCGGCGTCGATGGCAATCAGCAGCTCGATGATGTTGTCCGCCGGCGAAAATGTCGGCTGAATGATGAACACATCGCGCCCGCGAATCGTCTCATTGTAATACACCTGAATTTCGCCGTCCTTGAACTGCAAAATATCCACTGACAACAACGGCTTGTGCAGGAAGTCTGCAATCTTCTTTGCCAACTCAGGGTTCGCCCGACCGGCAACCAATACGTAATCGTGATCCATATTTACCTGATATTTAATGTTTTAACTTTCTCCATTTCCGACAAGCAAAAGTAGTCACTTTATACGTATCCGCCAAAAAAAGATATTATTAGTTATTAACATTTGAACATCTTCCTTGATAGCCCTGCAAGGGCGACACGTGTCAACCCAGGGTGAACGAAGTGAGCCCTGGGGTCACATGTAAGCCTATGGTGAACGAAGTGAGCCCTGGGGATCAATGTCCATCAAGCAGCATCGATTCCAATTCGGATTCCGATTTCCCCAGAAGTGTGAGATATTGTTGGAACACCGGCGTGAGGGAATCGTTGGGGAAGCGGATGATGAAGTCGCGGTATTCGGATTCCGCGCTGCGCCAGTCGCCGAGGATGTCGTCATACACGATGGCGCGCTGCCAGTAGCAGAGACGCGCCTGCTCGTGCGCGGGAAACAGTTCCTGGAAACGGTTGAAGATGGCGAGCGCCCGCTTGGCGTACCGGGCGCGGAACTCGGGGCTTTTCGCCGACTTGGCCAGGATCATGCTGCCCACTCCGGCACGATAGAGCATATCAGGGGCGAGCGTGTCCTGCGCATGCGACTCCGCGAAAGCCTCCGCCCGGTCGATGAAAGTGCCGAACGCCGCCGTGTCAATACGCCCGCATGCCGCATACAACGAATCCGAGTAATGGTACGCCGCCAGCATGGAATCCGCCTCCGACTGCACCGACTTGTCCACGTTGTTTTTACTGCCACACGCCGCCAACAACACCACAACCACCACTATCGCAAATAACTCTCTCATCATTAAACCACTCTAACCCTTAACCGTTACTTCTTCGTTTTATACGCCGGATGCACCTTCCCTCCCGCAATGTCGTTGAGCTGCCGTTTCAGCACCATCTTCTTGATCGGCGAGAGGTTGTCGGTGAAGACTTTGCCCTCCAGATGGTCGTACTCGTGCTGGATGATGCGGGCCAGTACCCCGTTGATGTCGCAGTCGTGGTATTCTCCGTTCTCATCGTAGTAGGTGATGTGGATGTCGGACTTGCGGATCACCTCTTCGTTGATGCGGGGCAGACTGAGACAGCCCTCTGCGAAGGGAGTGTCGGTGCCGAAGCGGTCGGTGATGGTCGGGTTGATGAAGGCCCCCTTGAATGGCTCATGATCGGGATAAACCTCCTTGTACGGGGCGGAATCCACCACAAACACGCGGACCGACTTGCCCACCTGTGGAGCGGCAAGTCCCACACCTTCCGCATGATACATGGTTTCATACAAATCGCTGATGAACGTTTTCAAAGTCGGGTCGTTCAAATCGATTTCCGTGGCCGTCTTGCGCAGCACGGGGTTGCCATAAAGGTAAATCGGTAATATCATTGCTGTTTGTCTCTTAAATGAATCAAATCCTGTTGTTCCAGATACGACTGCAGAATGATGGCCGCGCTCATCTTATCGACGTTGGCCTTGTTCTGGCGGTCCTTTTTCTTCATCCCGATGTCAATCATCGTCTGGAAGGCGATGCGGGAGGTGAAACGCTCGTCAACGCGGGCGATTTCGGTGCCGGGGGAGATTTTCGGCAGTTCTTTGCGCAGCCGGTTGACGAACGGCTCGATGTAGCGGCACGACTCCGACGGGGTGTTGTCGAGCTGTTTCGCCTCGCCGACGACCACCACGGAGACGTTCTCTTTCTGGAGGTAATCTTTCAGAAAATCAAAGGCTTGCACCACGGGGACGGTCTCCAGTGCATGCGCACAGATCCCCAGTTCGTCGGTGACGGCGAACCCCACGCGTTTCTGCCCGTAATCAATAGCCAATACTCTTCCCATACCTGGAATTTACGGCCGCAAAAGTACACATTTTTTCGGTTTAAGGTTTAGGGTCTAAGGTTTTTCAACCAAAAAAGGGCACCATTTCGGTGCCCTTTTGGATATCTGAATCGCAAGAATTTACTTGACGATGATGCGGTCGATGACAATCTTTCTGTCCTTGGCAGCCTGCAGACCATAGACAGTCTCGCGCACTGCGTTGGTGGAGAAGCTGTGGTTGACCTGGCCTTCCGGAACCTTGTGGATGATGAGACCGGACTTCGAGCCGTTGATGTACGGAGCCAAGAAGCCGCCGTGTGCCTGCGACATGTAGTTGAGGACGCTCTCGATACGACGGGCGGAGAGGTGCTTGTTGTAGTCGCTGTTGCTCAACGGGCTGGCGAAACCGCTGATGGTGAACTCAACCTGGTGGCCGTCCTTAAGCGCTTCCACGATGAAGTTGGTCATCTTCACAAGACGGTCGTGGCCGGTTTGGATGGAGTCGTTGAAGAATGCCTGAACAGCGTTCTCGGCATTGGTCTTCTGCGCGCCCGTGAGGCCCTTGCCCGCGCTGGTCACGTAGTTGCTCTTGGCAGCCATGTAGTTGTTGTACAGACCCATATATTCCGTGTTGGTGGTCTCCTGCTTGGTGCGGGGATCCGGACGGTCGTTCTCGAAATAGAGGGTGATGGGTTTCATCAGATCTTTCTTGATCTCTTCCATTTCGGCTTTCTTCTTTTCAGCGGCGATTTCCTCTTCATAGATGAAAGTCACGGGGATTTGGATGATCATGTCCTGCGGCTCACAGCTTTGGGCGGCGGGGATCATCTTGGGGAAGGATTTCACCACGCGGAGAGCCTCGTTGTCGAACTCCTCATAACCGGAGCTGCTGACCACCTCGATGTCCGTCAGGGTGCTGTCCTTCAGAACCTTGGCCTGCACCGTCGTGGTGCCGGAGATTTTCTGGTTCTTCAGGTTGACCGGATACTTTTTGGTTTTGTTGATGTAGCGGCACATCGCCTTGTTTCCACCCTTGAAAGTGGGGAGGGAAAGGGCGGCGGTAGGCGCAACATGCTGTCCGTTGGAATCAGCGAACACAATGGCGAAGCCCGTCTTCTGGCCGCGCTGACCATAGATATTGCCTTGGTCACACTGAGCATAACCCATTGTGAAACAAGCCATTAACAAAGCCATGGCCACAAATTTCATTGAGGAAAAGTTACTTTTCATATCTATACTATTTTACATTATATTCCAAGGCGCAAAGATACATTTTTTCTTTATATGCGCAACAAAATATTTTTTTTATTTTGTTTATAATACGGAACACAGCGGGATAGGTTACACGAGAAAGGGCGCGACTGTACCGGCGGCGGAGAGAATTCACGCACACACCGTCTTCGGCAGAAGCATCGCGCAGTGGTCGATGATGTCGGTGGCATACTCGAAACCAGCATCGCAGACTTTTTTGCTCCTGTTGCCGTCGTAGCCCATGTAAAGGTGCATGGTTTCATAGCCTATGCTCACTGAATTCAGCAATTTTTTGTCGCGTTTGGCGACAGCCATCTTATACTTGTCTATTGAAGGCCGGCCTTTTCCCGTGCGCACGTGAAACACTGCGTCAAGGGCGATGAGACAACCTTTCCAAAGGTAGTCTCCGGCCGCCTTGATGTATTTGCTGTCGGTGTAGCTTTTCAGTTCCGGGTCATAGTTTGCCTTCTGGATGACCTCTTCCGCATTGGCCACGTATCTCAGGGCCTCTTCAATGGGATCTTTATTTTCCATAATCTCTTCGTTTTATTTTCAGGTTGCAAAAATACAACAAAAGAAAGCCTTTGTCAAGACTTTTGAGAAAAATTTTATTCGCTGAAAACCAAGGCATTGCTTCTAAAGCGCACAATAATTTAACAATCGATTGTTAAATTTATTTTCCATTTTCGCATGGTTTTCAAACTTTTCGCATATTTTCGCAATTCTATTTCTTAATTGCGAAAACACACGAAAACAGCGAAAACGATGCGAAAACCCAACTACGCCACCTTGAACTTTGAAACTTGAAACCTACATAAAGGGCGCGACTGCCCCTGGCCACGCCCTCTTTGTTTCAAGTTTCAGGTTTATTCCAGAACGCGGGGGCGGCGCGCGGCATAACCGAAGAACGTGGCACCGCTGGAATACGACTGTGCCTCGGACACAGGCTCATCCCTCAAGCAGCGTACCGAACGACCATACTTCAGGGCGTCGTACACAAAGGTCACCGCATCATACGTAACCAATCCGAAACGGATGAGATACCCCTTGGAATCCGAACCCGGCTGGGTTGAAGAAGACCAGAAGTGCGCATCTTTACCCGGATCAAATTCGTGCCCACCCAAACCAGTAACTGTATCTATGTTGCCGCCAAGATTATCATACCAAGCACCGGCAGGGATGGCGGAGAAATAGGAGGCGTCGTTAAGATAGTCTGGAACCTGATATTGCGGGCTGCACGGTCTGGCAACGGGATCGTGATGAATGGTATATGTTATGGGGGGCGTTTCAACACTATACCAGAAATTCCGGGAAGCCACCGCTTTGGCCAAATTAGACGGGTCGTT
>JAEEGH010017715.1_pt1 | contig 15140 bp, 8 predicted proteins | sample 9134181 | NCBI WGS metagenome assembly JAEEGH01 (sample SAMN16246544, study PRJNA631951) | gut metagenome | biome: gut microbiome; feature: rumen; material: DP-attached | host: Bos | place: Iran: Karaj | collected 2018-10 | reverse complement strand
AGTCAGCTACTTGAAGATCAGCGGGACGAACTCGGAGAGGTAGATCCGCCAGTTGCGCCAGATGTGGCCGCCGTCGGTTTCCATGTACTTGTACGGATAGCCGGCCGCGTCGAGTTTCGCGCGGAACTCGTTGTTGGCCTGGATGAGGAAGTCGGTGGAGCCGATGCCGATCCACAGGAGGGCGGGCTTCTTCGCGAAGTAGGTCGCGAGTTTACCGTCAATGTTTTCGTAGATTTCCTTGTGCGCGGCCTGCTGTTCGGAGCCGGTGCCGATGGCGGCGGAGAACATGCCGGAGTAGTTGAACATATCCGGATTGTTCAGCGTAATGTACAGGGTGTGGAAACCGCCCATGGACAGGCCGCAGATGGCACGGCCCTGCTTCTTGGCGATGGTCCGGTAATGGCTGTCGATGAACTTGACGACCTCCGGGAAGGATGTCTCGAAGGTGCCTTCCATCGTCTGCGGGAGGGACATCGTCGGACGGGTGTAACCGGTGGAATTCTCCAGCGGAGCGGCCTCCTGGGAAATGTTGCCGTTCGTGAAGACCACGATCATCGGCTTCGCCTCACCGCGGGCGATGAGATTGTCGAGGATCTGCGTGGCGCGGCCCTGGGTGACCCAGGCATCTTCGTCACCGCCGATGCCATGCAGGACGTACAGGACGGGATACTTGGTCTTGGGGTTGTTCTCGTAACCGGCAGGGGTGTAGACCGTCAGACGGCGGTCAAAGCCCGCGGTGGCGGAAGGATACCACACCTTGGACACGGTGCCGTGCGGGACGCGGTGGATGGCATAGAGATCGCTGCGGGCACCGGCTTCCGGCACCAGCAGGACGCTGGTCAGGGAGGCGATGTCCCGGTTGACGAACACGTTGTTCGGGTCGATCATGGACTTACCGTCCACGTTGAAGGTGTAGGTGTACATTTCAGGAGCCACCTTGAAGGGCGTGGTGTATTCCCACACACCGTTCTTGCCCTCTTTGAGGACACCCACGCCGGGAGTGTCATAAGTCATCTTCTGACCGTTGAACTCCACTTCCGTCTTCTGGGTGGGGAGGAAATCACCGGTGACTTCCACCCGGACGGCCTTGGGATCCTGGTAGCGGAAGGTGACGGTACCGTCGGCATTGATGACGGGAGATTCTACGCTGGGGCCTCCGAAGAGGGCCTGCTGCGCGAAAGCGGTGACGCCGAAGCAAAGGGCGGCCGCTGCGATGAGGATTTTCTTCATATCTTTAATCAGAGTTTGATGTTTTTCTTGAGGCGGATGTCCTCCGAAGAGGCGCCAACGAGGAGTTTGGCACGACCGTTCCGGAAGGCGAAAGCGTGCTTCCCGCTGTCCCAGAGTTTCAGGTCGTCGGCCGGAACCACGATTTCCACGGGGACGGTCTCCCCCGCTTTCACGGCAAAACGTTCAAAGCCGCGGAGACGCTTGGAAGCGTCGTCGTTCTTGAATTTGGCGTACAGTTGGACCACTTCCTCGCCGTCGCGGGAACCGGTGTTCTTGAGGTCGAACCTGACTAGATAGTTGTCGCCGACTTTCCTGACCTTCAGGTGCGAATACTTGAAAGTGGTGTAACTGAGGCCGAAACCGAACGGGAAGAGGGGCTTCGCCTTGGCATACATGTAGGTACGGCCGTGGCGGATGTCGTAGTCCAGCAGGTTCGGGAGGTCCAGGATATCCTTCACCCAGGTCTGGGTGAGACGGCCGGCGGGATTGTAGTCGCCGAACAGGACATCGGCCAGGGCGCTGCCCGTTTCCTGGCTGCATTGGGTCATATGGACGATAGCGGGGACGTTCTCCGCGGTCCAGTTGATCGCGAACGGGAAACTGGAAATGAGCGTGACCACGGTGTTGTGGTTTGCCTGCCAGACGACCTTGATGAGGTCCTCGGTCTCCAGTTGGAGGGAGCGGCGGTCCAGGGCTTCGCGGCCGTCACCGGCAATGGTGCCATAGGCCCAGGGAGACTGGACGGACTGTCCGTCCCAATCCGGACTCGTGGCGGGATGGTTGCCCACGCACACGATGCACACGTCGGCCCATTTCGCCAGTTCCTGGGCGGAACCGTCGGAATCCCAGCGCTGGAACTTCACCTCGACGTCGGTGCCCTCGACCTTTGCCTTGATGCCGTCGAGCGGGCTCACACGGTAGGCCGGCAAGGCGCCGTACCAGTCCTTCAGGACTTTCTCGGCGCGGTTGCCGAACACGGCGATCTTCTTGACCTTGGATTTGTCCAGCGGCAGCAGTTTACCTTCGTTCTTGAGGAGGACGATGGACTTCTGCGTCACGAGACGCGCCTTGTCCTTGAATTCCTGACGTTCCCAAGGGACATCCTCCTCGGAGCCGAAGGTCTGGGCGTCGTAAGGACATTCAGCGTCCATCAGGCCCAGGCGGAGCATCGTGCGGAGATTCGCCTTCGTGCGCTCATCGATCACCTCGTCCGAGAGATAACCGGCGTCATACGCGGCCTTCACCTGGGTGAAATTGGAGTCGATGAACCGGGAAAGGCCAGCCTCGAGGGCCTTCTTTACGGCATCGTTCACGTCCGCAGCGTAGCCGTGCATGTCCGGCATGTACATGAACCGGAGGGCGCCGGCATCGTCCACGATCGTACCCTTCATGCCCCACTCGTCGATCAGGATCTCCTGGATGAACGGCGCTGCGATGCAAGGAATGCCGTTGTAGGCGTTGTAGGCGGTCATCAGGGACATGGCACCCGCGCGGGCGCCTTTCCAGAAGCCGTAGGAATAATAGTCGCGGAAGAGTTCCTCGTCAAAACGGGAGTCCGTCTTGTAGCGGCTGTCCTCGTTGCTGTTCGCGAGGAAATGCTTCATCAGCGCGGCACCCCGCCAGTACTTAGGGTCGTCGCCCTGGATGCCCTTCACCTCGGCGGCGACCATTTCGCCCACGAGGTAGGGATCCTCGCCGAAACTCTCCTCGGTGCGGCCCCAGCGGGGGTCACGGGCGAGGTCGGCGTTCGGCGCCCAGAGGACCAGCGCCTTCCAGGGATTGTCCTTGGAATAGAAGCGGGCCTCATAGGACATCACATCGCCGACGATATGGGCCATTTCCCGGTCCCAGGTCTCCCCCACGCCGTAGGCCTGCGGGAAGGCGGTGCTGTTGCGATACTTCGGCTGCGGACGGCCGGGCCAGTTGCCAAACTGGCCGGCGTTCCCCAGGTTCCTCAGTTCGGCGTCGCCGCCGCGCACGATGCCGTGGATGGCCTCGGTAGAACCAGGCCCGGAGATGCCGAGGCGAGGAACACCCTGCCCGACGATCGTCATGATCTTCTCATCGACGGTCATCAGGGAGACGGCGTTGTCCAGCCGCTCCTCCTCGGAGAGCTTCGTATCCTGGAAGGGATACTCCTGTGCCCGGAGGAAAGCGCTACCTGCCAAAACCAGGCAGAAAACAAGAGAAAGGATTCGTTTCATAAAGGAGTGATTGACAATTCTTTACAAATAAACAAACATTCCCGGGATAAAAAGGGGGCCGGCCGTAATGGCCGGCCCCGATTCATTGGTTCAGGTTTTCAAGAAAGATCAGCCCTTGGCGACATTGTCGAGCAGCAGGCCACCCTGGCCGCCGTCGGTATTGTCAGATTTCTGGATGGCGCCTTCAAACTTGAACTTGAGGGTACCGTCGGACTTTTTGGTGACGACGATGGTCGCTTCGCTGGGGATCCAGTAATAATTCCCGTCAACGACGAAATAGCTTCCGCCCTTCATAAAAGGAATGAAGCCCCAACCGTTGCCGGCCTTTCCGATTGCATCCGGATAGGCCATTACAGTATAGGTACCCGCCAGATCCTGCGAACCTTCAGCGGTTCCCAGATCGAACTCGGCGACCTCATCCGCGCCATTCAGTACGGAGACTCTCCAGAGCGTCATGCCACTGAGAGCAGAGCCATCAGCAGCCGTATTACCGGACGTCACATCCGTCATCGTATAGGTCAGGCCGGAAGTAAGTTTGAGGACGACATCACCCGTGACATCATCGTCACCATCGTCACCACCCGGCACATAGTCCGGACCGGCGGCGTTGTAATCGAACAACTCGCAGGTGAAGTTGTAAGCGCCTTCGGCGATCTTGGTCACGGTTACCGTGTACTGGCCGGCAGCCAGCAGAACCTTATTGCCGGAATCATCAATCCAGTACGAACCTCCGCCATAATCACCCCAGACCCATCCGTCGACCATCTGGCCGGGCTGGCTGGAATAGGACGTGCTCGGATACGCACCGTCGTAATCGGTCTCTCCGGCGGCCATGAGGAGCTCAATATGGGCCCTCAGGTTGTTATCCTTGTCCGTGATGTCAAAAGCGTGATTCTCAACACCGTCTCCGGACGCCGTGATCGTTTCCGTATAGAGATAGTCAGGAACGACGGGGCCGGAAGGTTTCTTCGGCTTCGTAAGAGCCGGGATAGCGCCTTCAAAGACAACCTCCACGGGATACTCCGCACCCCAGGAGATGGTCCAGATGGTGACGTCCTTGTCATCCACCTTCTCTTCGCGGCTGGTCACCTTGACAATCCCTTCGGTAATCTTTTCAGCCGTAGCGACACCGCCGGACACCGTCCACAGGCAGGTGCCCCAGTCGGTGAACACCATGCCGATGTTGTACAGGTCGCCGGGATCCCAGCCCCTGCCGAACTCGCCGGGGTTGACCACTCCGCCTTCGGCGCTGGCCGTGTAGGTGCCGTCGTGCAGGTAGCCGTCTTCGCTGTACAGGTCGAGGGCCAGATACTTGCCTTCGCCCTTCCATACATTCTGGTAGGTGGTCATGTCGAACTCCTGGGAGATTCCTTCGGTTGCCAACTGCATGGTGACCAGCTTGTTATCCTTGTTGGCCTGGGCCTGCTGGAGAACCGTCAGGGCGAGCGGGTCCGGGTCAGCCTGGAAGGGCAGCGTGCCCGTCCAGAAGTACACCTGGTCGCCGAACTGGGCCGTAAACTGATACTTGCCGTCCCGGTTGTTGACCGTAATCCAACCCTCGGAGGGCGTCTGGCCGCCCACTTTCGTCTTGGCGGCGATCGCCTTGCCGATCTCGTCGCCACCCAGCATATACAGGCCGGGAGCGAGGAAGGCGTCGTAACCCACCAGGGTAGTGGTGAGGTCACTGAACTTCAAGTCGAAATAACGACGGTCCGTGGACCAGGTGGATTCTCCACCGGTGAACGTCATCTCTTTGGCGCCGGCAGGTGCCGTGTACAGATCCGTGATCTCATTGACCGTCGTCGGGCCTTCCTTTTCGCAGGAAAGCAGCAGCGCGAGGCCAAAGACCAATAAACTAGATATCTTTTTCATATTTCAGACAGTCTTTATGCGTTACCACTGGACAGTGTCCCACTGAACCTCTTCGATCTTGGAGAAGTCGGCGGACATCTTGTAGACAGGCGAGAAATTGTAGTACTTGTTCTTCTCCGAGTTGTAGCCATTGCCTTCAGCCATCGCGCCGATGCGGAAATAGCGGTCCTGCGTCGGATACTTGAACAGGTCGGCCACATCGGGAGAAGTCGTGTCGATCTCGAGGGTGACCAGTTCACCCGGCTGGACGTTCTGCGCCTTGGCGGGCTTGTGGTCCTTGGCCAGGTTCATGCTGTTGGCGCCCACGAAGAGCTGGGTGTTGCCGCAGAAAGCCACGTTGGTGACCTTGTTGGCCCGGTTCGGGTCGCCCAGCTCCACATAGAAGGTGGCAACCAGCTTCTTGGTGGCAGCGTTGTACTCGATCTTCGGATCCTTGACGCGGCAGAACGGCAGGACGCCGATGTCCATCCGGTTCTTGCCTTTCTTGAGTTCAAACGTATCCTTGCCCGGCTCCGGGTCATAGCAAGGAAGGAGCTTCTGGGTGGAGTACTTGTAAGTGGCGGCAAACACGCGCGTATTGGTGAACTGGCCGTCGAAACGGACCATCCAGTACTGACCGCTGTCCCTGCCCGGATAATCCTCGGGGGCGCCTCCCCAGGTCGGGGGGACATACCCTTGCTCATAAACGGTGAGTGCACCGTAGCTGACCGTGGTCACCATCGACCAGGTGGACCAGTCGAATCCCTGGCTCTGGGCCGCTTCGATGCTCATCTTTTCGCCGGTGACCATATCGATGAGGTTGCCGGTCACCTCCGCGTTGGGGCCTTCAAAGCTGTCCAGTTGGAAGAAACTGCAGGAAACGGTCGCAGAAAGCGAGGCCAGCAGCACGGCGACGGATATGATAAACTTTTTCATTGCTCGATTCATTTTATTATTCAGGGAGACGGTTGTTGTCCACAATCCGGTTGTTCTTGTAATTCGGAATGCCGCTGTAATAGTTGCCCGTATAGGAGAGGGTAGGATTGGAACCCCAGTACTTGGACATCGAAACGACAGGCAGGGCACGGAGGAAGATGTAGGATTCCTTGCCGCCGGAGATGTCGGCGAGCGGGATCAGGGTGAGCTTCTTGCCGATGTTCCCCTCTTCCTGGTTCTGGTTGTTGGGATTGTAGTAGCCGCGACGGCGATAAAGGACATTGGCCCACTTGCTCTCGAAGGCGAACTCCACTTTCCACTCGTGGAGGATGTTATCGATGGTGAGAGCGACATCGTCCTTGAAGCCGGCGCGATGACGGACCTCGTTCAGGCACTTGGCGGCCAGGGCCCTGTCGCCCAGACCACTCTCGCAGACGGCCTCGGCATAGGTCAGGAGCACTTCGGCGTAGCGGATGTCGTAGTACGGAGACTGGACGATGTCGCTGCTGGCGTTCTGGTCCATGAACTTGCGGGGCGTGAAGCAGTAGGCGTTGCGGTTGTTGCCGTTCTTGTCGGTGGTCAGGCCCATGAAGGAAGAGTTGTTGATGTCCTTTCCGCCGTAGGCCCAGATGTAATCCTTCTGGGAGGCATCCTTCGCGTTGGCGCCCTTCACATAGAAACTGTAGTTGCCTTCACCATTGGACTTGGCGTTGGGATACACCTCGACGGTGCCGTCGGGCTTCACCATACCGCCCTGCGCATAGTGGATGGCTCCGCGGAATTCGGCGCCGGGATACAGGACCCAGGCCTGGAAGCGGGCGTCCTTCAGGAGGAAGGGCTCGTCGATGGTGTTGTAGTGCTTGTAAGAAGCCACCTTGTCGGCGGTGAACTCAACCTCGGGATCGCTCATATAGACGTTCTCGTCACCGTTCACCAGGGTCTGGATCTTGCCGTCCTTGCGGCCGCGGGCGGTCTCGTCGGTGTAGTAGTCGTACTCGTCGGCGAGGTTCAGCGTGACCGCATAGCTGGCGACACCGGTTCCGGTGTAACCGGAGGCCCACTGGTTGGGCACCCAGTTCTGCGCGCCGTTGGTGTCGTCACCGCCGGTCCGGTAAGAACGGCCGAAGAGACCTTCATCCTTCTGCCAAGTCTGGAACAGGTTGGTGAGGTTGGTGATAGCGGTCTTGATGTCGGAAGGATCCGCGCCATAAAGCTTGTAGCCGGAGTCGGCGGCCATCACCTTGGACGCCGCATCGATGGCTTTCTGATAGTAGGCGTTGGCATAGCTCTTCTCCATGTAGGAGAGTTTCTTCTGGACAGCCTCATAGTTGCTGTTCAGCGTGGCACGGTCCCAGTACTTGCTCACGGAAGCAGCCCACAGGGCGGCACGGGCTTCCAGGGCGTAGGCGGAATACCTGGTGGCGCGCATCTCCTGCGTCTGCTTCTCAGGCAGCAGCTGAGCCGCTTCCTCGAACTGATCGAGGACCCAGTCCCAAGTCTCCTTCTCCGTGGAACGCGGAACATACAGCTTGTCCTCCTCCTCGGTACCATAGTACTTGTCGAGAGGTTCTGTCACGATAGGAACGCCACCGTAGATGCGGACACTGGCGAAATAGTAGTAAGCGCGGATGAACAGGGCCTCGCCCTTGTATGCGTCAGCCGCCTTGTCGTCCAGGACGCCCTTCTCGCGGCAATCCTCGACGGCCTGGAGGAACACGTTCACGGCACGGACCTGCGTGTAGTTCCAGAAGCCCGAAACGGTATTCCCGTAGGACGGAAGGTCGCGGGCGCCAGCGCCGAAGAACTGGTTCTTGTCATTGTCGGAAAGGCCGATTCCCGGCAGGGAGGAATACAGGTTGGCCAGCAGGGAAAGCAGGCCGTTCTCCGTGTTCAGGAGGTCTTCGGCCGCCACCTTGCTCAGGTCACCTTCCATGCTGTCGAAAAACTTGTCACAGGAAGAAATCCCGAGAGAGAGTCCGGCAATGAGGATAAAAGCGAATATCTTTTTCATGATCTTGCAGGATTAGAAGTTGAGGTTGAAGCCGAAGCTGTAGGTCTTGTTGATCTGGAATTCACCACCGGCACGACCCTGGTCATTGGATTCCGGATCCACATACTTCAGGTACTTGGAGCAGAAGGTCAGGAGGTTGCCGCCGTTGAAGAACACGCGGGCGCTCTTGATGCCGGCCTTCTTGAGGAAGTTCGGGCTCACACGGTAACCCAGTTCAATGGTCTTCAGACGAAGGTAGGTGGCATCCACGAAGTTGTAGGGCTGGTTGGAGCCATACATCGGGGCGTTGTAGGAGCCGACCTGGCTCAGACGCACGAGGGCCGGCCAGAAGCCTGCGGTCCACTGCGTGGCGGGATCCCAAGGATCGTCGCCGTAGTGGGTCACGTGATAGGCGTCCGTGTACTGCGAAGGCAGGTAGTTGAGGAAGCCGTAGCCGGAATAGGCGCTGAGGCCATAGCCCTTCCACTTCATCGTGGCGCCGTTGAACAGGAGGCTGAAATCGAAGTTCTTGTAGCTGCCGCTGATGGTGAGACCGAACTGGAGGGGCGGGTTGCCGCTGCCCCAGGTGTAGTAGACGTCGTCGCTGTCGATATAGCCGTTACCGTTACGGTCTTCAATCTGGTACTGGCCCACGATCAGCCCGCGGTTTCCTTCGCTGGAGCTGAGGGCGGAGTACAGGACCTGGCTGCTGCTGGCCTGGTCGATGGAGGTGAAACGCTCGCCCGTCCAGTGGTAAGTGCTGCCACCGAAGGCGCCGTTCCAGCGGTTGAGCTGGGCGCCCCGCCAGTAGGCCATCTGAGAGCCGTAGCCCGTATTGGTCTTCTCGCTCTCGATGTAGGTCTGGCGATACCGGGAGAAGGTGGCCGTACCCTGGATGCGGTAGGAGAAGTTGCCGATGCTGTTGCGGTGGTAGAGGGTGAGTTCGAGACCCTGGGTCTCGTTGCGGTTCAGGTTCTCCTGAGGGATGGAGACGGCATAGAAATCGGGGAGGTCGACCTTACGCGTGGCGGCCGTACCGATCACCTGACGACGGAACCAGTCGAAAGTACCGCCGAACTTGCCCTGCCAGACTTCCCAGTCCACACCGAAGTCCTGCATCCGGACCTTCGCCCAGGTGAGGACCGTGTTGGCCACGGAGTTGTTGGCATAACCGGTCGTGGTCTTTCCATCGGAGAACACCCAGGATCCGCTCCGGGCGTAACCGTTGATGTAGGCGTAGGCGCCGCCCTGCGGGGAACCGGTGAAACCGTCGGACCAGCGGAACTTGAGGTTGTTCACGGCCGGGAAGAGGTTCTTGAAGAATCTTTCCTCGGAGATTCTCCAACCCACGGAGTAGGACGGGAACAGGCTCCAACGCTTGCCCTTCTGGTACATGTAGCTGCCGTCATAACGGCCCATCACCTCCACGAGGTATTTGCCCATGTAGTTGTAGTTGATACGGCCGATGTAACCGGCGGTGCGGTTGGTGGAACGGGTACCCTGGTTGCTGCTGCGGGAATCAAGCAGACCCTGGTTGATCACATCGTGCGTATAGAGGAACTGCTCCTTGTCGGGGCCATAGTAGCGGGAGGCGCCGACCATCGCATTGGTGATGCTGGTCAGTTCGCCACCGAGCATCGCAGACACATTGTGACGGCCGAACTGACGGTCGAACAGGGCCTGGACACGGCCGTAGATGCGGGTGTTGTCGTTCCACATCTCGGCATACTCGGTCTCGTTACGGGCGTTGGCCCAAGTGTAGGCCGGCGCATCCGTCATATAATCGTAGAGGATGAAGCTCTTCACCAGGGTGCGCTGCTTGCTGCGGCCGAAGTCGTAGGCGCCGGTGGCCTGGAACTTGAGCCCCTTCAGGAACGGAGCCTCATAGGTGAAATCGACGGTGTTGCTGAAGTCCTTGCGGTCCGTCTTGGTGAAACCGGTCGTCTCGGGATCCAGCAGGGCCACCGGGTTGAGGTGCTCCTCCACATCCGTGTAGTGGGAAGGATTGTTCTTGGGGTGAACGCCCACGGTCGGGTTGGACTGATAGATGTAGTAGAAGATGTTCCAGTCCAGGTCGAAGTCGCCCATGCCCTGGTTGGTGCTCTGGCGGAAGTTCGTGGTGTAACGCATCGTGAGTTCCGGGAGGAGCTTCACGGACACGTTACCATTGAAGCCATAACGCTTGTAGCCGTAGGCCTGACCCTTCAGGATGGGGTTATCGTCGGCATAGCTGCCACCGAAGTAGTAGTTCACCAGGTCGTTGCCGCCCATGATGGAGACGTTGTACTGCTGGTTGAAAGCAGCCTTCCGGTAAACCTCATTGTACCAGTCGGTGTAGATGGCATCGTGGACCTTGCCCTCGGCGTCCGTCCAAGTCTCGGCGCCGCTCTCGTAAGCGGCGATCTGCGCATCGGCCCAGCGGTGGCCCATCTTGCCCACGTCGGACATGGCATTCTCCCACTTCATGAAGGAGGTCCAGCTTTCCACCTTGCGGGGGACGACGGGCTGGGCGAAGCTCAGGTTGGCGCTGAAGTTCACGCTCGGCTTCTTCACCTGGCCCTTCTTGGTGGTGATGAGGATCACGCCGTTCTGGGCGCCGAGACCGTAGATGGTCGCGGAAGCGTCCTTCAGGACGGAGATGCTCTCGATGTCCTCGGGGTTCAGTTCCTGCAGGACGGAGAGGTCGGTGTAGCTTTCAAGCGCGTTGGGATCCTGGTTCCAGGAGGTGGACTTACGGGTACGGGTGGTGGAACGGACGACACCGTCCACGACCACCATCGGGGTACCGAAGCCACGGAGGTTGATTTCGGAGGCGAAGGCGCCCGGCTTGCCGCTGTTCTGGGTGATCAGCAGGCCCGGGATCTTGCCCTGGAGGGCGGCGACACCGTCGGCCGTCTTGGTGGCGGCGATGTCCTCGGAACGGATCTGCGTGATGGCGCCGGTGAGGGACTCCCTCTTCTGGACGCCGTAACCGACGACGACGGTTTCGTTCAGCATTTCGGAGTCTTCCACCAGGATGACATCCATCTTCGCCGTCGCTTTCAGCACGCGGGTTTCGAAACCGATGGACGAGATCTCGAGGAGAGCGTCTGCAGGGACCGAGAGGGTAAAGTTACCGTCGATGTCGGTAGCCGTACCGTTAGTGGTTCCCTGCTGCAGGATGGAGGCGCCGATGATCGGCTCCTTCATCGCATCCGTGACCGTACCGGTCACCGTGATGTTCTGAGCCAGCAACGCCGAGGCGCCGAGAACGAGTCCCAGAGCCACGGACATTGCCCGCTTGAGCAGGTTGGTTTGTCTCATATGGGTTAATGGTTAGTTGGTAGTTGCTACTTGAAGAGCTTCTGGGCGAAGGTGTTCAGGTACAGGCGCCAGTTGGCCCAGACGTGACCGCCCTCGGAGACGAAGAACTCGTGGTCGAGGCCCTGCTCGGTGAGGGTCTTGTCCAGGGTCTTGGAACCTTCGAAGAGGAAGTCGGTGTTGCCGCAGGCGAGGAAGTAGAGCTTCACGCCGGCCTTCTTGAGGGTAGCGACCTGCTCAGGCGTGGCGGAACCGGCGGCGGACAGGGGGCAGATGTAGTCGAACATCTCCGGATAGAGGTTGGAGGCGGTGATGGTGTGGCCGCCGCCCATGGACAGACCGGCGATGGCGCGGGAAGCGGGCTTCGCGATGGCGCGGAAGTTCTTCTCGATGAACGGGACGATCTCCTCGCAGAGGCTGATCACGTAGCCGTTCATGAGCTTGTTGCGCTCGGCCTCGGGCATCTTGGCGAGGGCTTCGCGGTCATAGCGCATCTGCATCGGCTTCTGGGGGATGCCGAGGGTGCCGGCGGCCGCCTGGTTGCCATTGCCGTTCGGCATGACGACGATCATCGGCTCGGCGAGGCCCTTCTCGATGAGGTTGTCCAGGATCTGGGCGGCGCGGCCCATGGAGGTCCAGGCTTCCTCGTCACCACCGGCGCCGTGCAGGAGGTAGAGGACCGGATACTTCTTTTTGGGATTGTTCTCGTAGCCGTACGGGGTGTACACCGTCAGGCGACGGTCCATGCCGAGGACGTTGCTGTGATACCAGGGATGGCTCACGGTGCCGTGCTGGGTGGCCTCGTTGTAGTTCTCGGTGCGCTTGCCAGGGACGATGAGCATCGGGAGGAAGCGGGTGCCGTCACGCTGGACATAGATGTTCTGCGGGTCGTTCACCATGACGCCGTCCACGACGAAGTTGTAGGTGTAGATTTCCGGCTCCGGGAGCGGAATCTTCACGGACCAGACGTTGCCGGGGCCGCGGAACATGTCGATGGTGCCGCCGTAAGGGTTGGGCATCCAGGAACCGCTGAGCTTCACGACGGTGGCGTAGTCGGCCTTCAGGCGGAAGGTCACGCTGTCGTTCTGGATCTCAGGGGAGATGACAGGGCGCTGGCGGCCTCCGAAGTTGAAGTTGGCCAGTTCTTGGGCGTTCATCGTGCCGGCGATGGCCAGGCACAGGGCGAGAGAGGAAATTAAACGTTTCATTGGTTATAAATGATTTGGTTTAGTGGCTATTCACCGATTGCAAAATTACGGAATGAAAGCAAGAGGGATTGCGCGTGGTGTTTAAATCTTTTCTTGCGTGGGCGCGTCCTGTTCAAAACTTTTCCGTTTTGTTCACATTTTATTTGAACAATGCTTATCTTTGTCCCGTAAACGCAAGAATGACAGTGTTTTTGCCCTAAAACCCGCTCCTATGAGACATTCAGCTCTTCTTTTCGCCGCGGTCCTTCTCCTGGCCGCCTGCACAAACGGAAACGGCCCGCTTCCGCGCGCCAAGGCTTCCGCGCAAATGGACGAAGCTTTCGCCTCCTATCTCCAGGCCGTCGCCGACAGCGCCGAGGACCTGCACAGCGTGATGGTCCTCCAGCACGGAAAGGTGCTCGAGGAAAAGTTCTTCGTTCCCGACACGGCGCATATCCTCAATTCCGTGTCCAAGACGTTCACGTCCACGGCCGTCGGCTTCGCCATTTCAGAGGGCCTTCTGCACCTGGACGACAAGATCGTGGACCTGTTCCCGGAAAGCGTTCCGGAGAATGCCTCGGACACCCTGAAGCGGGTCACCATCCGGCATCTCCTGACGATGAACTCCGGCCACGGAACCGACCCCACCGGCGCCACCCGCCGCGGGGACGGCGACTGGGTGCGCGGCTTCATGGAATGGCCGCTGCAGTATGAGCCCGGCACGTGCTACTGCTACAACAGCCTGGGCACGTACGTCCTTTCCGCCGCCGTCCAGAAGGTGACGGGCCAGAAGATCGTCGATTACCTGGAGCCGCGCCTGTGGCAGCCCCTGGGCATCGAGAAACCTTTCTGGCAGGAGAGCCCGGCCGGCATCAACACCGGCGGCTGGGGCCTGTACCTGAAGACGGAGGACCTCGCCAGGATGGGCCTTTGCATCCTGAACGGGGGCAAATTCAATGGCAGGCAGGTGATTCCCGCCGACTGGGTGAAGGAAATGTCCGCGAAGCAGGTTCCCTGCGTCAATGCCGGGATGAACGAGCGGATGCTCCAGGCCATCCAGGCCGATCCGTCGCACCCCGCCTACGCCCGGTTTTCGCCCGAGAACAACGACTGGGTCCAGGGCTACGGCTACCAGATGTGGCGTTGCCGCCACAACGCCTTCCGCGCGGACGGCGCCAACGGCCAGTACATTATCATCATACCCGAAAAAGACGCCGTCGTGGTCACGACGGCGCATATCCAGAATATGGGTCAGGAGCTGAATCTCATCTGGAATCACCTCCTCCCGGCGCTGTAACCGTTATCGGATTCCGTACAGATAGCCCAGGAGGGCCATCTTGCCCCGCATGGTCTCACGCGGGGTAAACTCTCCGTTCACCCAGAAGTACCGCTGGTTGAAGAAGGATTCCTGGCGGGGCCAGCCGCCGGTGTTCCAGTCGGGGTAGCACTTCTCCAGGATGATCCGGGCGTCGCCGCCGTTGCCGGGCGACCAGGTCTCGGTGCCGTTGAACGGCGTCTGGCCGGGATGGGTGCCGGGTTCGCCGTCATTGCGGCCGGTGGAGTAGCAGTCCGTGATGTGGCGCTCGCCGAGGCCGGTCATCTCCACGATGTTCGCCGGGTTGCGGCCGAGGCCCCAGCCGGCTTCGTCGTACATCGCCTGCTCCAGTTCCTTCTTCTGCGCGGGATCCTGCGTGATGGCGTGCGCCAGCATTACCAGCTGCAGGTTCTCGGACACCTGCCAGCGGGGATCGTCCGCACTGCGGCGGGACGGGCGGGTGAGCCGGGGCTCCATGTTCTTCTTATAGGCCTGGGCGATAACGCTCTGGGCCATGTTCGCGCAGAGTTCCGGATAGTGCCGCTCGTGCGGGCACAGCAGGTAGGCGGCCGTGCCCCAGACCTGCCACCAAGCACTGCGGCCGGTGCCGATGACGGGGGAGTTCGGCCCCTTCACGGTGCTCTCTTCCGCGAGAATGTTCTCCCATTCCCGGTCGCCGGTGAGGTTGTACAGGTACGCGGCGGCCAGCTGCTTGAAGTCGCGGCCGCGCATGGACCCATCCCCGATGCCCTGGACGTCGTCCAGCTGGAGGTTCTCCTGCCTGGAGGCGAAGCGGAAGGCCTTGACGGCCTCGTCCGTGTAGTATTTCTGCAGCGGCTTGTTCCCGCCGATGCGGAAGGCTTCGCCGAGCATCGCGGCGTTCGCGGCGTTGGCCCAGGCGGCCATCGTCGTGCAGCCGGCCTGGAACATCACGGTCCAGTCCTTGTCCGGGTTCGTGACGCCCTGCGCATAGGCTTCGCCGTCGCGGAGGGAGAGGAAGAAGTCCACCTCGTTCCGGGCCTCGTCCACGATGTCGGGGATGCCGTTGCCGCTTTCCCGGATGCCCAGGTCGTCTTCCGCGAGCCGTCCGCCGGTGAGGATGTAGGGGAGGAGCAGGTCATAGATGT
>JAEEGH010017707.1_pt1 | contig 15144 bp, 12 predicted proteins | sample 9134181 | NCBI WGS metagenome assembly JAEEGH01 (sample SAMN16246544, study PRJNA631951) | gut metagenome | biome: gut microbiome; feature: rumen; material: DP-attached | host: Bos | place: Iran: Karaj | collected 2018-10 | reverse complement strand
TTGCTCGAATTCCCGCGCACTCTCGAATGTCGCGCACTCTATCGTTTGGGAGCGCCCGGAAATGACTCACGCAAAGACGATGGAATTTATGACTCTCATGGATAAAATTCGCGAGCAGTTTGGCGTACGTTATCCGTTCGAAGATTAAAATGCAAAAATCCCTCGCGAATATTCGCGAGGGACCTTTGCTTAATAATTTTTTTTGAAAAGGAGATGCCCGCTTGGAACGGGCATGACTGGAATGACTGCGACTACACGTTCTTCACGCAACGCACGGATATGGCGTCGGATCGATAAACGCCCTCGATGTCAACTGAATTGTCGGTGAGGCTCACGCGGAATGCGTTCGTCTTGCCGTATTCATCTTTTGTCCAGAATCGTGCTCGCCTACCGAAGTGGCAGAACGCTCCGTTGTCAAAACGGTAACCTGCCGGCAGTGCGAAGAATCCAAACGTATCATCACCGGGCTTGTGCCAGAAACATTCGCTGCGCAGTTCTCGTCCGTCTGTTTTGGATTTTAAGACGCTGAGCAGAGTTTCCCATTCCTTACGGCTTGGAATATGCCATCCTTCTGGGGCGATGCCCTGATAATTCCGTTCTTTAATTTTGTTGTACATTTCGATGTCTTTTGCAGGAGACTGTTCGCTATATTCAGGAGGAATATCGAGAGCCGTTGTCCATGTGTAAAGACGCCCGAATTTTTTTACGTTCGATTCATCGTTGTCGGGCGCATAGCTGCCTGCTGCTTTGAATCGCAAGTTTTCGACCATCCAGATTTGATCTCCGATTTGAACGGTGTGGTAGGTCTCGCCATCACGCGTGTCCATGAACGCTCCGTAGTTGAACATTCCGATATTTTTGACAAGGCAGTCTTCATGGGAAACTGTGTTTTTGGCATTGGTGGATTCTTGTTCGCTTATTTTATTGACGTGTTTTCCCATGCAATAACCTGAAATGCCGACGATTGCAACGGCGAGTATCACGAAGACGATGAATGAAATATGCATACGGCCTCCTTTTTTATACTACAGGAATAACAACTATCCAGAAGGAATCTGAATAATCGGTTTCCCCTTTAAATTTTTTTTGTCTGTCTCAAGTAATGTATAATAAAAAAATCAAAAATCCAAATTTTTTTTGAATGTTTTATTGCAAAATGGAATTATTGATTTATTCTCTTGATTCAGCAATTTTTTTGATGATTTTTACGACTGTTTTCATGCCTTCGACGGTCACGTGTTCAAATGGCCCGTGGTAACCGTAGCCGCCTGTGCCGAGATTCGGGCAGGGGAGTCCCATAAAGCTGAGCTTTGCACCATCGGTTCCGCCACGGACTGGGTCGCTTACTGCAGGAATGCCCACAGATTCAATGGCGGTTCGTGCGCGTATGAGGACTTTGGGATTTTTTTCGATGATCTGAAGCATGTTGCTGTAGGAATGCTTCAGTTCTAGTTTAACGACGCCTTCACCGAATTTTTTATTGAATTTTTCGGCGATTTCTTTTAAAAACTTTTGGCGATCCTCAAAGTGGGCTTGGTCGTGGTCACGTACGATGTAGTTGAGAGTCGCTTCGCTCACGTCGCCCTGCATGTCGGTCAGGTGGTAAAATCCTTCGTGACCTTCGGTTGTTGCTGGCGTTTCGCTTTCTGGAAGTGCCATCGCGATTTCGGCCGCCATGAGGCTTGCGTTTTTCATGATGCCTTTTGCCTCGCCGGGATGAACTCCCTTGCCGTAAATCTTGAACGTGGCGCTTGCGGCGTTGAAATTTTCGTAAGCGATTTCACCTTCGTAGCCGCCATCGACTGTGTAGGCGTATTTTGCCTTGAAATAGTCCAGGTCCAGGCGGTCGGCGCCGCGTCCGATTTCTTCGTCCGGCGTGAAGCAGATCCAGATGTCGCCGTGTCCCGAAAGGTTCTCGTAACCGCGGCTTTCTGCATGACGGTCTGTTTCGATGAGTTCTTCCATGGCGGTCACGATTTCTGCAATGCCGGCCTTGTCGTCGGCACCGAGGAGCGTTGTGCCGTCGGTCGTGATGAGTGTACGACCTTTAAGCCATTTGAGGGTCGGGAAGTCCTCGACTTTGAGTATGGCTCCAGAACCTTTGAGCAAGACGTCTTCGCCATCGTAGTCTTCGATGATTTGCGGTTTGGGGTTCACGCCCGAGAAGTCTGGGGATGTGTCCATGTGGCTGATAAAGCCGATGGGGGTGTCGTTTTCTCGACCTTCGGTAGCGGGCAGAAGTCCGTAGACATAGCCGTTTTCGTCCATTTTGACCTGTTCAAGTCCGATGCTTTCGAGTTCGTTCACAAGGTATTTTGCAAGTTCGAGCTGCTGAGGTGTACTTGGACAGCTTTCGCTGGATTCGTCAGACGTGGTCGTGAAGCTCACGTACTTTAAAAAGCGTTCCTGAATATTCATATTGCCGTCCCCCAAAATGGATTTGATAAGATATTTTTTTCGCTTTGTATGGATATAATTTATCTTTTTTTTGATGGTTCAGACGTCTTTAAAGAAAACTTGTGCAAGAAAACGTAAGTCTTGTCGTAAGCCGATGACTCGCTCGCAGATGATGCAGGCGGTTCATTCTGAAAATACGAAGCCTGAAATGACTGTACGAAGGGCTCTTTTTAAGGCGGGAATGCGTTATCGTCTCCACCGTCGGGATTTGCCGGGAACACCGGATATTTTTGTACAAAGATACGGGGTTGCGATTTTTGTGAACGGTTGTTTTTGGCATCAGCATGGCTGCAAGCTCACGAGCCGTCCAAAGTCGAATTCCGCATTTTGGAATGACAAGTTTGACCGCAACATTGTGCGAGACATCAAGACGCAACACGAACTTTCGCTGTTGGGGTATCGCGTGGCGATTGTCTGGGAGTGCTCCTTGCGGGCGGAAGGTGTTGCCGATGCGGGGAATATGGGGGCAGCCCTCACGTTGGAGCGCTTAATTGATTTTATCAAGAGCGATGACGAGACAATTGAGCTATAAAATTGTAGTTTAGAACAGAAATGATTGGGGAGCTTTAGAGAAGGAGGCTTTATGACTATTGAAGAGGCTGTTTTAGCACGACATTCTGTGCGTAGGTACACTTCGACGCCTTTGACCAAGGAACAGGTTGAGGAATTGCAGTCGCGGATTCGTCGGTTGAATGAAAATTTTGCACTCCACATGCAGCTTGTTTTAAATGACGATGTGGCATTTAGCGGTCGCTTGGCGCATTACGGCTCTTTTCGAAATGTGAAAAATTACATTGCGATTGCGGGGCGAAAGTCTGTGGCGGGGTGCGAAGCTTCACTTGATGAACGCGTGGGGTATGCGACGGCGGATATCGTGCTTATGGCGCAGATGATTGGGCTCAATACTTGCGTGGTTGGGCTTACGTTCAAGAAGACTCCGACGATTGAAATTGACGATGGCGAAAAGCTGGAGCTCGTGATTGCGATTGGCAATGGCGAGACTCAGGGCGTGCAGCACCCGATGAAGCCTGTGACGCGAATCGCGCCGGATTACGATCAATCTCCGGATTGGTTCAAGAAGGGGATTGACTGCGTGATGCTTGCGCCGTCGGCTTTGAACCAGTTCAAGGCTAAATTTACCGTTGACGAAAGTGGCCGCGTTTTTGCGGAGAAGCGTTTGGGCTTTTTTAGCAAGGTCGATCTTGGAATTTTCAAGTATTTCTTTGAAATAGGCTCTGGCAAGGAAATTTTCCGCCGTTCCATGCAAACTTTGCGCAGTTCAGACACGATTTAGCGCTGTCATCCCGGCCTTGTGCCGGGATCGACTTCTTATTTATAGAGAATAATTCAAAATTTTTATTTTTTAGGTAACACTTTTGAATACCTCCGGTGTTACATAAACGTGAAAAGCCTAGAAACCTTAAAAAAAGCAGGATTTGCAAAGATTTACGAGAAGTACGCGCCTATGGTCTATAGGCGCTGCCTGCAACTCCTTCGCGATGACGCTGAAGCTAGCGACCTCATGCAAGACGTTTTTTTGCGGATTTATTCTGCTTCGGAACGCCTGAATATGGAATCGCCGAGCAGCCTTTTGTGGAATACGGCAACGAGACTTTGCCTCAACCGCATTCGCGATAAGCGCCGTCGTGGACTTGACGTAGATTCTTCGAGCCTGCTTTTGAGCATCGCCTGTGCCGAAGATGAGCATGACGATTACGAAACGAAAAATGTGTTGGCAAAGCTCTTTTCGAAGGAACCCGAATCTAGCCGCACAATGGCAGTCCTCCATTTTGTCGATGGAATGACGCTCGAAGAGACTGCCCGTGAAGTCGGACTCTCGGTAAGCGGTGTGCGCAAGCGTTTGCGCGGGTTACAGGCCAAAGTTAAAACTCTGGAGGTTCAGTGATGATTCCCGATTGGAAATTAGAACGATTCCTGACTGGCGACTTGCCGGAAGAAGAAATGAATAAGCTTCGCGAGCTTGAAGCGAATGATGCGGTATTTGCAAATCGCGTAAAAATGCTCCGTGAAGACAACAAGGCAATTTTGAGCAAGTTGCCGTTTGAAACGCTTGCCGCGAATCTTGGAACGGATGCTGCCGGAAATGCCGCGAAAAATGCTGCGAAAAATGCGGTGCGCTTCACGCTCGTGAAATTTGCGGCTGCGGCGATGTTTGTTTTTGCGGTTGCCTTGGTCGCGTTCTTTGCCCAGCGCGAAACTTCCGTGATGAACGAACGCGTGGGTAGCGATGTTGCTGCTGTTGGTGGCCCGCAAAACACGCAGGTCGCTCTTGTTGAAACGCAGTCGGATACGCGAATCAAGGGCATGGACGCCCGCATGGAAGTTTGGAAAAAGACTCCGGCGGGAATTGTCCAACTGAACGATCTTGATTCTGTTGGCGAGGGTGATGAAATTCAATTGCGCTATTCCGTTCCAGAAAAATGCTTTGGTCTCCTTTTTAGCATGGACGGAAATGGCGCGTTGACCCTCCACATGGGCAATGGCGAAAAGGCTATTGAACTTGCTCCTGGCAAAATGAATTCGCTTCCGTTTGCATACAAACTGGACGATGCTCCTTACTTTGAAAAATTCTTCTTTGTGACTTCACCAAAGGAATTTGCTGTTGAAGAAAAAGATGTCGATAAGTTGCTCAAGAGAAGCGACGTGAAAGTGATTAGTTTTACTCTCAAGAAGGCGGGTAAGTAATGTTTATGATTTCGAATAAAACATTTGGTGTATTGTCTGGCTTGTCTTTTGCGCTGCTTTTTGCTTTGCTCTTTTTTGCGGCTAATGCGAATGCGGCAACAGAATCGGGGCGCATCAACCGTTACGTGGTTGCCGTGAGCGCAAACAACGGCGGTTCTGTCCGTCCGATGTTGCGCTATGCCGAAAGCGATGCCCGTTCTTTTGCCAAAGTGCTCAAGGAAATGGGGGGCGTGCTGCCGCAGAATGTAATTCTCGTGCGTGAACCTTCCGTGGAAGCGTTGCAGAAGGAATTCTCGAATCTCGACGCCAAAATTTTGCAGGACAAGAGCTCTAACGGTCGTGACGAAGTGCTTGTTTACTATAGTGGTCACGCCGATGAAAAGGGACTCCGCTTGGGCGAAGAAACTTATACGTGGAAGGACTTGCGCAATCGCATTGATGCGCTCAGTGCCGACGTGAAAATTGCCGTAATCGATGCTTGCGGTTCTGGCGCCATTACCCGCGTGAAGGGCGGTAAGGCAGTGCCCGCGTTCATGGTCGATCAGAGCAGCGACATGAAGGGGTACGCTTTTATCACGAGTAGTACGCAAGACGAATCGAGCCAGGAAAGCGACAAGCTCAAGGGTTCTTTCTTTACGCATTCGCTAGTGAGCGGGCTGCGTGGCGCAGGCGACTTGAGCAGTGACGGTAAGGTGACTTTGTCCGAAGCGTACCAGTTTGCGTTCAACGAAACTTTGCAGAAAACGGAAACGACGCTGGGCGGCGCACAGCATCCGAGCCGCGATATGAATCTTGCCGGAACGGGTGACGTTGTGATGACGGACTTGCGTGCGACTAGCGCTGGCCTTGATTTGGACGAAAGTGTATATGGACGCTTGTACATCCGCGATGAGAATGGTGAACTTGTGGCGGAACTCAACAAAAAGCGCGGACATGCGATGAGCCTTGGACTCCCGGCAGGGCGTTATGCGGTGAATCTCCAGCAAGATATAGACTACATGGGCACATCCGTTGTGCTTTCGAATGGCAAACGCGAGAAGGTTACGCTTGGCAATTTCAAGAGCGTCGCTGCAGAACAGACTGTGCTTCGCGGAGAAATTGGTGGCAATAGAAACTGCTTCAGCGGCGACCATGTTGCTTGTTCGTTGGATTCTTTAGACCATAACGGAAAGTTCCGTACAACATTCAATGTTATTGATAAGGATCCTTCTCCGCGTAAGGGCTTGCAGTTAGGATTGCTTGTGGCACAAACAAATGATTACATGTTGGGTTCGCAGGTGAGCTTGATTGCGAATATTGCAAAAAAAGAAATGCACGGTTTGCAGGCAGCGACTATCGTGAACGTGGCGAAAGACCATTTTGAAGGGGCTCAGCTTTCTTCTGTGGTGAACTATGCCGGCTCTTTAGATGGTGTTCAGGTCAGTTCTGCTTTGAACTTGACAAAGGACAAGTCTTCCGGAGCGCAAATCGGTATCGTTAACGTCGCTGCCGATACGCTTGATGGTGTGCAGGTCTCTGCGGGCGTCAATTATGCCAAGGCGACTGATTTGCAGGTAACCGCTGGTGTGAATGCGGCTCTTGCTGCAAAAACGCAGGTTGTTGCGGGTGTCAACTATGCCACAAATTCTAAAATTCAGGTAGCGGCAGGTGTGAATGCGACCCACGTCAATGAGAAAGTCCAGGTGGGCATTGTCAACTACGCGACGAAAGAAAAAGGCCGCCAGTGGGGTATTGTCAACGTTTGCGCTCATTGCGAAAAGTCTCCGGTCGGTATCATCAGCATCGTCGGGAACGGTGTGTGGAGCGTGACGCCCTACATCAATGAAATGGGCGCGCTTGGCGGTTCCGTTCATTTGGGTACGGCTTACTTCTATACCGTATTGGATTGGGCAGCTTTCTTCAAAAAAGGTTCTGGCTTTAGCGAATTTGAAAAGCATTATGAACACGGCTTCGGTATCGGAACGCAGTTCGGAAAGTACGGGAGCCACTTTGAACTCGAATACACGTTCTTCAATGTCTATGACAAGTTCCGTCTTGATGATGATGGCAAGTTCGGGTATCATCACCGTGGCCGCGTGGGCTATGTCTATCAAGTGCTCCCGTTCTTAGGCCTCTCGGTAGGCGGTACGCTGAACTTGACGAGTGAGGGGTATTTGAACAAGCTATTGCTCAAACCGCTTGGCGATTACCACGACGACGTCAGTTGCGATAACCATAAGGGGCGTTGGTGGCCCGGATTCTACGCAGGTCTCACCATCGGACGATTCTAGAGTATGAACAAAGGCCATTAAGTATCATTTTGTGTCTTTATGATACGAATTTGTGGAATCCAGTGAGTTTGCGGCTGGGTTCCGCTTTTTATAATGGCTCAGAAGGACCGAGTTTGATTTTCGTTAAATATTTAATAAGGTAAAAAAGATAAATTTTTTTTGAGTTTTATGGTAACACTTTTTGTACCTTGAAGTGTTTCATTGGGGTAAGGAATTGAATCTGTAATGAATTTTATGTTGAGAATAGTGGTTCTTGTTTCTTTTGTGGTTGCGTTTGCCGCAGCTCGCGAAAGTATTATCTTCAATGGAATTGTTCAAGATGAATCGTTTGAGGCTGGTGAAAAGCTGAATGTCGAGATTCTCGAAACGGGGGAGGCGCTGCAGACAACTGTGGGTACGCCTTTTAGTGTGGTGCTCCCAGAAGATACGCTTTGGAATGTTTGCGTGACAAATTCGGATACAGCTGGCGCCGAGAAGGAAAAGTGTTACAAGCTGATTTACCTCGGAAGCGATAGCACGTTTAGTCAAACATTAGGCGAGGCGTTTGCCTTAGATGAAGAAAGGGTAGGCGATGTTGCCGAAGCGAAGGATTCCGTGAAGTCTTCAATGGATTCGAGTGCCGTTCAAGACGATAATATCGATGCGCTCCTTGCTGCGGGCAGTACAAGCTCAAAGGTGACTGAACTGAAGAAAGTCGTGGTGCAGTTGCGTCGCCGTCCCAAGCGCAAACCGGGTGAATCTGTTGTCTCCGCGAAGTCCATCAAGCGCATGCCGGGTCTTGCCGAAGCGGATGTTATCAAGAGCATCCAGGCGCTTCCGGGCGTTGTCGCCAGTTCCGATTTCAGTTCCAAGATTTACGTGCGCGGTGGAGCCTCTGACCAGAACTTGTTCTTGTTCGATAATGCGGTCGTCTATTCGCCGGTGCATTTCTTCGGCTTGTTCAGTACGTTCCTCGTCGAAGGCATTGACGATGTGCAGTTTTACAAGAGTGGATTCCCGGCGCAGTACGGCAACCGATTGAGTTCTGTGCTCAAAATGGATGGACGTGCGGGCGGTCAGGATTCTGTGGAAGAATGGTTCAGCAAGTCGAGCATAAAGATTAGCACGTTTGCCGCTCAACTCCATACGGAAGGCCATAAGGGACCGGCTCGTTGGGTGCTTGCTGGCCGTACAACTTACATCGGCTACGTTCTCGACTTGTGCAATGCTATTGGACTTTTGGATTTGGATCTGGATTACGAGTTTACGGATTTGCAGGGAACGTTTATGTACGATTTCTCGAAAGATACTCGTCTCAAGTTCAGTTATTACATTGGTAAGGATAAACTAGAATTTGACCCGCTTTACATGGATTGGGGAAACATCGCGATTCCGCTTGGATTGTACCATCGCATCAATAACGACTGGGATTACAATGCGACGTTCGCTTATAGCAAGTTTTATCAGACGATGAAAATCAGTGACCTCATGTCAATTGAAATGCTCCTTTATTCATTTGCAGGTAAACAGTGGCTGAATTATCGCGGTATCGACAATCACACGGTGACGTTGGGCTATGAACTGGAGTACGATTACGAACGTTATGAGGAAAAAATGGCGTCGATCGGTGTGGCGGATATCGAAAAGACTTTCCATCATGTGGCTTATGTGCAGGATGCATGGAAACTTTCGCCGGATTACTTGTTGCAATACGGCTTGCGTCTTAATTACCAAACAGCATCGCAACATTTTGGTGTAGAGCCGCGAGCCTCGGTGACGATGAATCTCGACGATTTGAAAACGTTGGAACTTTATGGCGGCTACTATTTGCAGTACATGAATTCGATTGTCTATACCGATCAAGAAACGTTGAACGAATTTTATTATCCGGCAACGACAACGACGGACGGTAAGCATGTTAAACCGGCATCTTCGTGGCTGTTTGCGGCAGAGTATAGCCAGCGTGATCTTTTTGAAGGTTATGATTTTACTGCTGGTGTTTATTACAAAACGCAAAGCAATTTGAATACATTCGCGATGGAAACGGACAGTAGCGATGAATCGTCTTCGAAGGAACTTGTGCTTGCTGATAATTTCGGAACGGCCGATGGATATTCCTTTGGTTATGAACTTTCTCTGCGTAAAGATAAAGGCTGGTGGTTCGGTGGAATCAACTGGAGCCAAAGTATAAGCGTGGCCCGCTCCAATGACGGTAGCAAGCCGTATTTCCCGAGCTGGCATCAGCCTTATGCGTTAAAGTTGGATTTGGGTATTAACTGGAAAGGTGATGAAAATGCTCTTTGGAAGCATAAGAAAAAAGGTCGCTATTTCCGCTCGTCCTTGGCGCTCAAGTATTCGTCGGGTATGCCGATCAGTGAATACAAAGGATATTATTTGCAACAAGAGATTGGAACGCAGAAGTATTCAGATGATATCGTTGTGCTTCCGGGAAGCCGCAATGCCGGTCGCCAAACGGACTACTTTAGAATTGACTTGAAAGCTATTGACTTTGGCCGCGAAGGCAAATGGAACTTTAGCTGGACGATTATCAACTTGACGAATCACGACAACATGTTCTTTACTTTCTATGATACTCGCAAGAATCCGCCGAAAAAAACAGAAATTTCTCAGTTCCCCTTTTTACCGATTATGCTGAATTATGAATACTATTTCTAGACGAAAGACGAGAGACGAAAGACGAGAGAGTGTCATCCTGAGCGAAGTCCGCAAGGACGTAGTCGAAGGATCCAGTAATGTTTTATTTGGTAGAGCTTAGAACTTAGTTGAATTTTTGAGGATATGTTATGAGTGATTTTTTTAAACGTAATAATGCTGGTGTCATTGCGAGTCTCGATAATGGTGACGCGATCTCCAATGGATCTTGTAGGCGATTCCTCTCGTCTCTCGTCTGGATTCTCTCGTCTATTATTCTTACCGCGTGTGATTTTCATGGGCCGTGGGAATACTATCCCGAAGAGCGCGATGTCTATGCGGGCATTTATACGTACGGCTATATTCTTGCTGGAGGCGAAACGAACATCTGTTTTTCGAAAGTTTATGAACTGGATGAAGCTTCGTCTCAAAACTTCGCGTTTTACGACAGCGCCTATGTGACAATTAGTGGGGTATTTTATTATAGAATGCACAGTGAAAAAAAAGATACCACGATTAAACTTTATAATAATCAAACGAATTGTTTTAATGAAAGTTACTATGAAGGAATTGTCGGTGAATCCTATATGTTAAACGCTTATTTTGAATGGGATAGTGCAGGACACAAGGCCAAGTCTAGATTCAAGGCGGTAGCGACAATTCCAAGTGCCATAAAAGCCAAGGGATTGAATGTTCCCCAGCAAGACGGTAGCTACAAGTGGATTGAAAATCCGCGGTACGATACTACAAAAAGAATGTACCCTATTCCAGATTTTAGGATAACTTTCTTGGAATATCCGATGGATATGGAGTTTGTCAAGGTTGCTATGGATTATGACAAGACTGTGCGGGGAGTTCTTTCGATCATGAATTATGATATAAGTGGTGGGGAATCGCAAAATACGACGATGAACCAGATGTTCAAGGGTGTGACTGATGCCGATGAAACTGGTTATCGCGGAATTGCTATGCATGATCCGTTGGAAAAACAGCAAAATCTAGGTTTTTCATCAAATCGTACAGTCGCTGGAAACAAGACTCTTGACACGCTTTACCTGATGAATATGATGCTCCCGGTGGGAAGTATTTCGGTAGATTTTTATTCGACCGACGATGCGTACGTTGACTATATAGAGACTGTTAAACGGTCTGTTTCAGATTCTCGTTTTATCCCAGAATCGAACATCGAAAACGGGATGGGCGTGTTTAGCGGTATGGCGAAGACGACGATTACGATTGATGTCGGTGGTGATGGTGTTAACTTTTCTCATATAGCTTGGAGTAATTGTGGAGATACGGAGGGAGATCTTTCTGATAGCTGGGATTCACGGGGATGTCGGCTTTATCAGGATATCGCGTGTTCTGGAGCGATTAGTGAATTGATTGATGAAGATGCGCATTGGTGGAGTCCGAGTGACAAGAGTATGATTGAAGCAAATGAACGTTCTACAGAAATTTATAGAGATTCCGTTTATAATAGACATGTAAAGGCTTGCTATGCATCCAACGTAAAAGCGGCGATGAAACTTGATACGACGAAGTGGTCGTTGTTCTTGCCAGATACGATAAATGCGGAAGACAAGGCGAATGCCTATGCAGATGGTTTAAAACGCTATTGCGTGGCGAGTAATTTTGAAAGTAACCATATTGCAGATTGTTCTGCGCTGGAAAAAGAATGTTTGGAAGGTGCTGAAAAGACCAATTGTAAGGTGTATCTGTGGACTTGGTGTGCTGACCGTGATTGGAATTTGAGGGATTATCCGCAGTGTAAAAGTGCACTTGTAAGCCGATATTACATTGAAGGCTTGAAATCGACAATCCTGAAACGTGAAGTCGAGAATGTTTGTCGTGAAAGTCAACGTTTGGTTGGCGTGGAACGCGAAAAAGGAAAGTTGTCTGTCGCCTTGACATGGGATTTAAGCTTTTGTAAGTACTGGTGCAAGGATGTTGATGAAAAAACGGAGTGTCAATAAATTTTTGAAAAATTCAAAACTTGGTGACATTTTTAAGTGGTTCAGGTGTTTAAATAATGTAATTTAGATATAACCTATTTGGAATAGATATGAAAAGATTGAATATATTGCCTTTGGTGCTTTTGATTTTCTCGCTTTCGGGTCTTGCTTTTGCAGACTACGAGTCCGAAATCCGCGACTTGAAAATGCAAAAGGAAAAGCTGAATTCTGAAATCAAAAATTTGAATATAAGAATTGCTGCGACAGATTCGATGTTGCGGGCCGATGCTTCTCGGCACAAGATGCTCGAACAGCGGTACAAGGCTGACACGGAACGCCGCAATTCGGAAATTGATAGTTTGAACGTAAAGATTCGCAAGGTGGCTTCGAACCTTCAGCAAGAACGCAACAAGCAGGCCCGTGCAAAGAACAAGAGCGAAAATGTGGCTGCAAAACGCAGGGCCTTGCGCCAGGAACTTGCAAAGATCAGCAAGCAGTTGGAAACGCAAATTTCGCAGACGCTCCCGTGGGAACGCGACAAACGCTTGGATCGTGCAAAGTCCTTGACCCGTGAAATCGAAAGCGGCAACGTGACTGAAGAAGAAGCCTTTTCTCGATTGAAGTCTCTGCTGAACGAAGAAATCAAGTTCGGCGATGAAGTGGCCATTGTCAATAGCCCGCTCACTCGCAAAAATGGCGAAATCGTAAATGCGTCGGTTCTCCGTATTGGCAACCAGTGGATGGTCTATGTCGATGAAAATGGCGTGTCTTACGGCCGTCTGGAACGCAAAATTGAAAATGATAAAATTGTTTACGAATGGAATGAAGAGTTGAATCTTGAGGAGCGCGCTGCCGTGAAGCTTGCCATTGATGTGAAGCAGGCGAAAAAGCCGCCCCAGATTGTGAATTTACCTGTAAGTTTGTCTGTGGTGGGAGGGAATAAGTGATGATTTTAGACGAAAGGACGGGCGTAGCCCTACAGACGAGAGACGAAAGGGAAAACGTCATTGCGAGGACCGAAGGAACTTGGCAATCTATGCGTCGAATGGCTTTTGCGCTCGTGTTGTTGCTCGCCTCTTCTGCATTTGCATGGCCGTGGTCGAGTGACAAGAAAAACGCCGAAGACGAAGCCCGCATCAAGGATTCCTTGTTGCAAGTCGAGGTGCGCAATTTGCAGCGCGAAGTCGAAACGCTCACGCGCATCCGTATGCAAAAAGCGGATTCCCTCGAAAAGCTTGATGCCAAGCACTGGAGCAACCGCTATGCCGAATCGCAATTAACCGAAGAACACCAGAATGTTACGCGTGAACTGGATGGCCGTTACTCCAAGCTTTCGACGGATTTGGGCCGCGTCACTGAAGAAGTGATGGCGAGCAAGAATGTCACCGAAGAAGCGGAAGAAAAAGCCAAGGGCGAAGAAATTGCATTCGATGCGCTCAACACGCAGGTGAAACTTTCGATTGAAAAAACATTAGGCGATGTTGCAGGCGATTACCCGGTCGGTATGAATAAACGCCTGTTGCGCTTGAGGCAGGCCAGTGCCGAAGCCGAAAAGAAAGTTCCGAATACGATTGCTGCGGTGCAGGGCTACATGGCGGATTTGCTTGCTCGCCATGAACTAACTTATACTCAATTTTATGGTGCAGACCTCTCGCAGGTGGGTTCTCGCCCGGATGTGAACGTAAACCGCTTGCGCTTGGGAACGGTATTCCTTGGCGAAGTTGCTAGCGATAATGGCGATGTACAGGCGTTGTTGCGCTCAGGGGCGTTGCAAGGAAAAGTTTTTGAATGGAATGCAAATTTACCGACGGAAATCGCGGCGAATATCAAGGTTGCTGTGAACCAAGTGGGGAGTATGCCCGGCGCTGCGGCAAGTGCATCGCAGTCTGCTACGGTCGCAATTCCTCTGGATGTGCTGCAGAACAAGGCGATTAAGAATTCCATTATAGATACTAAAGAACTCACTTGGACCGAAAAATTCAGGGCGTTCTTTAAGAAGGGTGGCATTGTGATGTATCCACTTATGTTGGTGGCAATTATCGCGCTTCTTCTGTTCCTTGAACGATTCATTGTGTTGACTTATCGCGGACATCTTGGTCGCCGTTTCACCAAGAAGATGAATGCTCTTGTGGCGGAGAAAAAGTATGAAGATGCTGCAAATCTTTGCCTTGATAAAAAGACAAGCCTTGCGATGGTGCTTTTTGCGGTGCTCAATAAGGTAAACGACACTCGCGAAAATGCGGAACGCTCTTTGCAAGAAGCTCTGCTCCGTGAGCAACCGAAATTGGAACGTCGCATGGGCCTCCTCGCTGCAATGGGAACTATCGCTCCGCTGCTTGGCCTCTTGGGAACGGTGACGGGTATCATCACACTCTTTACCGTGATTACCGAAGTTGGAACAAACGACGCCCGCGTGCTTGCGGGTGGTATTTCCGAAGCGCTTGTCACGACTGAAACCGGCTTGATCATCGCTATCCCCGTGATGATTTTACATGGCCTGTTGAGTGAAAAAATCGAAAAAATCACGAGTGAGCTTTACGTGCAAAGCACCTCGCTTATGAATAAAGTCTTTGGAAAGGAAAAAGTTGATTGATTATTTATAAGGTCCCTGTGGTTTGCTTCGACAGTGCTCAGCACGGGCTTATGCTCACCAACCTTGTAAGGTCCCTGAGCAACGCCGAAGGGCCGCTGCAAATAATGAGGTTTTATGAGTAGTTACATGTATATTTTGAAATGTTCTGATGGCTCTTATTATACAGGAAGTACAAGAGAATTGGAAAAGCGTGTGATGGAACATAATATGGGTATGGGCTCAAATTATACAAGAAAACATCGTCCTGTAGAACTTGTTTATTTTGAGGAATTTCAAAGAGTTGATGATGCTTTTGCTAGAGAAAAACAAGTTCAGGGCTGGTCGCGTGCTAAGAAGGAATGCTTAATACATGGTCAGTTCGGCAAGCTCACTGACCTTGCTAAATCAAGTGGCAAACAATGACTAATACGTACTACATATTCATAGAATCCCTGCGGAACACTTACGAGGCGGGCGGCGTGGTGATGCTCCCCATCCTCTTGGCGGGTGTTGTCGGGTTCTATTTCCTTTTTGCAAGCTGGTTCCGCATCGGTGG
>JAEEGH010017705.1_pt1 | contig 15146 bp, 14 predicted proteins | sample 9134181 | NCBI WGS metagenome assembly JAEEGH01 (sample SAMN16246544, study PRJNA631951) | gut metagenome | biome: gut microbiome; feature: rumen; material: DP-attached | host: Bos | place: Iran: Karaj | collected 2018-10 | reverse complement strand
AAGTCATCGACGAGGAAGGCCTCCTGAAGGCCCTGGAGGAGCGTGAGGACCTCAAGTACGTCACCGACGTCATGCCGGACAACTACGACCAGCTCACCAAGAAGTTCGGCTACCGCGTCTTCGCCACGCCCAAGAAGATGGGCGCCCAGACCTCCGAAGCCAACATCAACGCCGGCCTCGCCGCCGCCCGCCAGATCGCGGACTACTTCGCCACCGGCAACACGAAGTTCCAGGTGAACAAGTAGTTCCCGCTTGAAGCGGAGTATCGCTGAAGCGCCGGGCTCCTTGATGGAGTCCGGCGCCTTTTTTGGTGGGCTTGACTAGGGTCTGCTGTGGCACTTTTTATAAATGCCTGTGTATCAAGATGATGGAAATAGCTATTCTTCAGACCCCTTATTTCGGGGGCGGTCCCGCGGATCATTGTTCCGCATTAGCGTGGGAGTCAATGAGTTACGGAATGCCGCTCTGCAGACCCTTTCACAAGGCGTTGTCCAAAACGTCCGGAGCGATACCGAGCAGCCGGGAAATCTGTTTCTTGGTAGCGGAAAACCGATAGGCCAGCGTCCGGGCCAGGCGGAGCAAGTCTTTGCGCCCCAGCTGGTGGGGAGAATCTACATGAAGTTCATTCTGACAGATGGCCCGGATCTTCTCCTGCATTTCGTTATCCGTGAAAGTCAACTGCTCTTCGATGCCGTGAGACTGGGCGATGACGGACTCCGTATCGAACTTTCGGATGCGGTTGAACAGCGCGAAACCGGAGCCGATCAGGCGTTCGACGGTCCGATAGTCGACAAAGCATTTGTTCAGGATCGTTCCGTTCCTATGTTCCCAGACCTCCGGTATGAGGGCTTGGGTTCCCAAAATCTTTTTGGCGACGTCGGTACTGGGGAAACGTTCACCCCGGATGTTCTCCAAATAGGGATTGAAATACACTTCGAAGGGAGCCCAGGGGTATGAAAAAGGGCTTTCGATCTGGGCTTTGAAGGCGTTTCTGAGCAAATAGGCCACTTCGTTCAGAAGCATCTGGCTGCCGGTGACATATTGGACATCGGCGGCATCTGCTTTCAGGACACCGCTGATTCCGTAGCGGGCCTTCAGCATCTGGGCCAACCGGAGCAGCACCCATCGGAAGTAGGCCAGACAATCCTCGTAATGCCCCATGACAAGTAGATGCAGGTGGTTGTTCATCAAGGTGTAACAGAGAATACGGACTTTGAATTTCAGCGTTCCGATGGCCAATGTATTCACACCATAGGAAAAATCGCTTGCGGTCCGGAAAACCAACTGTCTGAGCTGATGGTCAGACGTGAACATGAAAAATCCTTCTCGCCCGGGGTAAGGATTCTTGAAATAACGAATAAGCATGGCTCAATTTCCATGTTTGCGGGTCTGCGGATTCTTTATTTTGAAAGAATTGATTGATAAGCAGTTAAGAGTTATCCTTCCGCAGACCTGCCTTACAAGCAGGGGGTTTGCTGGGAACAATTGTATAACTTTCTGGTGCATAGCGTATTACAAATTGCACTTATGCAGACCCCTTGGTTGAATGAACTACTCGACGACGGGCGCCTCGTCCGACGCCTCCGTTGGCGCGCTGTCCGGCAGGACGGCGGCGCGGAGGAGGATGAGGCGGCGCAGGATGGCGCCTTCCGTGCGGCTGAAGACGGAGGCAAGTTCGGCGAAGGAGACGCCTTCGCGATAGAGGCGGACGAGTTCCGCCTCGTCCCCGGGCGTCCAGGGCCGCGACGCCGGTTTCGGGACGTACAGGCCCAGGGACTGGAGTTTCATCTTGATGGCATTCGGCGAGCGGCCCAGCTGGGCGGACATTTCCGCGCGGGAGACCCCGTCGAGGGTCATCTGCTTGAGCTCTTCCGCTTCTTCGGCGGTCCAGGGTTCGTTGAACTTGGCGTAGCGGCCCTTGAGGTCGGAGTACTGCTCGGGAGAAAGGAAAAATGATTTCATAATCAATGTCTTAAATGGTCCGGACGACAGGCGGGGCGCCCGGTTCCCCGGTCTGAGGTTGACGGGGGCAAGTTAAGGAGGAAGAGCCGTGTTCGCAAAAAGGGAAACGGATAAAAACGGGAATCGGCGCCTCAGCCGCCTGAGGCTGGCATTCCGGCCTCGACATTTCAACAAAAATCAAGGATAATTACGTAAAAAACGCTACCTTTGAGAATTGAATAACCACAACTACGACATGGTAAGAGTAAAACCCTTCGCGGCCATCCGCCCGCCGAAAAACCTGGTCACCGAGGTGGCCGCACCCCCGTATGACGTCCTGAACTCCGAAGAGGCCCTCGCGATGGCCGGAGAAAAGTCCCTCCTGCATATCACCAAGCCTGAAATCGACTTCGCCCCCATCGCCGGCGAGCACGAGCAGCGCACCTACGACAAGGCCGTGGAAAATTTCAAGGCCTGGCGCGCCAAAGGCTGGCTGGTCCAGGACCCGAAGCCCATGTACTATGTCTATGCGCAGACGATGGGCAAGCGCACCCAGTTCGGCATCGTCCTGTGCGCCCATACCGACGATTATGCCGAGGGTATCATCAAGAAGCACGAACTTACCCGCAAGGACAAGGAGGACGACCGCATGATCCACGTCCGCATCCAGAACGCGAACATCGAACCGGTCTTCTTCGCTTTCAAGGACAATGCGGAACTCGCCGCCATCGTCGCAAAGGCCGCCGCCGGCAAGCCTGAATACAAGTTCGTGGATGAGAACAAGTTCACCCACACCTTCTGGGTCATCGACGACGACGCCACGATCGCCCGGATCACCGAGATCTTCAGCACGCAGGTCGATGCGTTCTACGTGGCCGACGGCCACCACCGCACCGCCGCGGCCGCCCGCGTGGGCGCTGAGAAGCGGGCCCAGAATCCGAACCACACCGGCAACGAGGAGTACAACTACTTCATGGCCGTATGCTTCCCGGAGAGCGAACTCGCCATCATCGACTACAACCGCGTGGTGAAAGACCTGAACGGTTACACGCCGGAGGACTTCCTGAAAGCCCTGGAAGAGGATTTCGAGGTGAGCCTCGCCACCAAGCCGCGCTGCGGCCGCCCGGCGAAGCCGTATTCCCCGACCCAGCTCCACAACTTCTCCATGTACCTCGGCGACAAGTGGTACAGCCTCACCGCCAAGCCCGGCCGCTACGACGACAACGACCCGATCGGCGTCCTGGATGTGACGATCCTCTCCAACCTGGTGCTGGACAAGCTGCTGGGTATCAAGGACCTCCGCACGGACAAGCGCATCGACTTCGTCGGCGGCATCCGCGGGCTCGGCGAACTCGCCCGCCGCGTGGACTCCGGCGAAATGAAGGTCGCCTTCGCCCTGTACCCGGTCTCCATGCAGCAGCTGATCAACATCGCCGACACCGGCAACATCATGCCTCCCAAGACCACCTGGTTCGAGCCGAAGCTCCGCTCAGGCCTCGCGATCCACGAGCTGGTGTAGTCAAACCCACCCGCTAAAAGCACTGCATTCCGCTGATCCTTGTCGGGGTCAGCGGAATGCTTTTTTGTAATTCATTGAGAATCAGACATTCCAAATGCAACGTTCCGCAGACCCGCCGAAATAACAGGGGGTCTGCGGATGCTTGTTTCGTAATGTGCTATAAATTAAGCATTTCTGAGTGTCAGTTCAGCAGGCCCTGTGTAAGGCCGGGATGAGGAGGGGGTAGGGGATGGGGTGGTGGCCACCGCGGCGCCCTGGATGCGCAGGCGGGTGGCCCGGACGGCGGCTAGTTCGCGACTTCGCAGAGGAATTTGATGCGGACGAGGCGGATTTCGAGGTCTTCGTAGTCGCTGCGGAGGGCGGCGAGGGCGTCCTCCAGGGAGTCGGAGGCGGCTTCTTCCTTGAACCAGTCGTAGATTTCGTCCACGACGTCCTCGTCCAGGTTTTCCTCGATATAATAGTTGATGTCCAGGCGGGTGCCGGTGGAGACGATGGCTTCGATCTCCGTCAGGAGTTCGTCCAGGTCCAGGCCCTTGGCGGCCGCGATGTCGTCAAGGGACATCTTGCGGTCGATGCTCTGGATGATGTACACCTTGTTGCCCGACTTGGAAGCGACGGACTTCACGACGAAGTCGTCCGGGCGAAGGATTTCGTTCTCCTCCACGTAGCGGGCGATGAGGTCCAGGAAGGGCTTGCCGTATTTGCGGGCCTTGCCTTCCCCGACGCCCTGGCAACCGCGGAGTTCCTCGAAGGTGAGGGGATAGAGGATGGACATGTCCTCCAGGGAAGGGTCCGTGAACAGGATCCAGGGCTGGAGGCCCCGCTTGCGCGCTTCGTCCTTGCGGAGGTCCTTGAGCATGGCGAGGAGGGTCTGGTCGCCGCCACCGCCGCCGCGGACGGCTGCCGGATCCTCATCGTCGTCATCCCCGCCGGCGGAGAAGGTGCGGTCCTCCACCAGCATGAGCTCATGCTGGTTGAGGAAGAATTCCAGGCCTTCGTCCGTGGCGCGGATGAGGCCGTAATTGTCGATGTCCTTGTCCAGGAAATGCAGCACGAGACCCTGGTGGATGACGGCCGACCAGAAGCGGACGTCCCGGTCCTTGCCGGCGCCGAAAAGCTCGAGCTTGTCGTGGTGGTAGGACTTGATGAGGGCGTTGGGGACACCGGCCAGGATGCCGGCGATGTGCTCGATCTTGAAGTGCTCCGGCAGGGACTCGATGAGTTCGATGACGAGGGACATCTCCTCCCGCCCGTCGAATTTCGCCTTCGGGTGCAGGCAGTTGTCGCAGCAGCCGCAGTTGTCCTGCGGGTAGTCCTCGCCGAAGTAGTTCAGCAGCAGTTTCCGGCGGCACTGGCTGGATTCCGCGTAGGCGACGGTTTCACCGAGCAACTGCTTGCCGATCTCCTGTTCCGCCACGGGCTTCCCCTGCATGAACTTCTCCAGCTTCTGGATATCCTTGTAACTATAATACGTGATGCACAGGCCTTCCTGCCCGTCGCGTCCCGCACGGCCGGTCTCCTGGTAATAGCCTTCGATACTCTTGGGAATGTCGTAGTGGATGACGAAGCGGACGTCGGGCTTGTCGATGCCCATGCCGAAGGCGATGGTCGCGACGATCACCTGGATGTCCTCCATGAGGAAGCGGTCCTGGTTCTCGGCGCGGGTTTTCGCGTCCAGGCCAGCGTGATAGGGGAGGGCCTGGATGCCGTTGATGGAGAGCAGCTGGGCCAGCTCCTCCACCTTCTTGCGGCTCAGGCAGTAGATGATGCCGGACTTGCCGGGATTCTGGCGGATGAAGCGGATGATGTCCTTCTCCGTGTCCACCTTGTCGCGGACCTCGTAATAAAGGTTCGGGCGGTTGAAGGAGGACTTGAAGACTGTGGCGTCGGTGATGCGGAGGTTCTTGAGGATATCGCTCTGGACTTTGGGCGTGGCCGTCGCGGTAAGGGCGATGACCGGGGCAGGCTGGATGTCCTCGATGATGGACCGGATCTTCCGGTATTCTGGCCGGAAGTCGTGGCCCCATTCGGAGATGCAGTGCGCCTCGTCCACGGCATAGAACGAGATGTGGATCTCTTTCAGTAAGGCGATGTTCTCTTCCTTGGTCAGGGATTCCGGGGCGACGTACAGGAGTTTGGTGACCCCGCTCAGGAGGTCCTCCCGGACTTCGGCCACCTGGGTGCGGCTCAGGGAGGAGTTGAGGAAATGCGCGATGCCGTTGCCGGATTCCACGAATCCCCGGATGGCGTCCACCTGGTTCTTCATCAGGGCGATGAGCGGGGAGATGACGATGGCCGTGCCTTCCATCACCAGGGCGGGGAGTTGGTAGCACAGGGACTTGCCGCCGCCGGTGGGCATCAGGACGAAGGCGTTGCCGCCGTCCACCAGATGCCGGATGATGCGCTCCTGGTCACCCTTGAACGCGTCGAAGCCGAAGAATTGCTTCAACTTGGACTGGAGGATAGCGGAGTCGATGGCCATAGTTTCGTGGTTTTCGGTCTAAATTTAACGAAAACCGACGAGAAAAGCAAATGAAAGGGGCCGGTAAGTCGAAAAAATAATTTTTGATGCTATTTGAATAAAAAGCCGTATATTTGCAGGATAATGGCTCCAAAGGAGCCGGAACAGGCTGAAACAAGTCAAAAACTGATAAAACATGAAATTTTCCAAGATTTTCGCCATCGCGTCGGCCGCTGTGCTGATGGTGGCTTGCGGCACCCCCGCCGCGGAAGGCTCCAAGGAAGTGAAAGCCCTCCTTCCCAGCAAATCCCTGACCGATTCCACCAGCTACCTGATCGGTGTCAACTTCGGCTCCTGGATCAAGGGCAACGATTTCGGTGAGATCAACTACGACCAGATGCTCAAGGGCATCAAGGACTGGATGAAGGCTGAAGGCACCCCGCAGGATTCCGCTTTCTTCAAGCAGTTCAAGGTCGATCCCAACCAGATGAACGAAGTGCTGGACGGCTACATCCAGAAGCGTCGCGCCTACACCGGCGCCCTCAACACCGAGAAGGGTGCGAAGTATATCGAGAACTTCCTGAAGGAAGAAGGCGCCCAGCAGACCGAGAGCGGTCTTGCTTACCAGATCATCGAGGCCGGCAGCGACAAGAAGGCGGTCTCCGACCAGGATACCGTGTGGGTCGACTACAAGGGAACCCTGCTCGACGGCACCGTGTTCGACGAGAACAAGGACATCAACTTCACCCTCAACCGTGTCATCCAGGGCTGGGGCGAAGGCCTGAAGCTCATCGGTGAAGGCGGCAAGGTGAAGCTCGTCATCCCCGGCAACCTCGCTTACGGCGAGTACGGCACCCGCGGCATCGCGCCGAACTCCACGCTCGTCTTCGACGTGACCCTGAACAAGGTCGGCAACTACGTCGCACCGGTCGAGGAACCCGCCAACAAGTAAAAACCATGGCACTCGAACTCGAAGGAACCCTCGCCCAGAAGCTTCCCGTCCAGTCCGGGAACTCCGCGCGCGGCCCGTGGGCCAAGCAGGAGTTCATCCTGGAATATCCGGACGGAAACTTCACCGCCAAGGCCTGTTTCACGGCCTGGGGGCAGGATAAGGTCCAGGACCTGGGCAAATACCAGGTCGGGGACAAGGTCAAGGTGTCCTTCAACCTCAAGAGCCGCGAGTACAACGGCCGCTGGTACAACGATCTCCAGATCTGGAAGATCGCGCCCGCCGGCGCCCAGCCCGCCGCACCGGCGCAGCCTGCCCCGCAGGCGAAGCCCGCGCCGCAGGCCGCTGCCTGGCAGCAGGCTCCGGCTCCCACCCTCGAGGACATGCCCGCCGATTCCGAAGGAGCGGAAGACCTTCCGTTCTAGGAACGCGGATCCCTGGCACACGGGAGCCGGTCCGAAATGGGCCGGCTCCCTTTTTTGTGCGCCGTCGTTTTCCTTTTTTGAGAAAAATCGATGGATTATTAAAAACTATTACTTATATTAGCAAATTGAAAACACTATACTTGGACTATAACCAAATTACAACAATAATTAACAATTAACACACTTAAATTGGAGGAACCCTATGGATAAAATCAAGAATCTTGCGGACCTCCGCAAGATGAAAGAGGGTATGCAGGCGAGGATGTCGATGCGTGAGAACAGCGACTCTTCCGATGCTATCATTCAAATCAAGGTCGGAATGGCCACCAGCGGTATCGCCTCGGGTGCGAAAGAAACCATGAGCTACCTCATCACGGAACTGGACAAGCGTCAGATCAAGGCGCTGGTCATGCAGGTGGGCGACATGGGCTACAGCTATGCGGAGCCCACCGTCGAGGTCACCATCCCCGGCAAGGACCCGGTCGTTTTCGGAGACGTGAAGATCCCGCGCGCCCAGGAGATCATCGAAAAGTACATCATCGGCGGTGAACTCATCGAAGGCATCCTGCCCGCCAATTACCGATCCATCTAACCTTCATCTCCCCCAAGTGCGATTATGGCAGTAAAAATGCATATCCTGGTATGCGGTGGAACTGGTTGCTCCGCATCCGCAAGCCATGAGATCGTTGAGGAACTCAACAAGGAGCTCGTGGCCCACGACCTGACCGATTTCGCCAAAGTGGTCGTCACCGGCTGCTTCGGATTCTGCGAGAGAGGTCCCATCGTGAAAATCATCCCCGACAACACCTTCTACACCCGGGTCAAGCCGTCCGATGCGAAGGAGATCATCGAGGAACACATCATCAAGGGCCGCAAGGTCCAGCGCCTCCTGTATGTGGCGCCGGACACCAAGCAGAGCGTGCCGGACTCCAAGCACATGGAGTTCTACAAGAAGCAGCTCCGCATCGCCCTGCGCAACTGCGGTTTCATCGATCCCGAGAACATCGAGGAATCCATTGCGCGCGACGGCTATGCCGCCCTGGGCAAGTGCCTCACCGAGATGACCCCGGAGCAGGTGGTCGCCGAAATCAAGAAGTCCGGCCTCCGCGGCCGTGGCGGCGCCGGTTTCCCCACGGGCCTGAAGTGGGAGATCGCTGCGAAGAGCCGTCCCGGCGAGCAGAAGTACGTCGTCTGCAACGCGGACGAAGGTGACCCGGGCGCTTTCATGGACCGTTCCCTCCTGGAGGGCGACCCGCACTCCATCCTCGAGGCCATGGCCATCTGCGGCTATTGCATCGGTGCGGACAAGGGTCTCATCTATATCCGCGCGGAATATCCCCTCGCTATCCACCGTCTCCAGGTCGCCATCCAGCAGGCCATGGAGTACGGCCTCCTGGGCAAGGACATCCTTGGCACCGGTTTCAATTTCGAGATCGAGCTCCGCTACGGCGCCGGCGCGTTCGTCTGCGGTGAGGAAACGGCGCTCATCCATTCCATGGAAGGCAAGCGCGGTGAACCAACCTTCAAACCCCCGTTCCCGGCCCAGTCCGGTTACCTCGGCAAGCCGACCAACGTGAACAACGTCGAAACCTACGCGAACATCCCGGTCATCATCAACAAGGGCGCGGACTGGTTCGCGAGCATCGGCACCGAGAAGTCCAAGGGTACCAAGGTCTTCGCCCTCGCCGGCAAGATCAACAACGTCGGCCTCATCGAGGTCCCGATGGGCATCACCCTCCGGGAGATCATCTACGAGATCGGCGGCGGCATCAAGGGCGGCAAGAAGTTCAAGGCCGTCCAGACCGGCGGTCCTTCGGGCGGCTGCCTGACCGAAAAGCACCTGGACACCCCGATCGACTACGACAGCCTCGTGGCCGCGGGTTCCATGATGGGCTCCGGCGGTATGATCGTCATGGACGAGGACGACTGCATGGTCGCCATCGCCAAGTTCTATCTGGGATTCACCGTGGACGAGTCCTGCGGTAAGTGCACCCCGTGCCGCGTGGGTAACCGCCGTCTGCTGGAGATCCTCACCAAGATCACCGAGGGCAACGGCACGATGGAGGACCTGGAGAAGCTGAAGAACCTCTCCGCCGTCATCAAGGATACCGCCCTCTGCGGTCTGGGCCAGACCTCCCCGAACCCCGTTCTTTCCACCATCACCAACTTCTGGGACGAATACGTGGAGCATGTCACCGAGAAGAAGTGCCGTGCCGGCCAGTGCAAGGCCCTGAAGAAGTATGTCATCGATCCTGTCAAGTGCAAGGGCTGTACGGCCTGCGCGCGGGCCTGCCCCGTCAGCGCCATCAGCGGCACCGTCAAGAACCCGCACTTCATCAACCAGCTGGACTGCATCAAGTGCGGCACCTGCTACGAGAAGTGCAAGTTCGGAGCTATCAGCATTCAATAAAGGGAGGAACAAGACATGGATACGATCAAATTGACTATCGATAACAGAACTGTGGAAGTGCCCCGGGGTACGACCATTCTGAAAGCAGCCGAGCAGATGGGTATCACCATTCCTACCCTCTGCAACTTTGAACTCGACGGCCTCGCCCTCAAGAACCACCCCGGCGGCTGCCGCGTGTGCGTGGTGGAGGTTGTCGGACGCCGGAACCTGGCGCCGGCCTGTATCACCGAGTGCATGCCGGACATGGTCGTGAAGACCAATTCGTTCCGGGCGCTCAACGCCCGCCGGACCGTCCTCGAGCTCATGCTCAGCGACCATCCGAACGACTGTCTGCAGTGCGCCAAGAGCGGCAAGTGCGAACTCCAGGCGCTGGCCGCCGACCTGGGCATCCGCGAGATTCCCTTCAAGGGCCAGCAGTCCCAGTACGCCGTGGAGTCTTCCCCTTCCATCGTGCGCGACGCCAACAAGTGCATCATGTGCCGCCGCTGCGAGTCCGTGTGCCATGAGTACCAGAGCGTTGGCGCCATCGGCGCTGTGGAAAGAGGCTTCCCGGCCGTGGTTTCCACCGCCTTCGGCAAGAACCTCACGGACACCAACTGCGTGCTCTGCGGCCAGTGCGTCGCGGTGTGCCCGACCGGTGCCCTCACCGAGGTGGACAACACCGGCAGGATCCTGCGCGACATCGCCAATCCGAATGTCAAGACCTGCGTCCAGGTGGCTCCCGCCGTGCGCGTGGCCCTGGGCGAGGAGTTCGGGATGAAGCCCGGCAGCATCGTCACCGGCAAGATCGCGGCCGCGCTGAAGGCCGTCGGTTTCGACTATGTCTTCGACACGGACTGGTCCGCCGACCTCACCATCATGGAGGAAGGCACGGAGGCCATCGGCCGTTTCAAGGCATTCCTCTCCGGCGACAAGAACGTCAAGATTCCGATCATGACCTCCTGCTGCCCCGCCTGGGTCAATTTCTACGAGAAGTTCTATCCGGAGCTCCGCGAATATCCGTCCACGGCGAAATCGCCGCAGCAGATGTTCGGCGCGACGGCGAAGACCTTCTTTGCCGACAAGATCGGCGTTTCCCGCGAGAACCTCATCTGCGTCTCCGTGATGCCTTGCGTCGCCAAGAAGTATGAGACCCAGCGTGAGGAGCTGAGCGTGAACGGCGATCCCGATGTCAACTACTCCATCACCACCCGCGAGCTCGCGCGCCTGATCAAGATCTGCAACATCGACTTCAACAGCCTGCCCGAGGCCGAGTTCGACTCGCCGCTGGGCGCGTCCACCGGCGCGGCCGTCATCTTCGGCGCCACCGGCGGCGTGATGGAGGCCGCTCTCCGTACGGCGTATGAAGTCCTCACCGGCAAGACCCTTCCGAGGATCGACTTCGAGGAGGTCCGCGGCCTGGACGGCATCCGTGAGGCGACGATTCCCATCCCGGGCGTCGTGGACCTGAAGGTGGCCGTGGTTTACGGTCTGAAGAACGCCCGCACGGTCATGGAGCAGATCAAGGCCGGCACCTGCCCGTATCACTTCGTGGAGGTCATGGCCTGCCCCGGCGGCTGCATCGACGGCGCCGGACAGCCGTACCATCACGGCGACGCGTCCATCGTCAAGGCCCGTCACGCCGCGATCTACGAGGCCGACCGGAAGATGCCCATCCGCAAGTCCCACGAGAATCCCGAGATCATCGCAATCTACAAGGAGTTCTTCGGCGAGCCTTGCTCCGAGAAGTCGCATCACCTGCTTCACACGCATTACTTCGACAAGAAAATCAAGTTTGACATCGACTAAATCATTGAACCATGTGTGGACCGAAAATCAAAATCACTGAGGCTAATTATCTCATAATTAAAGAGATTTGCGCTTCCTTCAATAACGATCCGGGTGAGCTGATCAATGTCCTGCACAAGACGCAGGGCCACTTCGGCTATCTTCCCGAAGAAGTCCAGCAGGTCGTCGCGGACTGCCTCGGCATTCCCGTGGGCCGGGTTTACGGTGTCGTGTCCTTCTACAGCTTCTTCACCATGAAGCCGAAGGGCAAGTATGCGATTTCCGTGTGCCTGGGTACGGCGTGCTATGTCAAGGGCGCCGAGAAGATCCTGGACGCGCTCAAGAACGAACTCAAGATTTCCGAGGGCGGCGTCACCGAAGACGGCAAGTTCTCCCTGGACGTCCTCCGCTGCGTGGGCGCCTGCGGCCTTGCTCCGGTGATGACCATCAACGGAAAGACCTATGGCCGTCTGGTTCCTGAACACATCAAGGAAATCCTGGCGGAGTACGCGGATTAAGAAAGAACCGATGACTCGATTTCGGGCCGGCACCAGAAGTGGGTCGGCCCGAATATGATTCAAAGCCAATGACTATCAAAGAAATAGCGAAACTTGTAGACGGCGAAATCGTGGGCGCTCCCGCCGATGATGCCTATGATGTCAAGAAGGCCTTCTCTTCCGACCTCATGAGCGACGTGCTGCGTCTGTCCATGGACGAGACCGTCCTGATCACCGGCCTGTGCAACAACCAGACGATGCGCACCAGCGAGATGGCGGACCTGCGGGTCGTCGTCATCGGCCGCGACAAGCAGCCCGACGAGGACATGCTCGCCCTGGCCGAGGACACCGGCATCACCATCATCAAGTCCAAATACAGCATCTTCAAGCTCAGCGGGATTCTTTACGGCGCCGGAATAGAGCCCCTCTATTAGCCATGCATTACACCTTCAACATAGAACGCGGAAACTTCGCCGATGCCGGACAGGCCTCCAGCAGCGTCAAGCGCACCCTCAAGCAGCTTGGCGTGGACCCTGTCAACATCAAGCGTACCGTGGTCGCCTTGTTCGAGGCGGAGATAAATGCCGTGGCGCACGTGTACGGAGGGCAGATCGACGTGGACATCGACGGAGAGAAGATCGTGATGGTCGTCGCCGACGAGGGCCCGGGCATTCCCAACCTGGACCTGGCCATGCAGGAGGGGTGGTCGACTGCCTCCCCCCAGGTGCGCGAAATGGGCTACGGCGCCGGCATGGGCCTGCCCAACATCAAGAAAAACACGGACGACCTGAAGATCGACACCAAGGTGGGCGTCGGAACCACCGTCACCATGACCGTTAACCTAGTCTGACGACGCAATGGCTTCCGGAGAAACATATTTCAGACATTCCCTCAGGGTCAATCCCGACCTGTGCAAGGGGTGTACCACCTGCATGCGCATCTGCCCGACCGGAGCCATCCGCATCCGGAACGGGAAGGCGATCGTCAGCGACAACAAGTGCGTGGACTGCGGCGAGTGCATGAAAGTGTGCCCGCACAAGGCCATCTACATCGAGCAGGACGACTTCGCCCTACTGGATAACTACCGGTACCGGGTCTGTCTGGTATCCACCACCTTCATCGGCCAGTTCGAGGAGAAGTACAAGACGAGGGCAATCTATTCCTGCCTCAAGAAACTGGGTTTCACCCATATTTTCGAGGTGGAGCACGAGGTGAGCCACATGATCGAGCTTTACAACCGGTACATGGACGCCCATCCCGAGATCGAGACGTTCATCTCTCCCTACTGCCCGGCGGTGACCCGCCTCGTCCAGGTGCGGTTCCCCTCGCTGGTGGACAATGTCATCCATGTCCGCGCTCCGCTGGAGCTCGCCTCCCGCGTCATTACGAAACGTCTGATGGATGAAGGCATCAGCCGCGATTCCATCGGCGTATTCTACGTGACGCCGTGCGCCGCCAAGATTGCCGCGGTCAAATACCCTGTCAGCGGCAAGGAGACCTACGTCTCGGGCGTGATCAACATGGATTTCCTGTACAACAAGGTGCTGCTGATGCTCCACGATTCGGACAAGAGCGCCCAGCCCATCAACCACGCCCTCACGACGCGGGACGTGCTCTGGCCCCTCTCCGGCGGCGAGGCGCCCCATTTCAAGGGGGCGCATTATGCCGTGGACGGCCTCCGGAACGTCCTGAACTTCCTGGAAAGGCTGGAGGATGAGGCCGTGGACGCTCCGGGCCTGGTGGAGATGCGCATCTGCGACCAGGGCTGCGTGGGCGGTGTCCTCTGCACCAACAACCGTTTCGTGGCCCGTAAACGGTTGGAATACAGGGCGAAACTTTTCGATCGCCTGGAGCGTAGCAAGCTCCGGGAGACGGGCGGTGAGGACAGCCCCTTGACCGATGACTTGATCGATGTGATGACGATTGATGAAATCAAGCCGCGTTCCATCCTCAAGCTCAACGACGACTTCCGCGAGGCCTTTAAGATGGCCGAGCGGATGAAGAAGATCGAGAACGCGCTTCCGGGCGTGAACTGCTCGGCGTGCGGGGCGCCTTCCTGCGCCGCCCTGGCCGAGGACATCGTCCGCGGGGACGCCACCATCGACACCTGCATTTTCATTAACCGCCACTCGCAGGCCTCGGAGGATGCCATCCGCAGCATCTGGGGCGACCGGGTGAAAACGAAGAACCCCTAAAACGAACCATAACATGACTGTAAAAGACATCATTGAGAAACTGGACCTGAAGTGCCTGAACGAGGCTAACCTGTACACGGAAGTCTCCGGGGCCTATGCCTCCGACCTGCTGAGCGACGTCATGGGCAACGCCCGCGCCGGTCAGGTCTGGATCACGATGCAGACCCACAAGAACGTATCGGCCATCGCCTCCCTGAAGGACATCCCCGCCGTTATCCTGGTCCATGGTGCCGTGCCGGACATCGACATGCTCGAGCACGCACGGGAGGAGGAAGTCTGCGTCCTGGTGAGCAAGGACATGACGTACCAGGTCTGCGGGAAACTGTACGCGCTATTAGGGTAACACCGGATGATTTTTAAGGCCGACATGCACATCCACTCGGTGCTTTCCCCCTGCGGGGACATCGAGATGAGCCCCTCCGCCATCGTTGCGAAGGCGAAGGAGCGGGGGATGGACATCATCGGCCTGACCGACCATAATTCCACCCTGAATGCCGATGTCACGCGGCGCCTGGGGGAGAAGGTCGGCCTCCATGTACTGATGGGGGCGGAGGTGACCACCAAGGAGGAGGTCCACTGCCTGTGTTTCATGTCGACGGTGGAGAAACTCGCTGAATTCCAGGCTTTTCTGGACTCCCGCGTCATCTTTTTCGAGAACGACGTGGACCGCTTCGGCTACCAGCTTGTGGTGGACGAGGACGAGAACGTGCTCGACCAGGTGCCCCACCTGCTGATCAATGCGCTCGACCTCCCGATGATGGAACTGTCGCAGAAGGTCTATGAAATGGGCGGTATCTTCATCCCTGCCCATGTGGACCGCCCCACCTTCAGCCTCGGTTCGCAGCTGGGTTTCGTCCCGACCGGACTCAAGTTCCACGCGCTGGAACTCAGCTATTACTGCAAGCGGAACGGCTACAAGTTTCTGGACGACTGCCCCTGTTTCAGCGATTTCAACTTCATCCAGTCGAGCCGCGCCCATTAT
>JAEEGH010017703.1_pt1 | contig 15148 bp, 12 predicted proteins | sample 9134181 | NCBI WGS metagenome assembly JAEEGH01 (sample SAMN16246544, study PRJNA631951) | gut metagenome | biome: gut microbiome; feature: rumen; material: DP-attached | host: Bos | place: Iran: Karaj | collected 2018-10 | reverse complement strand
GTCCAAAAAGTCACCTACACCTTTCACGACCCCACCGTCACCATCACCTACACCGAGAATGGTGTAACCCGGACCGAGAAGGGTACCGTGAAGGGTAAGAAGATGACATTCACCGATGGTTCCAACGAAACTGTTTTCGAGAAACAGTAAGTTTTCCAGCAAAACAAACAAAGAAGAGGGTGTCTCGGAAGCGAGACACCCTCTTTTGTCTTATAGTGGGATAATCTTTTCCCTGCTCTGCCAGCCAATAAGGCATTGGTTGAGCAAAGGGAATGCTCCGTTTGGAGCGACTACGAGAACTGCTCCTGAATCTCGTTCTTCAGATATTCAAGCGCATTGTCGGTAGGGGTCTTGCTCTTGGCCACGGAGGCGAAGATGGCTCCTGCCAGCGACGAAGTATCGGCACCCTCTTTCATTCCGGCGGCGCTGGCGTTGATGAGGTTGATCATCTCCTCCTTGGCCTCGCGGATGCGGCTCCACGCCTCGGTGCTGATATAGACCTGCTGCGAGAGGTTGTGCTCCCACTCGTCGCGTATATTCTTGGTCATCACGCTTTGCAGCAGCTTGATGTCCATTCCGGGGCGGTAGCAGCGCATCACCAAGCTGTTGGGCGAGATACGCTCCAGGAAGAGCGCCATACGCTCGTAGGCCTGCAGACGGATGGGGCTCACCAGCTTGAGGTTCTCCTTTTGCTGGTCCATCTTCATCTCAAGGAGTGCTTTTTTCTGTTCGTTGTCGAAATATTTCTTGATGACCAGATAGAATATCCAGCCGGTAACTGCCACCGTGGCGATGACGACAAGGATGAGTAGCAAAGTGAATACAAAAGGTTTCATTTGGTTTGTTAGCTATTTTGATATCAATATTGAATGCGTTTTTGCAGCGTGGGACCGTGAATCAATCCAGTTTAAGCACGGCGAGGAAGGCACTCTGTGGCACATCCACGCTACCCACCTGGCGCATACGTTTCTTGCCCTCTTTCTGTTTTTCGAGCAGCTTGCGTTTGCGCGTGATGTCGCCACCGTAGCACTTGGCTGTGACGTCCTTGCGCACTTGGCGCACCGTCTCGCGGGCAATAATCTTGCTGCCGATGGCGGCTTGGATGGCCACGTCGAACTGCTGGCGCGGGATGAGGTCCTTCAGCTTCTCGCACATTTTGCGGCCGATGGGGTAGGCATTGTCGACGTAGGTGAGGGTGGAGAGGGCGTCGACGGGGTCGCCGTTGAGCAGTATCTCCAGCTTCACCAACTTGGAAGGCTGGTAGCCGTTGATGTAGTAGTCGAATGAGGCGTAACCTTTCGAAATGCTCTTCAACTTGTCGTAGAAGTCGAACACTACCTCTCCGAGCGGCAGGTCGAAGGTAATCTCGATGCGGTCGGTGGTGAGGTAGTTCTGGTTTTTCAGTATGCCGCGCTTGTCCATGCACAGCTTGATGACAGGACCGATGAAGTCGGCCTTGGTGATAATCTGCGCGTGGATATAGGGCTCGTAGACTTCGGCGATATTGTTGGGCTCAGGCATGCCCGAGGGGTTGTAGACGTCAATCTCGCTGCCATTGGTGAGTTTCACCTTGTACTGCACATTGGGCACCGTGGTGATGACGTCCATGTTGAATTCACGTGTCAGGCGCTCCTGCACGATTTCCATGTGTAGCAGGCCGAGGAATCCGCAGCGGAATCCAAAGCCCAACGCCAACGAACTCTCGGGCTCGAAGGTGAGGCTGGCGTCGTTGAGCTGCAGCTTCTCGATGCTGGCACGCAGCTCCTCATAGTCGTCGGTATCCACAGGATAGACGCCGGCGAAGACCATCGGCTTCACCGCCTCGAAACCTTCGATAGGTTTCTCGCATGGGACGTTGACGTGGGTGATGGTGTCGCCCACACGCACCTCCTTCGAGGTCTTGATGCCGCTGATGATATAGCCCACGTTGCCGGCAGAGAGTTGCTTGCAGGGCTCCATGTTGAGGCGCAGCACACCTACCTCGTCGGCATCGTATTCGCGACCTGTGCTGTAGAATTTCACGTGGTCGCCCGTCTTCAGCGTGCCATTCATGATGCGGAAGTAGCTGATGATGCCGCGGAAAGGATTGAAGACAGAGTCGAACACCAAAGCCTGCAATGGCGCGTCGGGGTCGCCTTCGGGTGCAGGGATACGGTCGACAATGGCATCCAGGATTTCCGGCACACCCATGCCTGTCTTGGCTGAGCAGCGCAGGATGTCGTCGTGCGAACAACCCAGCAGGTCGACAATCTCGTCAGCCACCTCTTCGGGCATGGCGCTGTCGAGGTCGATTTTATTCATCACCGGGATAATCTCCAGGTCGTTCTCCAGTGCCAGGTATAGGTTGGAGATGGTCTGTGCCTGAATGCCCTGTGTGGCGTCGACCACCAGCAATGCACCCTCGCAAGCGGCGATGGCACGCGATACCTCGTAACTGAAGTCTACGTGACCCGGCGTGTCGATAAGATTCAGAATATACTCCTCGCTCCTTATCTCCTTATCTCCTGTCTCCTGTCTCCTTTTAAAGTTCATCTGGATGGCGTGGCTCTTGATGGTGATGCCACGCTCCTTCTCCAGCTCCATGTCGTCGAGCACCTGGTCTTGCATCTCGCGGGCCGTTACGGTGTTGGTTACCTCCAACAAGCGGTCGGCCAAGGTGCTCTTACCGTGGTCAATATGAGCTATTATGCAGAAGTTCCGAATGTTTTTCATCGGTGCAAAGATACGAAAAATAATTAATATACAGTGCTCTCGTCGGCACCCTCCTCCTCCATTTGTTGCGGCCGCTGTTTGAGACCGTTGTTAATCTTCCAGCTGAATCCGAGGGTGACTACGGGTGAGAGACGCTTGGCTTTCACCACTCGATTGAAAGTCTGGCTATAGGTGGTATGGCCCCAGCCGCCAGTGCAGAAGACGTCGCTCACGCGCAGGTTGATGGTGCCGCGCTTGTTGAAGACATCCTTCTTCACCGCCAGGTCAACCCAATAGGAGGGATCCATCTGGGTCTGCAGGTCGAGCCATGGGGCCCAGTACTGGCCGCTGAACTGGATGGTCCAGTCGTGGGACAGGGTCATGAAAGAGCTGAATTTGCCGCTGGCCTGGAACGATGAGGTGCTCTGGTTGTGGAGCAGTTCGGTGCCGGTGATATGACTTTGGTAGAGGTTAAGGCTGACGTTGATTTTCCACCATTGGAATATTTGCCAGTCGAAGATGAATTCCATGCCGTAGTTGTATCCGGTGCTAAGATTGAGGCGCGTCGAGGCTCGGTATCCGTCGTACTCCGGGTTGTAAGGCTCCCACCAGGCATAACGGGCCACGCTGTCGGCACACCAGGTGAAGCCGTAGTGGGTTATCATGTTGTTGGTCTGGCGGTAGTAGAGTGAGGTGAAGATGTTTATCTTCTTTACGCCGAGGTTATAGCTGATTTCAAAAGCGTTGGTGTACTCAGGGTCGAGGTTGGGGTTGCCGAAACTCATCTGGTTGTCTTCGCGGATGTCTATGTAGGGGTTGAGGTCCCAGAAGTGGGGACGGTGGACGCGACGGCTGTAACTTACCTGTGCGCTCTGCAGGTCGTTGATTTTGTAAGACATGTGCACTGTCGGGTAGAGTTGCCAGTAAGGTTTGTCGATGGCTGCTGTCAGCGGGTGGTAGAGGTCGACGCCATAGATGGAAGCGTATTCGCCACGCAGACCGGCCTGCAGCGAAAGCTGCTCGGTGAGACTGCCTCCGAGGGTGGCATAGACGGCATGTACATGTTGACGGTAGTTGAAATGGGTCGACGACAGGGTGTCATAGATGGTGTCGAGCAACCCAGCGGCGGTATATGACACGCGTGTGTAGTCGGCCTGCTGATCGGGCCAGTCCATGCGTCCCTCATAGCCGGTTTCCAGCCGCCATCCTTCCTTTCCGAAGAAGGAGTCGAGCGGTCGCAGCCAGTTGAGTTTTAGGTTCAGCGCCTGGTGGTGGTTCTCGGTCAAGCTCAGACGCTGGTAGAAGTGGTCAAGGTTGGCCGCCAAATCAGCATAGGTCTGGTCCTGATTGCCGTCGCCATGCACCTGGCGGGTGCTGAAGGTGGCGTCGAAGGTCAACTCTTCGTCCTTGCGGTCGAACTTGCGTGTGTAGAGCAGGTTGAACGAGTGGTTGCGGTTATTGTTGTCGCTTGTGGCTTTTTGGATGTAATCCAGCGAGTCGTTGAATAGTTGGTCACTGGCATAGCTGTAGCTATTGCGCTTACGGGTGCCGCCGCGTAGTTGATAGGAAAGTAGTAGGCTGTTCTTGTCGTCGAAGTAGTATTCTCCGCCCACCTTCACGCTACCCATATGGTTGGGGTTGAGACCGTATTGCTCAATGGCGTTGTGCGAAACCGGCATTCCTCCGGCGAGATACTCGATATTCGACTCGCTCTTGTTGCCGCGTTGGCGTAGACCTCCGTCGGCGTTGAGGAAGAGGTTGTACTTCTCGGTGGTGTAGTTGAGGCTGATATTGCCCATGGCAGTTGGGATAAACCTGCCCAAGTGGTTCATGGCTGCCAGCGAGTCTGGTACCATGAAGGGCATTGGGGCACCCACGTTGACGTTCACCACACCGTTGAGCCCCAAGGCGCCGGCGGTACGGTCCTTGAGCTTAATGTTGATGATGCCGCTCATGCCCTCGGGATCGTACTTGGCCGAAGGGTTGGTGATGACTTCCACGTTTTCCACCGTCGAGGCGGGTATCTGCTCCAGCAGGGTGCTCAGGTCGGAGGCCAGCAACTCGGAGGGGCGCCCGTTGACGAGCACTTTGACGTTGGTGGAGCCTCGCAGGGTCACGTTGCCGTCGTTGTCGATGGCAACGGAGGGGACTTGTTCCAGCACGTCGCTGGCGGTGCCGCCGCCGGCCACGATATTCTTGTCGACGTTCACCACACGTTTATCGAGCTGGTACTCCACCATGCTCCGCTCAGCGGTGATCTCGACAGCCTCCATCAGAGTGGCCTGCGGGTTGATGGCCACCTTGCCAAGGTTCACCGTCGGATGCTCGGCACTGAGAGTGACGGCGTTCTTGTAGTACTGCGGCTCGTATCCCACAAAGGTGATGCGCAGCAGGTAGCGTCCGTAAGGGACTTCGAGACGGAACGCCCCGTTGCTCTCGGTGACGGTGCCTCCCTTGAGGGTCGAGTCTTTGGGCGAAAGGAGTGCCACAGTGGCATATTCGATATTCTCGCCTGTCCGGGCATCGGTTACGCGACCACGCACCACGCCCTGTTGGGCGTTTGCGCAGAAGTGTAACCCGATTAAAACCAATATGATAATACGTTTCATAGACTGATGAATAAAAGTGCAAATATAAGAAGAAAACACGAAATGGCGAGAAAAAAGTACGCGAGACACTGCATGTTTGTGTCTCGCGTACTAAGTTACTAAAGGAACATTTCGCCTTACCACTCCAACTGCTCCCATTCCGAGGCGGGAACATAGATGTAGAACGACACAGTGGCACCGCTGTTCAGTGTGCCGTTCACCTTCATGCCAAAGGCATTGTCGTTCTTCTCAACAATCTCAGTGCCACTTGCAAAGTCTTGGGAGGAAAACTGCGGTATCTCGTCGGTGCTGGACCGAAGCGAGAACCAGACACTTTCCTGCGTCAGGTCGTAGGTCCCGTTATCCGGGTTGTCGGCGATGATGGAAAAGATGGGTAGCCCTTCGGCATCAGCCTCCACGGCAGCGGCATCGATATACACTCGTCCACTTTGCTCTATCTTGTAGGTGCTGGTCATCTGGTACACCTTGCCGTTGTACACGAGGGTGTTGGCAGTTGCATCTGCCAGGGTGTCGTCGTGCTTGTCGCACGATACCATTGCCGTCGCAAACAGTGCGACCATCAGGATGGAAAGGATTTTCTTCATTGTTTTAGATTTTCAGGTGAGACAAATTCACTGCTGCGGTTTCGGTTGGCGCACGAAGTGTGGCATCTCGAAGGGGATCTCGATCGAGTACTCGATAAGGCCGCCGAAAGCGCCGTCTTCCTTATACCACGGGGTTTGGTAGATGAGCTTCTTCACCTTGCTACCGTCGGCCAAGGTCTTCTCGATGGTGTAGGCGTTGAGTTGCTGGTGCTCCAGCAAGCCTTTGAGCTTGGTCTTGGCAGGTTCGGGGTGGCAGTCCATCAGGTTGTTGCCGATAATCTTGTGGCCGTGGCTGTTCACATCGGCGCTGTGCTGGTTCATGTCGAGCACATTGCCGTCGGCATCACACACCGTGATGGCGATATTGCTCAGGTGTTCAAAGTACTGGTCCATGGGAATTGGAGAAAGTTATATTATAAAAGTTGAAAATTGAAAACTGGTTGAGACTTTTCGTGTCAGCCAATTTTCAATTTTCAACTATCAATTTTCAATTAATTACTTGCACTGCAGTGCAGCGAGGGCGATGCTGTAGAGCTTGGTGTTCATGCTGTCGCCACGGCTGGTGAGGACGCAGGGGACGCGGGCTCCCATCACCATGCAGGCGAGCTCGGCGTGAGCAAACTTGGTGCAGGCCTTGTAGAAGATGTTGCCGGCCTCGATGTTGGGGAACAGCAGGCAGTCGGCGTCACCGGCGACCTCGCTGGTGAGCTTCTTGGTCAGGGCGCTCTCCTTGTCGATGGCGCAGTCGAGGCTCAGAGGACCGTCGACGATGGCACCGGGAATCTGGCCACGCTGGCTCTGCATACCCAGCCATGCGGCTTCGGCACAGGCGGGCATGCTGATGCTGACCTGCTCGGTGGCGGCGAGGACGGCCACTTTGGGTTTGGGGTTCTCCAGGCTCTTCGAGACGCTGATGAGGAAGTTCATGATGGCGGTCTTCTGCTTGAAGTCGGGGGCCGGGATGATGGCCATGTCAGAGCAGACGAGCAGTTTGTGGTAGGCGGGCACCTCCATGACGGCCATGTGGGTCAGCATGTCGTTCTTCTTGCCGGGCATGAGGCCGCACTCCTTGTTCAGGATGGCACGCATGTACTTGTCGGTCGAGAGCAGGCCCTTCATCAGGAAGTCGGCCTTGCCTTCGTTGATCAGGGCCACGGCTTTGGCACCGGCCTTGTTGTCGTTGGCCTCCTGAATCATCTCAAACTTGTTGGGGTCGATGCCCTCTTCAGCGCAGACCTTCTTCATGGTCTCAATGTCGCCCACGAGGGTGGCTTCCACGATACCGCGGTCGATGGCAGCGCTCACAGCACCGATGGTGTGGCTGTCATTGGCATAAGCCACGGCGAGTCTCTTCTTACCTTTCGATTTGACCAGCTCAAGCAGGTCGTCAAGTTTTGTAATCATCTTATTGCTAATTTTTTGTTGTTAACTAATTACTCTAGTATGGGCTGCAAATTTACGAATTATTTTTTAATTAAATCTACAAATCTTCCATCAGTTGATTACTCTGCTTGTTTTCAATGCGTTATGCTTCCGTTCTTCTGGCGTTCTTCTCGAATTCGAGAAGAACGCCAGAAGAACGGAAGTGGAACTAGGGTAGAAAAGAGTATGTTAGGAGAGTGTCGTGCTTGCGGGGGAATAAAAATATTTGTGTATGTTGGATTTATTATGTATTTTTGCAATTCATTTGATAGCATGGTTAGTCAAGCAATCAAGCATTCAAACAATCACGCTATCAATTGATAGTATAGTTATTTAAGCAAATAAGCATTCAAACAATCACGCAATCAATATGTCTGACACACTGGTTATCACCCCGACTTACAACGAGAAAGAGAACATCGAGGCCATCATCCGCAAGGTCTTTTCACTCCCTAAGGAGTTCGATATGCTTATCGTCGAGGACAATTCGCCCGACGGCACGGCCGACATCGTGAAACGCCTGATGCAGGAGTTTCCCGAACGTCTGCATATCGTGGAACGCAAGGGCAAGCTGGGTCTTGGCACTGCCTATCTCGATGGTATGCGCTGGGGCAACGAGCATGGCTACGACTATATGATTGAGATGGACGCCGACTTCTCGCACAATCCCGACGACCTCATCCGCCTCTACGACGCCTGTTCCACGGGCAAGGGCGACGTGGTGGTCGGCAGCCGCTATGTCGACGGCAAAATATCGGTCGTCAACTGGCCTATGACACGCCTGCTGATGAGCTACTTCGCCTCGAAGTATGTCAAGCTTGTCACCGGCATGAAGGTCTGCGATGCCACTGCCGGCTTCGTGTGCTGGAGCCGCCGCGTGCTGGAAAAGATGAAATTCGACAAAGTGAAGTTCGTCGGCTATGCCTTCCAGATTGAGATGAAGTACACTGCCACGCGTCTGGGCTTCAAGGTCTACGAGGTGCCTATCATCTTCACCGACCGTGTGCTGGGCGTGAGCAAGATGAGTATGAAAATCTTCAAGGAGGCTTTCTTCGGAGTCTTCGACCTCAAGTTCCGCCCCTGGCGAAACTACTAATCTCCCTAACCACTCGAATCTTCCAGCCCTCGGGCTGAGATCCATAAATCTATTGTCGGTTATGGATTTATAGATTTCGCGAGCACGGCGAGCAGGAGACCTGATAAAGGTTACAGAGTAATAAGATATATGGAAATATGAGAAAGTTTTTATTGACCTTGGCGGCGGTGATGTGTGCCGCCACGATGATGGCGCAGGACAAGCTCCTGCAGTGGGACCAGCTGATGGACCGCAACCTCTATCCAAAGCGTGAGGCTATGAGTTTCATCTTCGCGCCCGACGGCAAGACCGTCACCTACTACAAGGGTGGCGAGGACAAGGGCTTCTATGGCTTCGACGGCAAGAAGGAGTTTAAACTCAGCGAAAAGCAGCAAGACTGGCGCAAGCCTGCGAACAACGACCCCAAGCTTGAGGAGCGTGTCGAGCTGAAGGAGGGCAACCTCTACGTCGACGGCCACATGGTGGAGCGCGGCGACGGCTACAATGTAGTTCTCGGCGAGAGCGTGCACCGCAACGAGTTCGGCATCAACGGCGGCCTCTTCTGGTCGCCCAAGGCCAGCCGCCTGGCCTTCTACCGCATGGATCAAAGTATGGTCGTGGACTATCCTCTGGTCAACACCAAGGCACGCGAGGCCGAGCCCAAGCCCATCAAGTACCCCATGGCCGGCATGCAAAGCCACTGGGTTACCGTGGGCGTTTGGGATGTTGCAAGCGAGAAGCTGGTCTACCTCAACACCGCCCGCGACACCACGGTGCACGAGCGTGAGATGTACCTCACCAACATCGCTTGGAGTCCCGACGAGAAGTATGTCTACATCGCCAAGGTGAACCGTGAGCAGAACCATATGTGGCTCGAGCAATACGATGCCGCCACGGGCGACTTCATGAAGGTGCTCTTTGAGGAGACGAACCCCCGCTATGTGGAGCCCTGCGAGCCGATGATCTTCACCCTCAATGGTGACCAGTTCCTCTGGTATTCGATGCGCGACGGCTACAAGCATCTTTATTTATACAACCTCGACGGTACTCTTGTCAAGCAAGTGACCAGGGGCGAATACGAAGTAGAGGGTTTTATCCAGTTCGACAAGAAAGGCGAGAATATCTTTATATACGCCAACAAGGACAATCTTGCTGGACGCGACGCCTACCGCGTCAACCTCAAGAAGGGCACGATGTGGCGCCTCACTATGGATGACGGCACCCACAGTGTGGCAATCAATGAGGAGGGCAACTGCTATGTGGATGTCTACTCGTCGGTCAGCGTACCTGCCCGTGCCATGTGGAACAGCGTGAAATATGGCAACAATGGCCAATTCAGCAAACACTCGGCCCATGAATTCTACCGCTCTGAAAACCCGCTGAAGGACTATGCCATGCCCGAGGTGAAGCTAGGCACCATCAAGGCCGCTGACGGCAAGACCGACCTCTACTACCGCCTCATCACGCCTCCCAACATGGAGTCTGGCAAGAAATACCCCACGCTGGTCTATGTCTACGGCGGCCCGCATTCACAGCTCGTCACCGACAGCTGGCTCGGCGGCGGCAACCTCTACTTCCTCCGCCTCGCCCAGCAGGGGTATGTGGTCTTCACTGTCGACAACCGCGGCACCGACAACCGTGGCTTCGAGTTCGAGAGCTGCACCCACCGTCACCTCGGCGAGATAGAGATGGCCGACCAGATGGAAGGCGTCAAGTTCCTGAAGAGCCTGCCCTATGTGGACGAGAATCGCATGGGTGTTGAGGGTTGGAGCTTTGGCGGCTTCATGACCATCACCATGAAACTGGCGCACCCCGAAGTCTTCAAGGTGGGTTGTGCCGGTGGCCCCGTCATCGACTGGAAGTGGTACGAAATCATGTATGGCGAGCGCTATATGGACACCCCGCAGGAGAACCCCGAGGGCTACGAGGCCAACAGCCTGCTCAACAAGGCCCAGAACCTCGAAGGCCGTCTGCTGGTCATCCAGGGTGCCGAAGACAATACCGTGGTGCCACAGCATAGCACCGAGTTCATCGAGCGCTGCATCAATAACTTCAAGCAGGTGGACTATTTCATGTACCCACACCACGAGCACAACGTGCTGGGCCGCGAACGCCTGCACCTGTACCAGAAGATGTTCCAGTACTACGAAGACTATCTGAAGTAACAACGGCGGTATGAAGGTGGCGGCATTGGTATCGGGTGGTGTCGACAGCTCGGTGGTGGTGCACCTGCTCAAGGAGCAGGGCATCACGCCTGATATCTATTATATACGTATAGGTATGGAGGACGAGGAGGGCTACATAGACTGCCCCGCCGAGGAGGATATTGAGATTACCCAGTGGATTGCCCACCATTATGGCTGTCGTTTTGAGGAGGTGAACCTGCACAAGGAATACTGGGACAACGTGGTTTCCTACACTATCGAGACTGTCCGTCGCGGCCTGACACCCAACCCCGATGTGATGTGCAACAAGCTCATCAAGTTCGGCGCCTTCGTCGACCGTCGTGGCAAGGACTACGACTGCATCGCCACGGGTCACTATGCACGTACCGAACGTGTGGAGGACACTGTCTTCCTGGCCACCGCCAAAGACCCGGTGAAGGACCAGACCGATTTCCTGTCGCAACTGGCCTACGACCAGATACGGCGCCTGATGTTTCCCATCGGGGGCATGATGAAGAGCGAGGTGCGGGCTGTCGCCGCCAAGGCGGGACTCCCGTCGGCCGACCGCAAAGACTCGCAGGGCATCTGCTTCCTGGGCAAGATCAACTACAACGACTTCCTCCGTCGCTACCTGGGTGAACGCGAGGGCAAGATTGTGGAGCTTGAGACAGGTCGTGTACTCGGCACCCATAAGGGCTACTGGTTCCACACCATCGGACAACGCAAGGGACTCTATCTTAGCGGTGGCCCTTGGTTCGTGGTGCGCAAGGATATCGAGGCGAATGTGCTCTATGTCAGCCAGGGTTACGACCCCGCTACGGCCTACGAGCGCGAGATTATGTTAATGGGTTTCCATTGGCTCAGCGCCGAGTTCCATTTGCCGATGGATGTGAAGTTCAAGATACGCCACACACCGGAGTTCCATCAGGGCCACCTGTCGCTGTCGGACCACGGTCTGGTGCACCTTGAGAGCGATGACCCGATACACGGCGTCGCTGCCGGCCAGTATGCTACCATATATGACAACGACGCCCACTTGGTGGTGGCTACGGGAATGATAGTATGAAAAGGTTGTTCTTTATATTGAGTATGACTATTGCGGTAACGGCTGTCGCCCAGCCGGTCAGTCCTTTTGACTACGGCCTGCGCGAAGCCACCAGCGGCATGGGTCGCTACTTCGCCCTCTACAATGCCCATGTGGAGGCATTGCGACGGGGAGTGGAGGTGGACTACACTGGTATCGACACGCTGGAACTGGAGTTGCCTCCGTCGTGGACGAGTATCCCGCTGGGACCGCGCACCGACTTCGGCGGGCTGGTGCTCTATGTGACCAATCACGCCCACCACGGGGAGCTGTTCTCGCTCGCACAGTCGGCCACGCCGCTGGAACTAGACAAGGAGCTGGTCGACGGGCTCGACTACCGCGCTGTGCCCGAGTTGGCGCAGGGTGACTACCTGCTGGTGCTCAACGACCGGAAGCCATGGACCGAGCGGCGCGGCTTCGGCTACATGCAGTATCGCAGCGACCTCATTGTGGTGCACGACGGGCAGGGACTCAATAGCCCTGTGATGCCGTGGAACACCGATTCCACTCAGCTGAAAGCATCGTATTGCGCCATCGACACGGCCCAGAAGGTGTTCCGCAACATCACCATGCACCGCGCCAAAGGCTGCACTTTCCGCACCAATCTCATCGCGGTCAGCGGACAGTACAACGTTCTCATCGAGCATGTGCGTGTCACCACACCGAAGAGCAAGATGATTGCCGACGACATCTTCAGCATCAGCAACAGCGTCCGCGTCACGCTGGATGGTGTCGAGGTCGAAGGGACCTACTCCGGCAAGGGCCGGCCCGATGTGTATGGCTATGCCTTCTCGTGCAATAACCTCTACGACTCGCATTTCCATAATATTGTGGCTTGGGGCAACTGGGGCGTCTTCGGCACGAACAACCTCAACCGCACCCACCTCTCCAACTGTCATGTCGACCGTTTTGACATCCACTGCTACGGCCGTGACGTGCTGCTGGAGAACTGCACCCTCGAAGGGCGCCAGACGCTGCTCACCTCGTTCTACGGTAAGGCTCGTTTCGACCACTGCTATTTCAAGAATTATATCCCCATGCGCGTTCGCTCCAGCTACAACGCCTACACCCCTTTCGACATCGAAATCCACGACTGCACCTTCGAGCTAACCCCCAAGCACCACTACATCGTGCGCATCAACCTGCTCGACACAGCCGACAATCCCCGCCCCGAACTCAAGGAGAAATGCTGGCCAAACCTGCTGGTCGACGGGATGACGGTGATTGTTCCATGGACCGTCGGCAAGCTCTACGCCTACGACCCCTGCGACAACCTCAAAGACCTGAAGCGCGAAATCGGATACATCGACCGCGTGGAACTGAAGAATATCAAGATGATACGCCCGAATGGCAGATCGGTAAAGATACCCATCAAGCTGACCACACACGAGTTCATACCCAAAAACGCGGTGGAATTCACCATTGAATAACATATGCAACTCTTCTATTGTCCCGATATAACACCTGCCGGCTACTGCACCCTCGACGCCGAGGAGAGCCGCCATGCCGTGCGCGTGCTGCGTCTGCGTGCGGGCGACAGCATCCATGTCACCGACGGCCGCGGAAACCTGTATCTTTGCCGGATTATCGACCCCAACGACAAGGAATGCGTGATAGAAAGTGAGTCGCAACTGCCCACTACCCACTACCCACTACCCACTATTCACCTCGCCGTCGCCCCCACCAAGAACCCGTCGCGCATGGAGTGGCTGGTGGAGAAAGCCGTCGAGATAGGGGTGGGGGAGATTACGCTCCTTGACTGCGACCATTCGGAGCGCACATTTCTGAAGACCGAGCGACTTGAGAAGTTGGCCGTCAGCGCCATGAAGCAGAGTCTCCACACCCTGCTGCCTGCCATCCACCCTGCCGTCACCCTCCGCAACCTACTATCCACACCCCACACCCCACACCCCACTCAAAAATTCATCGCCCATTGCGAAGCCGACCAGCCGCGCACGCCGCTGGCAGCCGCCCTGCAGCCCGGCGGCGACGCCGTGGTGCTCATAGGACCCGAAGGCGACTTCTCGAGCGATGAGATAGCGTTGGCGCTGGAGAAAGGATTCGTCCCCGTCAGCCTCGGCCCCAGCCGACTCCGCACCGAGACGGCAGCCCTCTACGCCGTCACCGCCTTCAATCTCATAAACGACCGTCTATGAAGAAACTGCTGATTGTCCTCATACTTTCAACTTTCATCTTTCCACTTTCAACCATATCGGCCCAGCCGCAGATAGCATTGTTGAAATATGGCGGCGGCGGCGACTGGTACGCCAACCCGACGTCGCTGCCCAACCTTATCGCCTTCTGCAACCAAGACCAGCAGATGGGTCTCAACCCGCAACCTGCCACTGTCGACGTCGGCAGTGCCGAACTCTTCAATTACCCCTTTGTCCACATGACCGGCCATGGGAATGTCGTCTTCTCCGACCGCGAGGTGCAGAATCTGCGCAGCTATCTCATCGGGGGCGGGTTCCTGCATATCGACGACAATTACGGGCTACGGGAATTCATCGTCCCTCAGATGAAACGAGTCTTTCCTGAACTCGACTTCGTCGAATTGCCCTTTTCTCACCCGATTTATCACCAGAAATATGATTTCCCCAACGGACTGCCCAAGATACATGAACATGACAACAAGCCTCCCAAGGGGTTCGGTCTTATCTGGGAAGGACGGCTGGTATGCTTCTTCTCCTGGGAGTGTGATTTGGGTGACGGATGGGAGGATGCCGATGTGCACAACGACAGCCCCGCAACACGTCAAAAAGCGCTCCGTATGGGGTCGAATATTGTCAGTTATGTTTTCGGAAACTGATAGAATGGTAAAAAAAGTTTCTGTGACAAAGCATTGGTATATAGATAATAAAGGTTGGTTTTGGCCCTTTGTGGTAAAAAAAGTTTTGCCGAGTCGGAAAATAGTTGTACTTTTGCACCCGCTTTCGACAGAAGAAAGCATTGAATTTTGACTGCTGAATTTCGACTTTCAATTTTCAATTTAATGCCCAGGTGGTGGAATTGGTAGACACGCTACTTTGAGGGGGTAGTCGCCATAGGCGGTGCAAGTTCAAGTCTTGTCCTGGGCACCAAAAAACCTGAAACGCAATTAAAGAGCCCGGATGGCGGAATTGGTAGACGCGCACGTTTCAGGTGCGTGTATCGAAAGATGTGCAGGTTCAAGTCCTGTTCCGGGCACTAAAAAAAAGAAGACCAAACTGGTCTTCTTTTTTTTATCGTTTGTCTAGCAACTTCTTTAATTCGACGTCGGAAGCGAATCGGAATATCTGTTCCTCGTTTTTACGTCGGCAGACCATAAGGGTGTCTTTGCTCGCAGCGACGATGTATCCGTCGAGACCTTCGATGACGACCGTTTTGTCGGCGTCTTCAGGCATGACGATCAGAGTGTTGCGGGTATCGTAGGTGAACACAGAGGCACCATAGGTGGCATTCCCGTTCCTGTCGTGACGGCTGACTTCATAGAGGCTTTCCCATGTCTCGACATCACTCCAGTCGAACGAGGCGGCCAG
>JAEEGH010017701.1_pt1 | contig 15150 bp, 13 predicted proteins | sample 9134181 | NCBI WGS metagenome assembly JAEEGH01 (sample SAMN16246544, study PRJNA631951) | gut metagenome | biome: gut microbiome; feature: rumen; material: DP-attached | host: Bos | place: Iran: Karaj | collected 2018-10 | reverse complement strand
ACCCCGACCAACCTCTGGCCGAGCATCCACGTGTACAATTCGCTCGGTGTTCATTTTGCAGTGATGCATTCCGAACACCTGCGCCGCAAGCATCCGGTGCGGATCCTCTCAGGGATCCTGTGCCTGTCGATCATCCTGAGCACCATGTTCCTCAAGCAGCATTCCGTCTTTGATGTGGTGCTTGCGATCCTCTTTGCGGTGGTCATGTACTATTTCATCTATGTCCTGGACCTCATTCAGCTGGTGGTCAACGAACGGATCGCCCGCCGTCAGGAAAAGCGACATGTACGGGTATCCTGATCTTTGACAGGATCCGCCTGCCTGAAGAAAAATAAGTTGACGGTCGTCAACCATTTTGGTTGTCGACCGTCAACTTTTTTGTGCTTTGCTCAGTTGAACCCATAGAACTTCTGGGTGATCTTATAGGCCTCCACGGAGATCTTGCGGCCGCCCTTTCCGGGCAGGTTCATCCCGTTGCCCATGAAGCCGGTACGAAGCTTCGAGAACAGCCGGAAATCCTTCGTGCGGATGTACTTCCACAGATCCGCCTTCTTCTGCAGACTCTCCTCCGTATTCTGCTTGATCAGAAGCACCGACGAGACCGTCGTGATGATCTCGAGATAATTGAACATGTAATGGCGGAGCTTCCGGTCCCGGCAGATCTTCGCCTTGTTCTCCACCATGTAATCGATCATGCGGTAATTGACCGCGAGCTGCTGGTCGATCCGGCCGATCATGACATCCTCGTGTACCGACTGATCTTCCCGCCCGATGAAATACCGGTAGAAATTCACGTCCAGGTAATACATGTTGCGCACATACGGGAGCGGCTCAAAAACATACAGATTGTCCACGTAGAAGGTGTGCTCCGGAAGCTCCAGATGACACTCCCTTAAGAGCTGTGTGCGGAAGATCACGGAATGCATCAGGATATAATGTCCCTTGGGAAAATGCTTCGCCTCGCTCCAGGTAAACATCTCCTTCTCCGGGAACATCCGGTGGTAACGGATCACCTTCTTGCGCTTCTCGCCCTGCTTCTCATACACATAATTGGAAATCAGCATATCCAGCGTCCGGTCGCCGCCCACCAGGCTACGCAGCGTCTCGAGGATCTCCAGATAGGCTTCCTTCTTCACCCAGTCGTCGCTGTCCACCACTTTGAAATACAGGCCCTTCGCATTGGCGATCCCCGTGTTGACGGCGCCGCCGTGGCCCTTGTTCTCCTGATGGATTGCCCGGACGATGCCGGGATAATTCTTCTCGTACTCCTGCGCGATCTCCAGCGTGTGGTCTTTCTGTGATCCGTCATCGATGATCAGGATCTCCACATCCTCTCCGCCGACCAGCAGCGAATCCACGCAGTGACGCATATAACTCTCGGAATTATAGCAGGGAATGGCAATACTCAGTAATTTCATCAGGTCTCTCGCTTTCTCCTTGTTTCTTCCGGGAATGTCTCCCGCCGCATATTATATCATTCGGACCGCTTTCCGCCAAGTTTCCTCGCCTGCAGCTCTTCTGCTGCGGCCCGCATGCCGATGGCACCGGCGTAGGCCGCAAAAGCGGACGGGATCGGATACTGCTCCCGCGTCTCTTCGGGCGCTACATAGATCCACCCTGCCGCATCCTCGCCCGGCTTTCCCTTCTCCAGCTCATCCACGCGGATCGAATACCCCACCATATGCCATTCCCGGTGCGAAAAAATATGCTTCGCCGCCGGGAGCGGCAGGATCCGCAGCACCTTCAGTCCCTGCGCATCCAGATATTCCTGCACTTCCTCCGCGGACCGGTGCCCCGAAAGATGGGGAAGCTCGTAGAGCCCCGCCAGAAGCCCCGTGCCCGGACGCCTGTGCAGTGCGATCCTGGCATCGTCCTGCAGGACGAGCACCGTCATATCCTCGCAGGTGCGCGCCTTCGGAGCGGCTTTCACCGGATAGTCCTTCTCGCGCGCCGCCGCATGTGCCAGACAATCCTTCTCCCAGGGGCATTCCCCGCATAGAGGATCACCGCCCGGCAGACAGACGACCGCGCCGAGCTCCATCATCGCCTGGTTGAAATCCCCGGGGCGATCTGCCGGCATCTGCGGAAGGAGCTCCGCTTCCACGCTGCGACGCACCTTTTCCTTCGCGATGTCCCGCTCGTCCGCGCGCAGCCTGGCCAGGATCCGGAGCACATTCCCGTCCACCGCGGGATACGCATGCCCGAACCCGATGGAAGTGATCGCGCCGGCCGTATAGCTTCCGATGCCCGGGAGCTTTACCAGCTCCTCATACCGCTCCGGCATCTGCCCTCCGTACTGCGCGCAGATCACCTGCGCCGCCTTCTGCAGATTGCGGACCCGGTTGTAATACCCGAGCCCCTCCCAGAGCTTCAAAAGCTTTTCCTCCGGACACTTCGCCAGCGCTTCGATATCAGGCAGTGCCTCAAGAAAACGCGCGTAATAAGGCTTTACCGCCTCCACGCGCGTCTGCTGCAACATGATCTCCGAGAGCCATACATGATAGGGGGTCGGATCCGACCGCCACGGCAATGTCCGGTGTCCGCGGTCATACCACGCCAAAAGCTCCGGTACCGGTACCGGAGTATCCTTATTTTCTGCGGACTGCGGATCTGTAAGTTCTGTCACATCTTATCCCTTTGCCCTGCGCCTTTTACCTGCTCTGCCAGGGCACTTCCTTCTTCATTTCCGTCTTGCGCGCATACATCATCTGGTCGGCCATCTTCATGACCTCCATCGGATCATCCTGCTGCGGGCGGAACAAAGCCATCCCCGTAGCGGCGCTCAGCGGCGTCTCATCCGGCCCGAACGGCCCGTGTTCCTCGTTCACCCGGTCGATCCCACGGAAGAATGCATCCATATGCGCCCGATTCAGCGGCGTATCCGGCGCCCCTTCGAGGATCGTGAAAAATTCATCTCCGCCAATCCGGTAATTGCGATCGTTCAGCCCGGTAAAGGACTGCGCGATAATCTTCGCCAGCGTCTTCAGATAGCGGTCGCCCTCCGCGTGCCCCATTCCGTCATTGACCCGCTTCAGGAAATTCATATCCACCATCAGGAAGGTATAGTCCTTATTCGTCTTCGACTCGGCCAGATCCGTCATCGCACGGTTGAACGCCTGACGGTTCAAAAGCCCTGTGAGATTGTCCTTGTAGGCCAGCTCCTCCATGACCTCCGCATAGATTCCCTTGTTGGTCATAAGCGCGATGGTCTTGACCTCATGCCAGATCGCGCAGACCGCAAAGATCGAAAATCCGATCAAATAAAACGATCCGTTCGGATTCTGCTGCGTCCCGCGGATATAGCGGACCGCATCCACGGCCGAGAGCGCGACGAAGACCAGGAATGCATACGGCGGCACATAATCCCGCCGGGATCTGACTTTCTTCCGGAACGTCCCCAGGAGAATGTAAACGGTCAGACTCGCATAGGTGATGAGGAACAAAACCTGTGTGATATTCACCAGCTGCACAAAGTCGAAGGAATTCAGCAGCGTGGAAAGCATGCAGACCACGACATTCGCAAGACACAGGATCCCCACGCACAGCGGCCACTGCGTCCGGTGATAACCGATGACATAGGTCAGATAGACCAGCAGCGGGAACGGAAGCAGCATCAGGCAATAATACCGGAAAAAATTCATGACCGCGGGATTGCCCAGCGAGATCCGGAGGATCGACATCTCCGAAATCACCGCGAAAGAGGCCAGGAACAGGTAAGTAGCGGCCGCAACGATCTCCACGCGGTAATTGCGCAGATTCCGTCCCATCATGCCCAGGATGAAAATGCACATGGCTGCCATGAAGATCATGGCCAGCACGATCGTGGGAGCATAATCCCGGCGCAGAAGCTGAAGCATGAAGACTTCACCGTCCATCAGACTCACATCGATAAAGTGCCCGGGGCGGTTCGCATAGATGACATCCACATCCACCGACAGATTCATGAAGTCCGAAACCACCGGCAGTCCCACCACATGCGCGTAGCTTCCGTAGGAGCTGCCCAGGATCCCGGGCGACTGCGGATGAAAATCATAAACCACCTGGCCGTTGATATAAATGGTGAAATAGACATCCTCGCTGATAAAGCAAAGTGACCTTGCGTTGGCATCCTCGCGCGGCAGGCGCTTGTGCATCGTAAAATGCTCCCCGTATTCGCCCGCATCCATGTTCGCGATATCGATCAAGGATCCGCTGACACTCGTCCAGGTATCCCCGTAGTCCAGCTCGTTCGACTTTAAATCGATCTGATTGGGCAACAGGAAACAAAGCACCAGCAAAACCATGATGGTGATGACCAGGACAGCACATATCACAATTCTGTAATTGTAGGTCCTCTTCTCTGCTTTCCTCGGCTCCATGATTCTCAGAATTTTGTCCCTGTACCCCGTTTTCTGCCACGCCTCCGGGCCGTCAGCCCGATGCGGGCGGATCCCCCGGACCGTTCACTGCTTTTCCATCGTCACCGCCCAGCACACCGCCCCGATAAGGCACGCGGGCCGACGGTACCTCCTCCGAGGCCGGCGTCGTATGCACCGACTGATCGTCGAAGAAAATCTGCGCACCGAAGGCTTTGAGAAAATCCTTCTTCTCGATGCCGCCGAGGAAGAGTGCCTCGTCCAGGCGTACATTCCAGCTGCGCAGGGTCTTGATCACGCGCTCATGCGCAGGCGCGTTCCTGCTTGTAACCAGAGCCGTGCGGATCGGGCAGTGATCCGGCCCCAGCTCCTCCTGAATCGCGGACAGCTTGCGAAGGAAACCGGCAAAAGGTCCCTCCTCCAGCGGCGTATCCGCGTTTTTCCGTTCATTTTCCTCGAAGGCCTTCAGACCTCCCTGCTTGTAAACCAGCTCCGACGAGTCGGAGAAGATCACGGCATCTCCGTCGAATGCGATACGGATGCTTCCGTCGCCCCGATCCTCGTAGATATGGTCCGTGCAGATAATACCGGCTGCGATCCCGTCGTCGATCGCCTTCTGGACATCGTCCTCATAGGCCGACAGGAACAGATCCGTGTGAAACGCCTTCAGATACGGCGACAGGGACGCTCCGCTGACCAGCACCGCGCGCGTGATATCCAGCCCGTAATGCTCGATCGAGTGGAAGACGCGCAGCGAGGTATTCGTGCTGTTGCGCGACATGATGATGACCTCCACCGGCCGCTTGTCCGGGAGCAGGTCGTTGAGTGCCAGAAGATTCCTGATCAGCGCAAAGCCCGGTCCCTTGCCCAGCACCACATCCTCGTGCTGCAGCTGGTACTCCTGATAGGCCTCCAGACCCTGCTCCTCAAAAATCTGATTTTCCACCGTAAGGTCAAACAGTGCGCGGGACGATACCCCGATCACCATCTTACCGGCGAGTTCGTATGCCATAGGTACTCCTTCCCGGGAGTCCGTATCTGTCTGTCACTTCTGACGGAGCACGGGCCGTAAGTCCGCGTCCCGCTCCGCATCGCTCTCTCTTCGCTTCAGTCCCGAAGTCTGGTCGTCTCGTATTTTGCCTTCGTCATGAGGCATTTCTGAAGCGACTGGTACTGCGCCTCAAGCTCTCCCTCCGGAAGCTCCACATCGCAGGAGTATGCCATCGTCTGCAGCATCTGCTCCGTGATACGCGGATGCAGAAGAGCCAGTACCTCCAGACGCTCCTGGGTGCTCTGCGCATCGAGAAATTCCAGCACCTTCGGATCCGGCTGCGAATCTGCTGCGCCGGCCGAAGCATTTTCCACGGCCGAAGCTCCTTCCCCACAAGAAGCTCCTTCTCCGTTGGCAGATGCGCTCTGCGCGTCCGACGCCGGTCCCTCGGAAGCCATCGATGCGGAAGGCACCGGCTCCGCGGCCGTCTCCACCTTCTCGAACCGCATCTCCTGCGTTACATCCGGATACTTCTCACGGTCCACCGGCGATGCAAACATCTCCAACGGCCTTGCGTAAATCTTCATCTCTCCGTAGAGGGCCTGATAGATGACCAGCTGCTCGCCCGTCTCCGAGTGCTCTGCGATCGCGACAATCTGATACAGATTTCCCTTAAAATGTCTGTAAATCTCCCGGGGCTTCGGCAATTCCATAAGGCACCTCCATAATACTTACATTATATTGCCTTTCCCGGGCGTTTGTATATCCTATTTTTTCCGATTTTGTTTTGTTTTTTTCTCTAATTCAGCACCACCCGGATCACATCCCCGGGCGTTTCCCTCCCGGCTGCGTCCAACCTTACGATGCAGTCAGCAGCCGTGGTCCGGATCCCGGAAATGAGCGCCTCCGTTTCCTCCGCGCTCATCAGCCCGATCTCCCGGTGATGGACCTGCACCTCGTATGTCGCCTCTCCGTCCTCATAGATGTAGCTGACCGTGAGGCCCGCATTTTTCAGCCCCTCTTCCTTCAAAAGATCCCGCAGCACCGGCCGCATGGCTTCCGCACAGCTGCGCACCGCGTCCATCCTCGCCTGCTCCTCGCGCTGCTGCGCCGCGGAGCTTGCGATCGAAACGCACAGGACGACGGCCCAGAAAAGGATCGCCCCTGCCAGCAGCATGCCCAGCATCTTTCTTCCCTTTACTTTCATCTCCTTCATCTCTTTCACCTCCTGACGGATCCTGAACGGTTTTCATGATCCTATCCTACTCTGCCCGACGAGAAAAAAAACTCTCTCAATTCCCGCTTGCCCGCAAATCCCCTTTTTCAAAAGAATTCCCGCTTGCCTTTTTCCGGATCTGACGTAAACTGAAATACATGAATGACATGACCAAAGGTTCCCCGGCCCGCGCGATCGTGCACTTCGCGATCCCCGTCCTGATCGGCAACCTCTTCAACCTCGCATACAATCTCACAGATACCCGCATCGTCGGCGCCATGCTCGGCAATGAAGCCCTCGCCGCAGTCGGCTGCGTCAGCACCCTCTGCGAGCTCTTCACCGGCTTCCTCGTAGGGCTTGGCAACGGCTTTGCGGTCCTCACCGCGCGGTTTTTCGGCATGGGACAGGAGGACCGTGTCCGAAGGAGCTTTTCCTCCTCGCTGACCCTCGGCACGCTGACCGCCGCCCTTCTGACCGCGCTCAGTCTGCTTTTCATGGGCCCGATCCTTCGGATCTTGCATGTCTCCGCCGCGCAGTACGCCGATGCAGGGGCGTACCTGCGCACCATCCTTCTCGGGCTCGTCTTCTGCATCCTGTACAATGTGCAGGCCTCGAACCTGCGCGCCATCGGCGACTCCTTCACCCCGCTGCTCTTTTTGATCTTCTCGGCCTGTGCCAATGTGGGTCTGGACCTTCTCTTTGTCGGACCTCTGCAGACCGGTGTCCGCGGCGCGGCCCTCGCCACCATCCTCTCCCAGGCGCTCGCGGCGGTGCTCTGCTTTGTCTACACTCGCAGAAAGTATGCGATCCTCCGCTTTGGAGTGCGCGACCTTCTCCCCGAGAGGAGCCTTTCCACCCAGCTTTTTTCCGGCGGGATCTCCATGGGCCTCATGAACAGCCTCGTCTCCTTCGGCACAGTATCGCTCCAGAGCGCGATCAATTCCTTTGACACGAATACCATCGTGGCCCACGCCGCCACGCGCAAGCTCAGCAACCTCTACATGATGCCCTTCTCCGTGCTCGGCACCACCATGGCCACCTACTGCGGGCAAAATTACGGTGCGGGCCGCATGGACCGCGTCCGGACCGGACTCCGCCGCGTGCTGCTCATCGCCTACCTCTGGGCCGGGATCGACTGCCTCATGAGCTATACCATCGCGCCGCGTCTCATCGTGGCCATCACCGCCACACAGATCCCGCAGGTGGTGGAGACCGCTGTCCTCTACCAGAAGGTGGACACCCTCTTCTACCTCCTCTGCCCCACCATCACCATCACACGCAACAGCCTGCAGGGCCTCGGCGACCATGTCACGCCCGTGATCTCAAGCGCCCTGGAGCTCGTCTGCAAGGTGCTCGTCGCCTTCCTCCTGACGCCCGTGCTCGCCTACTGGGGCATCATCTGGGCCGAGCCCATCGCCTGGAGCGTCATGGTGATCCCGCTGATCATCAGCATCGTAAGGCGCATAAAAAATCCGGCCCCGTGAGGACTTCGCATCCCCGCGGCAGGCCGGATTTTATTCTACCCTACAGCTATTATATTTCATTTTTTTCGGATCATGGAAGGTGAAGCCGCACCGTCCGTTTTCCTTCGTGTGATACAGCGCCTCGTCCGCCCGGAGGAAAAGCTTCGGATCGTATCCCCGCTCGGAAAAAGCGATCCCGACGCTGACCGAAAGCCTCGGAAGGCCTTCCATCACCTGACTTTGCAGCGCCACATTGATCTTCTGGATCTTCAGCTGGATCGCGTGCTGCATATCCTCCGTGACATCCGTCATGATCACGATGAATTCATCGCCGCCGTACCGGATCGGGTAATCCCCGTTGCGGAACGTGGTACTCAGAAGCTTTGCCACCAGCTTCAGCGCCCCATCGCCGATCTCATGCCCGTTACTGTCATTCACATTCTTGAAATCGTCGACATCCATGATCAGCAACGCCAGCGGATTCGGATACCTGGACAGATACTCCGTCAGTCCGTCGTACGCCGCCCGGTTCAGGAGCCCGGTCAGGGCATCGTGCTCCGCCTTGTGCTCGAGCTTCGACATGTCCGCCGAATGGAGCTCGAAGAGATGATTGTAGGTCAGCGCCAGATATTCAAATTCATAAGTCCGGGACTCCGGAAGCTTCTGGTCCCTGCGGACACTGTCGATAAACTGATGCAGCGGCACGACGATAAAGCGCCACAGGAACAGGCTCGCCATAAGGATCGTCACCACCAGACCTACGATACAGACCATCGCCAGCCGAAGAGAATGGAGCAGATACCGTTCGCTTTCTTTCTGCTCGTCGGCCATGAGCCCTTCCACCAGCGTCACCGCTTCACTGGTCGAGCCCTCGATCTGCTCCTTGAACACGGCATATTCCGTGCCGAATACCAGATTATAGGCCAGGTTCTTGCGCTGCTCATCGGTATAATCCTTCTCATACTGAAAGAGCTCATACTCCTGCAGCTGCTGCGGCATATCGCTCATGTCGGCATGATTGGAGTAGAGGATCAGCCGCATGGCGTGGTATTCCTTGTCCATCAGGGCGTTTGACTCTGCCAGCGCCACCTGAAGCTCGCGGTAGACATGCTCATCCCGCGAAATCTTCGCGCTCAGCTGCTCGATCGCCAGCTCGCGCCGCTTGGTCACAAACGCTTCCTCAAAATAATTCCTCAGATGCCGGATATCCTCCGTCACCACATAAGCGCGCACCTCGTCCGTCAGATAATCGGAGCCGATCGTCATTCCCTCGATCACGTTGCGGGACTCGATATATTCCCGGGAGGTATCCTCCACCTGATCATATGCGTCGTAGACACGATAAAGACTGATTCCCGTGATTATGGAAAAAAACACGGAAGCCACGATCATAAACAGGTTTACGGTCCGAATGTGTATTCCCTTTACTTCACTTTCTTCCGTCGGCAGATTGGTCATGGATTCATCCTGCAGTTTAAAACAAAAAAGCCTGTACGCTCGAAGCAAACGCCCCCTTGCGAACAGGCTTTTATCCAATCGGAGTGGCGGGATTCGAACTCGCGACCTCCGCCTCCCTAAGACGGCGCTCTAACCAAGCTGAGCCACACCCCGAAACGACTAAAATAGATTAACATGGAAAAACAGAAAATGCAAGTACTTTTTTTACTTGAAGCAATTCCGCGCTCGTGTTAGGATACACAGGACATCAGATCAAGCAAAATCGGAGAAAAATCATGCTCTATATCATGCGACACGGGAAAACGGACTGGAATGCCACACGCAAGCTGCAGGGGCGCACCGACATCCCCTTAAATGACGAAGGACGAAAGATGGCAAGCGCCGCCGGCGAAAAATACCGGGACCTGCCTCTGGATCTGTGCTATACTTCCCCGCTGATCCGGGCCAGGGAGACCGCGGAGCTTTTCTTCGCGGCCCGCACCGAAAGCCTTTCCGGGAGCCCTTCCGGTTCCGGCGTCGGCGCCCCAGCCTGCGTTCCCATCTGCACCGACGATCGCCTGCGCGAGATGAGCTTCGGCGTCTGGGAGGGCGTAGCTGACAGCTTTCAGATCCCGGACTGTCCGATCAATGTCCTCTTTCAGCATCCGGAAAATTACACCACCCCCGCCGAAGACGGAGAGAGCTTTGAACAGCTCTTCGCCCGTACCGACGCATTTCTAAAGGATACCATCGCCCCGCAACTGCGGGAAGGGAAAAACATCCTCATCGTCGGCCACGGGGCCATGAACTGTGCCCTCATCTCGCAGATCCGCCGCCTTCCCCGCAAGGACTTCTGGAGCGCCGGCATCGACAACTGCGTCCTGCTCGAATTTCCCCCCGAGGAAGTCCTCTCTATCCCCGGACTGCTTCCGTGATGCACTGCGCCATGTAACCTGTCATGGCATCCGTCATCCCCGGGTAGACACCGACCCAGAAGGAATGCTCCATGATGAAATCCGTCACCTTCAGATCCCCCACCACGCGGTACGCATCGGTCCCGCGGATCGTATCAAAGGCCGGATGCCGGATCAGATTGCCGCTGAACAGGAGCCTGGTCTGGATATTGTGATCCTCCAGATACCGCGTTACGCTATTTCGCGCGATCCCCTCTTCCGGCCGCACACTGATGAGGAACCCGAACCAGGAAGGCCGGCTCCCATCCGCCGCCTCCGGCAGGATCAGACGATCCGAAACAGGTTCCAGCGCCGCCCTGAGGCGCTCCCAGTTATGACGCCTGCGCTCGATAAATCCCGGGAACTTCTTTAGCTGCTCGACGCCCACCGCGGCCTGCAGATCCGTCACCTTCAGATTAAATCCCAGATGCGAATAGACATATTTGTGATCGTACCCCTGCGGAAGCTCGCCGAACTGCCCGTCGTAGCGATGTCCGCAGAAATTGTCATGCCCCGAGGGACAGATGCAGTCCCGCCCCCAGTCGCGGTAGGACAGGATCAGCCGATGCAGCAGCGCGTCATTCGTGTACACGCAGCCTCCCTCGCCCATCGTCATATGATGCGGCGGGTAGAAAGAAGACGTTCCGATATCGCCCCAGGTGCCCGTGTAGCGCGTCTCCTCACCGATCGTATACTGACTGCCAAGGGCGTCGCAGTTGTCCTCCACGAGCCACAGACGGTGCTTTTCACAGAAGGCCTTCACCGCCTTCAGATCGAAGGGATTCCCCAGCGTATGCGCGATCATCACGGCCTTCGTCCGTTCGGACAGGGCCGCCTCCAGCGCAGTTACATCGATGTTGTACTGCGGGACCGTCACGTCCACAAATACGGGCACGGCGCCGTACTGCAGGATCGGAGCCACCGTCGTCGGGAACCCGCAGGCCACTGTAATCACTTCATCCCCGCGCCGGATCTGCCGGTCGCCCAGCTCCGGTGCCGTCAGCACCATGAAAGCCAGGAGATTTGCGGAGGATCCGCTGTTGACCAGATGGGCATACTTTACCCCGATCCACTTTGCAAATTCCCGCTCGAATGCCTCCGAGAACCGTCCCGTCGTCAGCCAGAAGTCCAGCATCGCATCCGTCAGCGACTGCATCTCCTTCTCATCGTATACCCGCGACGCGTAGCTGATCCGGTCACCCGGCCGGAAGCCTTCCTTGCTCTCCACAGGAGCGCGGAACCTGCGATAATACTCCCCGACCAGCTCCCTGATCTCTTCTCTTGCCTGCGCCTCATCGCGCCAATTGGCCATACAAAAATCCTCCCGAACCCCGGTCTCTTACCGGTGCTCTTTCCTCCACGCGATCGTCCGCGCGATCCCTTCCGAGAAGTCCACTTCCGGTGTAAATCCCACATCCTGCTGCAGCGCGCTTATGTCCGCCTGCAGGTACATCACCTGCTTCTCCCCGTAGGGAATCTCTCCGAATCCAAGCTCCGCCCCGGGAAATCCTACATCCCGAAGCTCCTCCACATATTCCCGAAGGGGCCTTGCCTGCCCGCTTCCGAGGGGATAGATCCGCCCGTGCAGCGCGTGATCCGCGCAGGCGCGCTCCGCCAGCAATACCAGCGCGCGTCCCGCATCTGTGCTGTACAGATAGTCCCACCTCTGCTCCCCGGCCGTCAACGCCGGCTTTTCTCCGGCCAGAAGCGCCCGGATCACGGTCGAGATCAGCGTCCGATCGCCATCCCCCGGCCCGTACACGCTCAGGATCCGCGGCCAAACTTGCGTAAGTCCAAGCTGAGCGCACAGATCTGCGCTCTTTCTTCCTGCTTCCAGCTTCGCCCGTCCGTAGGCAGTCTCCGGGTGACATGGGGTCTCCGGCCGCAATGGCGTATCTCCCGGCCTTCCGTACTCTGCCTGGGATCCGGCCCCGACAAAGGCTTTGCAGCCAAGCCGCGCTGCCAGCCGCACCGCATCCAGCGTATATTCCACATTCCGCTGCTGCAGATCTTCATCCTCCCGGCCGCCGCCGATCGTGCCTTCCCAGCCCAGGTGGATAAAGGCAGCCTGCGAGGCGCTTCCCTGGACTTTTCCCGGGATTTTTCCCTGAATCAAAGGCAAGGAAGATACGTCCTCCACCTTCTGCATATCCGCCAGCGCGCATTCCCGCACCTCCACCAGATCGCTCGCCGGCAGGTGCGCGATTCGCGCAGATCCCGGCCGCACCAGCGCCGTCACCTGAAATCCCCGCCGGATACATTCTTCCACTACCCCGATGCCTACCGCTCCGGTGGCACCGGTCAGATAGATCCTCAGTCCCATACCTTCCACTTCGCCTGTCCGGTCTCCCACATACGCTCCAGGATGTCCCGCTCGCGCTTATTGTCCATGCACTGCCAGAAGCCGTGATGCTGATAGCTCATCAGCTGCCCCGCTTCCGCCAGCTTCACCAGCGTATCTTTCTCAAAGATCGTCTCATCGCCATCAATATAATCCAGCACCTTCGGCTCCAGCACCATGTAGCCCGCATTGATCGGCGCACCGTCCCCGATGTTCTTCTCACGGAAGGAATGCACCGCATTGTCGCCGCCGATGTCCAGCACCCCCTTTTGCTGCTCCATGATGACCGAGGTCAACGTCGCCAGCTTCCCGTGGGTCTGATGGAATTCCAGGAGCTTTCGGATATCCACGTCGCAGACCCCGTCGCCGTACGTCATGAGGAACGGTTCCTCCCCGAGGTACTTTGCCACCCGCTTGATCCGGCCGCCCGTCATCGTATGCAGCCCGGTATCCACCACCGTCACCTTCCACGGCTCCGAGTGCTGATCGTGCACGATCACCTTGTTCCCCTGCGTAAAATCGAATGTCACGTCCGAGGTATGCAGAAAATAATCCGCGAACCATTCCTTGATCACATGCTGCTTGTAGCCCGCGCAGATCACGAACTCATTGAATCCGAAATGGCTGTATTCCTTCATGATATGCCACAGGATCGGCATCCCGCCGATCTCGATCATCGGCTTGGGCTTAAATTCACTCTCCTCGGAGAACCGCGTTCCAAACCCGCCGGCCAGAATCACTACCTTCATCTTTCGCTGCTCCATTCCTCTCCTGATCATCCCAGATAGTCCCGGATCTGCCGGTCCATCACTGCGCTCACGTCCCCGCCGTCCCGGTACGCCTCGTACCACGCGGCGATCCGCTCCATCGTTTCCTCCACGTGCCAGCGCGGCGTCCATCCGAAGACCTCTTCGATCTTACCGCAGTCCAGCTTCAAAAGCCCCGCCTCGTGCGGCCCGCCGTCCGAGCGATCCACCCAGCGCGCCGAACCCTCGCCGCTACGCCGATTCCACGCCCGGCAGAACAGATCCACCAGCTCTCCCGTCGTCCGGCAGTCCACATCCTCCGGTCCTACATTGTAGCTTCCCGCGACCGTCGGATCCTCATACTGCCTCTGCGCGATCATCAGATACGCCGCCACCGGCTCCAGCACATGCTGGAACGGCCGCGTGGAATGCGGATTGCGTACCACGATCTCCCGGCCTGCCAGCGCTGCACGGATGCAATCCGGCACGATCCGGTCCACCGCAAAATCACCACCGCCGATCACATTCCCGGCCCGGGCGGTCGTCACAGCCACCACTGATCCATCCGCGCGGCGATGCCGGTCCCATACGCTTCCATCGTCCCGTGCATTCGCGCCGTCGCCCGATCCGTCCTTCCCCCCGGAGAAAAACGACCGCACGTAGCTCGCCGTCACCAGCTCCGAACAGGACTTCGAATTCGAGTACGGATCATACCCGTCCAGCACATCCGTCTCCACATACCCGGCCGCCTGCTCCAGATTGCGGTACACCTTGTCCGTCGTCACATTCACAAAGGAGCGCACCGAAGGCGTAAGCCGCACGCACTCCAGCACATTTACCGTGCCCAGCACATTCGTCTCGTAGGTGACCACGGGATCCTTATACGACTCCCGCACGATCGGCTGCGCCGCCATATGGATCACGATCTCCGGCCGATACTCTTCAAACACGGCTGAAAGGCGGTCAAGGTCTCTTACATCCCCCTTTATATGGGTGATCTGATTACGCACTCCGCACAGGTCAAAGAGTTTGACACCGTTTTTGGTGCAGCTCGAATAGCCGATGACCTCTGCTCCGCTGTTGGCAAGCAGAACGGTCATCCAGCTTCCCTTGAACCCTGTATGTCCAGTCAGCAGTACTCTTTTTCCTTTATAAAAACGCAGATCAAATTTCACCGTATCACTCCCACAGTTTCCAAGGCGCATTCCCGGAATCCCAGAGTTTTTCTATCTGCAGCTTCTCTCTGAGGGTGTCCATGCACTGCCAGTAACCTTTGTGCACATAACCGACCAGTTCTCTGTCATTCACGAGAAGCGGAAGCGCGCCGCTTTCAAAGACTGTCTGATCTCCTTCGATATAGTCGAACACTTTCGGTTCAAGGACCATGAAGCCGATGTTTATAAGGTCACCATCGGCATCGGATTTTTCTCTGAAGGCCTCTATCACGCCGTTGTTTCCGACTTCCACCACACCTTTGTTCTGGCCGAAATTGTACATAGAAATGGTGGCTGTCTTCCCGTGCGAACGTTGGAAGCGAATAAGCTCGGGGATATCTATGTCACCGACTGCATCACCGTATGTCAGCATGAAGGTCTCGTCTCCGATATAATCCTTTATCCGCTTCACCCTTCCGCCCGTCTGGGTATTC
>JAEEGH010017700.1_pt1 | contig 15152 bp, 13 predicted proteins | sample 9134181 | NCBI WGS metagenome assembly JAEEGH01 (sample SAMN16246544, study PRJNA631951) | gut metagenome | biome: gut microbiome; feature: rumen; material: DP-attached | host: Bos | place: Iran: Karaj | collected 2018-10 | reverse complement strand
CTATTAAAGCAAGATCCAGCTTATCTTTATCCGAAGCACCTTCCTGAATTATTGCTCTGATTTCCGTAAGACCGGCAAGTTTTGATGCTCTTAATCTTCTTTCACCGGCTATAAGTTCATATTCTCCCGGAGCAACCGAACGAACTACAACTATAGGTTCGATTAATCCGTTTTGTTTTATAGATTCTGCAAGTTCTTGCAACTTTTCTTCATTAAAAATTGTTCTTGGCTGATGTCTGTTAGGTTTTATTTTGTCAATACTAATATTTTCTATCTTTTCTGCTGCATCATTATTTTGATTTGCTGTCAACGGCGACATGATTGCTTCAAGCCCTCTTCCTAATTTCATTTTAGACATTTTATTCTCCTTTATTAATTTTATAACTTAATTTTTATATATTATTTTAGTGTGCTGCATTTGTAACAATATTTTGTCTTTTTAAAAATTCCGTGGCAAAATCCAAATAAGATTCCGTTCCTTTACAACTTTTATCGTACAATATTACAGGTTTTCCGAAACTCGGAGCTTCCATTAATTTAACCGTTCTCGGGATTTTGGTATTATAAACTTTATCGCCGAAAAATTTTACAACTTCATCTACAACTTGTTGCGATAATTTTGTTCTGCTGTCAAACATTGTGAACAAAACCCCTTCCAAATCCAAATGGTATGTTTGCATTAATGTAAATATAGTTTTTGAAAGTTGACCTAATCCCTGCAATTCAAAAAATCCGCATTTCATAGGAATTATTACGGTATCTGCGGCAACCAAAGAGTTAATTGTTAGAAGTCCAAGAGTAGGAGGACAATCTATTATTATATATTTGTAAACTTTTTGGAACTTTTCCAAAGCCATTTTCAATCTTTTTTCTCTGTTTTCCATATTAACCAACTCTATTTCCGCACCGCTTAAATCAATACTTGCCGGTGCAATATCGAGCCAATCCATTTCCGTAGTTTTAAGAATATCTTCCAAGGCAACTTCATCTATAAGTACATTATATATTGTTTTTGTAATACCGGTTTGATCTATCCCCAGACCGCTTGTAGTATTGCTTTGAGGATCCATATCTATTAACAAACATTCCTGCCCCAAATGAGCTAAACTTGCTGCAAGGTTTATTGCAGTTGTTGTTTTCCCTACCCCGCCTTTTTGATTTGCAATGGCAATTACTTTACTCATAATAATTCTCCTGACTTCTAACTGTTTCACATGAAACAATTGTATATTATTTTTTATTTTATTATAGAATCATACATTCTTTGAGCTTCGGAATTTATATCTTTATTTTGTTCTTTTACATCTTTTTCTATATTATTCTTTACCGATAATACAACATTTGTTTGGTTCCTCGATTCTATTGAACGATTTACCATTGAACTTAATATTATAGATATAGCAATTATGGCTATTGTTGACAAATATACATATATAAAGTATTGAAATACTATATCTCGTGAATAATTAAAATCTTTAGCACATGTATGGGGTATCATCATAAATATGGGGATTATTACCATTATAATAATTATAAATGTTCGCCAGTTTCCTCTACATATATCAAAAGAATACTCCTCGAAAGAGCTAATGGATTGATTAATTTTTTCACAATGTTCTTCCAATTCTTCATGTTCTCTTCTCCCTTTTATAATGATTATCGACCGTTTTGAAGATTCTAACATAAGATCATAAACAAAGTGTTCAGAGTATTTACCTTGTTCTACTCTTCTTCTGACATATGCTTTTTTTATATTTTTATATTTTCTTATTTTTGTTGTAAAAGGTAATAAAAAATATGTTGAATATAATAATACTGTGAGTTCATTGTTGATAATTTTCAGTTCGAATTTTTTTGGAGATACTGAATATATTGTAAGAAACCCAAGAAAACTTACAAGTACAATTAATATCAACAAATTTGTAAAAACCATGCTATCTCCATTTTAAATTGTTTCACATGAAACATTTGTTATTTATTTTTATTTTATTAAAGAATCATATATTTTTTGTGCATCAGCAGCCAACCTGTCCCATTCTTTAATTCTTTCTTCATTTATATCGTATTCTTTATTAGTTTTCTTATTTTTATGTCTATCTAAAGAATTTAATATTACGCTTGACAATACAAGTACAAAAAATATAAGTGCCGATATCATATATGACATAAAAAGCTCCATCGTATGTTCATCTGTCATAATATTAATTTCAGGCTTACCATTAAGACATATTAAGAATAAAATAAAAACAAAAAAGCAAACAACTATACTCATTTGAAACGAAGAATTATTCAATAATACGTATTCCCCGGAAGAATTAATACTTTGAATAATAACTTCACATTCTTTCGACAATTCTTTCTTATTTCCTTTCTTCAATGATATATTCTTCCCGGGAATATGTAAAATAAGTTCGTATATATTATGTTTCTTGGCACTCGACATATCTCTATTTACAGATAATTCTATATTCTTTAAAGTATGGTATTCCGTTACTTTTGTTCTAAACGGTAAGAAAAAATAATTTGTATATATTTTTAGTGGCGCAGTACTATTGACACCATTAATTTCAATCTTTTTTGGAGGAGAAAAATATATTAAAAACAATTCCAAGGCCACAAAGAAACCGGTAAATAATAATATAGTTCCGAAAAATGATATAATTTCGAAATCCAATTTTATTCTCCTGTAATTGTTTCACATGAAACAATTATATATTATTTAACAATTTTTTACAATATACTTTTGTTTTAAATTTTTGTTAATTATACACTATACATTGTAAATTATAAATTGTCGTTTTGTTTCACATGAAACATTCAATGCTTATCAAAATAACTCTAATTGTTGTTTTTCCGGAATTTCTTTGCTTTCAAAAGTATTTAAATATTGAAAAATATCATTATTATTATAAATCATATTATGTTTTTGGCATGTTTTATAGAATATAGTCATTAGGTGTTTATTATTCGGACTATTCAATATATAATTAGTTCCATAGGTTTTTATATACTTTTCTTTTAATCGGGGGAAATATTTATCTAATTTTTTATAAAAGTATTCTCTGTTTCCATCCCTTAAAGTTACCCCCATACCAAAACATATTATCCCGTAAACATTCGCTTTTATACAATAATCTAAAATACCGGTCAAATTTTCTTCGGTATCATTTATAAACGGCAATATCGGTGTAAGCCAAACAATTGTCGGAATATCATTCTGATTAAGTATTTTTAATGTTTCAAATCTTTCTTTGGTACTGCTTACATTAGGCTCTATTATTTTACAGAGTTTTTCATCGAAAGTAGTTAATGTCATTTGAATGACACATTTTGTTTTATTGTTTATTGCCTTTAAAATATCCAGATCTCTTATTATCGATGATGATTTTGTTATAAGTGTGGCCCCGAAACCATATTTATATATTAATTCTAACGATTTTCTTGTATTTTTTATTTCTTTTTCCAAGGGAATATACGGATCTGTCATGGAGCCCATACCTATCATACATTTCTTTCTTTTACTTTTGAGAGATTTCTCTAACAGTTCTATAGCATTTGATTTTATTTCTATATCTTCGAATGGATGTTGCATATTATAAACTTTGCTTCTTGAATCGCAATATATACAACCATGGGAACAACCTCTGTATAAGTTCATCCCATTTTTAGCAGATAATATAGTTTTTACCTTTGTATAATGCATAATTTACCCTAATTATAAATGTTTCACATGAAACAATACCGTAATCTATAATTTATAAAATATATAATTAACAACTAAAATAACCACCTTATTCTTGACATTCAAAGGCTTTTAGGATTTTAAATTATAACAAAGTATTTGCCGACTGTGGTGTACATGAGGAAAAGCGAAAGCGACTGGTACATAAAGAAGGCAAATACAAAGTTATAATTTAAAAGATAAAGCTGTTTAGCTAAATATTTTATAAAAAATTACTCGATTGAGTTAGTTGCAATATTATAGCCAAAATATTAAAGTCGATATAATACTATAATTTTTTATTTAATTCTTTAGCATACTCTTTCAATTTAATAAGTTTATTATAATCTTTATTTAATGTCATAAAATAAGTATTATTTTGAGTGAGGGGATCTTGTTTTAGTTCTTGAGGCAACGTTTGCCAGTCTTTGGTATATGGTATCGGACTATATTCCGATAAGGATATTCTTGAACCTAAACCATGGACATATTCTATAGATTCTTTAATATTTTCTATGTTTTGTCCCGGCATACCTATTAAAAGATATGTTATATATTCCCCGCTTTTATATCCTGCATTATTCAAATATTTTATTGTTCTTTCATACTCATTGTTACTAACTTTATTATTGCTGTTTTTCTGTTCCAGGCTGTTAGATGTTTCCAGGCTAAATCTCGGTTGAATAAATTTAGCATTGAACATTAGTTCTGCAAGCTCTTCATCCAAAAATCGAGCATGTAGGCCGTTGGGGGTATGGAAATAAAAAGATTTATTATCTTTTAATATACTTTTCAACATAACTTTTATTAGTTTATCCGAATTGAATATCAATGCATCATCATAAAAGGCTATGTTCTGTATATTGTTTTCTGTTAACTTATATATTTCATCTTTTATTGTTAACGGATTTTTTATTGTATATGTATTATTATTTAATATGTATTGCGCACAATAATTGCACTTAAACGGGCATCCGATACTTGTTTTTAGTACAATATATTCTTTATTTTTATAAAAAGAATAATCCGGACACGGGAAACCTGTAAAATTTGAAGTCAGTTCAACTGCTACATTATATTTTTTTAATATCGGGTTAAAATTATCAAAAGATCCTATTACTACATCATCTATAGTTTTTATTTTTTTCGCATGTTCATTACATAACGTGGCATATATACCGCTGAGAATAACTGGAACATCAGGAAAGATTTTTTTCAATAATTTTGATACCTCTATTATACCTAAATACCAATAGGTCATAATAGAACCCATTATTATAATGTCCGGCTTTTCTATGTTTCGGAAAAAGTTTTCTGCTATATCGGAAGGAATACCATATCTGTGATACCTTCTTTTAATATTGCTTATTACTTTAGGTTTTTCTATTTCTTGTTGTATATAATGACCGCATCCGTATTTGTTTGACGGCTGTTTTTGTACACCGGGATAATTCCTGTCCATATAATCAAACAACTGAACATCTATATTTTGTTGTTTCAATATTGAAGATAAATATAGAAGCCCGAGAGGTTTTGCCCACAAATCATATGCGGCAAAATCGTATATTGGGGGATTAACTAATAATATTTTAGCCATTTTTGTTTTTCAATTAAGAAATTCTTGTTTGTTGTTGTTAATTGTTTCACATGAAACATTTAATTATTGTTTTTTAATACCTAATATAATAAGTATACTATATAATCTGAAACTAATTAAATCTTTTATAGAGTACATTATATTTTGCATTCGCCTAAAATGTTTTCTGCTAAGTTTTCTTCTGTTATATTTTGTTTCTATAGTTTTAACATCAGCATTTAAATATTTTGCTCTTAATATTATTTCCGTTTCAATAAAGTTGGAACTTATTGCACTTGGAAATGCCTTTTGCAACAAATCTTTCTTTATTATAAAAGTATAATTACAATCTGCTATATCTATCAATGCCAAGGGGAAAAATATGTGTAAAACAACTCTATTGAAAACAGAAACAAATATTCTCCAATTTGATAAATCCGAATATCCTTTTCTTTCCAACACCAATAAATCGAAAGGATACCTTTGTTCAATTATGTTACAAATATCTTTAGGATCTAACGGCAAATCTGCCGAATTGAACAAAACATAATCGTTTAATACTTTTAAAAAGCCATATCTTAATGACTTTGCTATACCTATATTTCTATGATTTTTTAAAACTATTAAATTGGGGTATTTTATTGATAAATCAATGAGTTTTTTGTTGGTATCATCATTGCTGCCATCGTTAATAACTATTAGTTCGGCCTTTTTAAAATTTCTACATTCCAACATTGTTTGCTCTATGGCGAACATTATGTTTTCCTGTTCATTATAAACAGGCATTATTATGGATAATGATATTTCCGAACACTTCATTATAATATATCCTATAAAACATCACTAACTTTTTTACAAACAACATCCGATTGTTTTAAGTATTGTTCGGGAAGACTTGTGGTAACCGTTACACAAAACATTTTTGCCGATTTTGCAGCTTTTATGCCATAGGGGGCATTTTCTATAACTATACATTCACCGGGTTTAACTTTTAATTGTTTTGCCGCAGTCAAATATGAATCCGGATAAGGTTTCCCTCTTTTTATCATATCCGCCGCTATTATTACATCGAATTTGGATACTATCTTTTTAGGTAACATGGATTTTACTTTATCTCTGTTGGAACCTGTAACTATTGCAAGCAAAAATCCTTGTTTTTTCAATCTGTTTAGCACTTGTTCAATATCCGGAAACAAATGAACTTTGAAATACTTTTTGTATAATTTATCTCTTAATTTGAAAACTTGTTCTATAATTTTATCATCACATTTAATGTTATCTCTTTTAAAAAATCTCTTAACACAAATTTCACATTTTTCACCTTCGTTTTCATAAATATCAAAAGGGGAAACGGTAACTTTATACTTTTTTAATGTTTCAAACCAAGAAATAAAATGATATGGCATGGAGTCAACAATAACTCCATCCATATCAAATAAAACCGCTTTATATTTTTTAAAATTCTTAATCTTTTTCATTAATTATAAATTGTAAATTCAAAATTGTCTTTACAGTCCCAAGGCCACTTTGTCATCTACAATAGAAACATTATTTTTTTGCAGTATATCTATTGCCTTTTCAACGTTATCGAATTTTAATACCATTAATGCTTTTTCACTGGCTTTTTCAACAAAGCCGTACATATATTCAAGATTTATATCGTTATCTGCCAATACTTTTAATGCTTTTGCAAGTCCGCCCGGTGTATCGGAAACTTCAACAGCAACAACAGGAGCTATTTTTGCAATAAAACCGTTTTCTTTTAAAACTTTTTTTGCTTTTTCGGTATCATTTAAAACTACTCTTAATATTCCGAATTCCGGAGTTTCGGCAATCGTAAGAGCTTTTATATTTATATTATTATCACCCAACAATCCGCAAACATTTGCAAGTCTTCCTTTTGTATTTTCAATAAAAATTGATACTTGGCTAATTGTTTTCATTTTTATCTCCTTAAAAAATACTTCGTATTTTTGGAAGATTGGAAGATTTGAGGATTGGATGATTGGAAGTAAATCTGTAAAATTTGTGAAGCAAATTTTATTATTATTTAAATTCCTATTTTCTTCTAATCTTCTACTCTTCCATTCTTCTAATCTTCTGCTGTTAATGTAAGTTTCTCTTATCAATAACCCTTTTAGATTTTCCCTCGGTTCTTGCCAATGTTTTCGGTTCCACCAACCTAACATTAACACCTAAACCTATGGTAGAATCTATTGCTCTTTTAATTGTGGCTTTTATGTTTTCCAAAGCTTGCAATTCATCGGTAAAGAATTTTTCGTCAACTTCAACAAGAACTTCAAGTTTATCCAAAGAATTTTCTTCTCTGTCTACTATCAATTGATAGTTAGGTAAAGCTCCGTCAACTTGCAATAAAGCATGTTCTATTTGTGTAGGGAACACATTTATTCCTCTAACAACTATCATGTCGTCCGTTCTACCTTTAATTTTGCTAAGTCTAGGTGCGGTTCTTCCGCATTTACAAGTTTCATAAGTTATTGAAACAATATCCCTTGTTCTGTATCTTATTAAAGGAATTGCCTGTTTTGTTAATGTTGTAATTACAAGTTCTCCGGGCTGTCCCTCGGGAACAGGTTGATTTGTTACAGGATCAATTATTTCAGGATAAAATAAATCCGACCAAATATGAAGACCTTGCCTGTAAGTACATTCTTGTGCAACTCCGGGACCGCAAATTTCGGAAAGTCCGTAAATATCGGTTGCTGTCATATTCAAAGTTTTATCTATTGTGTCTCTCATGGCAATACTCCAAGGTTCCGAACCGAATATTCCCACTTCCCAACTTGATGTTCTCGGATCAATTCCCAATGCTTTCATTTCTTCTGCCAAATATAAAATATAACTCGGAGTACAAGCTATAATTCTCGGCTTAAAATCCTGCATTAACTTTATTTGCCTTTTTGTTTGTCCTGTTGCCGCAGGAATAATAGTTGCACCAAGCCTAAGCGCTCCGTAATGTATACCTAAACCACCGGTAAAAAGTCCGTATCCGTAAGAAACTTGAATTATATCCCCTTTCTTTCCACCTGCACAAGCTATAGAACGAGCAGCAACATTTGCCCAAAGGTTAAGATCTCTTTTGGTGAAACCTACAACCGTAGGGTTGCCTGTTGTTCCGCTTGACACATGAATTTCAGCAACATTTTTTATATCGGTTGAAAATAAACCGAACGGATAAGAATCTCTTAAATCTTCTTTCGGTGTAAACGGCAATTTTGTAATATCATCTATGGATTTTATGTCGTTCGGTGTTATTCCCAATTTATCAAATTTTTGTTTATATATGGGAGAATTATCATAGATGTATTTTACTACTTTTACTAACCTTTCCGACTGCAAGTTTTTCAAATTTTCTTTGCTTGCACATTCCAACTTTTCATTATAAATCATTTTAACTCCTTAAAAATCGCAAAGCGATTTTTGATGCATAGATGCATGGAAGTATGGATGTATGGACACTGCATTAAAACGACCTAACTATGAGATCCCGCATCAAGTGCGGGATGACAATATTTCTATTGTTGTTTCTATCCTTCCAATCCTCTATACTTCTATCCTTCTATTCTTCAAATTTTTAAATCGCTGATTTAAAAATTTCTAAATTCTTCTCTACAAACTGCGGTTTTATTACCGCTTTTAATGCTTTTTCCCAACTTTCTTGTGAAATATCAAGATGTTTTGATAATACTCCCAACATGTATGTATTTAAAAATTTGGGATTTGTTATTTTTTCTTGTCCTTTAACAAAATCTTCAAATAAATCTACACCGTCTTTTTTTAACATGAATTTCATTCTTTCATGTTCACCTTTTTCGAAAGAAAGCAAGAAATCCGCTTTACCGCACTCTATTATCGGTGAAAACACTTCTTTTCCGAACCTTAAATGAGATTCCACCGAACCGCCTCTTTGTGCCATTCCGTGAACTTCTGATTTTTTTACATGGTGTCCGTCATACATAGCCGCAAGACCGACAATTTCCGCAGCGGTAAGTATTCCCTGACCGCCGGTCCCGCAAAATAATATGTTTATTGTATCCATTGTTAACTCCTTAAAAAATCGCTTTGCGATTTTGATGTACAGATGTATGGATGAATGGATGTATGGAAACGACAATTTAAAATATTTTTGTTGTTTCTATACTTCTATCCCTCTATCCCTCCAACTATCTACTTCGTTTCTTCCAATGCACCGAACTTGCATTGTTGTACACAAACATTGCAACCTGCACATAAGTTTTCGTTCAATTTTATGTTTCCGTTTTCGTCTTTAAATATTGCAGGACAATCCACACTTACACACATATAACATTTTTTGCATTTGTCAGCATAAAATTTCGGTGCAGGTTTTTTTGTTCTGTCTATCATTTTGCAAAGACCGATTCTTACTATCAAAACAGAAAGTTCGTCTTTTGCAGTATATTCTTTTATTTTAGATTCTATTACAGCCGAACTGTCGCCGATAACTTCAACATTGTCTGCTCCGCAGGCTTTACATAAAGTAACTAAATCAAGCCTCTTTGTTTGCTCGCCTTTAGCGGTAACTCCCGTTGCAGGGTTAGGTTGCGCGCCTGTCATTGCCGTTGTTCCGTTATCAAGAATAATTATTACACCTTTGGTTTTATTGTATGCACAATTAACAAGTCCTTCTATACCTGAATGACAAAATGTTGAATCGCCGATAACGGCAACCGCTTTATCTTTACCTAAAATTTTGGTTAAACTGCTCATTATCGTTACACTCGAACCCATACAAACCGTGGTATGAAGTGCCGATAAAGGAGGTGTTGCACCGAGCGTATAACAACCGATATCACCGGCGACAACAACTTTGGTTTTTCTTAAAGCAACAAACGTTGCTCTGTGAGGACATCCAGGACACAAAACAGGTTTTCTTCCCGCCTGAGGATACGTGGTTTTAGGTTTACCTTCAACTATATCTCTAACGGATTCCGGATTAAGTTCCCCTACTCTGTATGTATAATGTTTGCCCTGACATTTTATTCCCATCTGTAAAAGATGTTCTTCTATGAAAGGTTCACTTTCTTCGACGACAACAACCTTTTCCACCTGAGAACAAAACTCTTTTATTTTCTTGTCCGGGAAAGGAAACGGCATAGAAAGTTTTAGTACGGAAGCATTCGGATACACTTCTTTAACATACATATAAGAAACACTGTCCGTAACTATGCCCAACTTCTTATCTTTTATTTCAATAAAATTTTCCGCTAAATTATCGGAAAATTCTTGTATTTTCAATAATTTTTCTTCTAAATCTATATGTTTTTTGTAAGCATTTGCCGGTACCATAACATATTTTCTGGGATTTTTTTCAAAAGGTTTATCGGCAACTTCTACTCTTTGCCCTATTTCAACCGTTTCTTTAGTATGAGCAACTCTGGTCGTCATTCTAAACAAAACGGGGGTATCAAATTTTTCGCTTATTTCGTAAGCAAGTTTTATTAATTTTTTTGCTTCTTGCGGTGAAGAAGGCTCAAGTAACGGAATTTTTGCAAATTTTGCAATAAGTCTGTTATCCTGCTCGTTTTGAGACGAGTGCATTCCCGGATCATCTCCGGTAACAATAACAAAACCTGCATTTATTCCCGAATATGTTGCCGTCATCAGAGGGTCCATCGCAACATTTACTCCCACATGTTTCGACGAATAAATTGACCTTACTCCGGCAAAAGCGGCACCTAATGCTACTTCAAAAGCCACTTTTTCATTTATTGACCACTGTGCATCCACTTCTTTAAACTGTGCCAAATACTCTAAAATGTCTGTTGCAGGTGTTCCCGGATAGGAAGCTGCAAATTTTAGTCCTGCCTCGTAAGCTCCTTGTGCAAGAGCTTCGTTTCCTGATAAAAGTTTATAGTTATTCATAATTGCATATTCTATATAATTTGACGGCTGTTGTGCAAGGAAAGATTATCAAAATATTATTAAATAATTGAAAAATATTGCATTTTATATTATCATATAGTTCGATTACTATGAAAAAATTTATTTTTTATTTATTATCATTTTTTATTATTTTATTTATCGGTTGCAAAAATGACAACATGGAAATAGATATAACGGAAGTTCCGGAAACGGACAAGGTTGTATTTCAACACGGTGACATATTTATAGATACTTTTGAACAGACAAAATTATCAAGACAAGACGGTAATAAAATATTAAACGAACTGAAAAAACATGTAAATATAGGTGATTACAAAGAAGGCGAGTTTTATGAAATAACCTATGCCCCCAAAAAAACAAAATTGTCAAAAAAAGAAAGTAACAAACTGTTAACCAAATTAAAAAAACAAAATATAAATCCGAACAATATTGAGGATAATGAATTTTATAAAATAGTAACGGATTCCGTTGAACAAACAAATTTTTCACAGCCGGAAAGTGATAAAATATTGGACGAATTAAAAAAACAAAATATAAATCTTGGCAAGATTAACCGAAAAGATTTTTATGAAATAGTACATTCCACAAACACGGACGTTGATCAAACTTGGACAAACTTCAAGTATTACCCTAAAGGTCAATATTTTTATTCCGTAGACAAATCTACGGACGATGTCATAACTTCCGAAAAAATAGAACTGCAAACAACTTCACAAATTTTTGAAGTTTCCGGAACGATAGAAAACTCATTATGGGAATCTATGTCCGCTTCAAATATTAAACCTGCTATAATTCTTGATTTTGCCGATGTATTTGCATGGCAGATAGATTTTCTTACGGACTGCAGGCAGGGTGACGTATATAAAGTTATATATGAAATAATAACTTTGGAAAAAAAAGATTCCGTTCTTTCATCAAAAATTCTTGCCGGACAATATATTACATCAACATCGTTGAATACTGCTATCCATTTTACAAATTCTAACGGTGATGAAGGTTATTTTGATGAAAACGGAAAATCGGTAAAGAGTGCATTTTTAAAAGCGCCTTTGCAATTTAAAAGAATTTCTTCTTATTTTACAAAGAAAAGATTTCATCCTATATTAAAGTATTACAGAGCGCATGAAGGTATAGATTATGCCGCACCTATGGGTACACCGGTATCGGCGGTAGGTGACGGAATAGTAATAAAATCACAATACACCGGCGGTTATGGAAACCTCGTAATAATAAAGCATCCCAACGGTTATGAAACATATTACGGTCATATATCAAAATACGGTAAAGGTGTAAAAAAAGGTGTTAGAGTAAAACAAGGGCAGGTTATAGGGTATGTAGGTGCTACAGGTCTTGCAACCGGACCGCATTTGGATTTTAGAATTAAAAAGAACGGATCATTTTTTAATTACCTTACAATGAAAATGCCTCCAACTTATACATTAACCGGCAAAAACAAAGAAGATTTTGATACATATAAAGAAAATATTTTAAGCAAACTCGAATCATTGTAAAAAATAATTTACTTACCAAAAAAAACATTAAAAAAATTATTTATTTTGTGCTTGACTATTGTGTATCAATTTTATATACTTTTTTGACGATAAAACTTAAAAAAATTTTTTTGTTTTTTATTATTTTTTAAATGACTTATCCACAATGTGGATAAGTTTGGGGATAAAATGGATAGTTCTATTATAGATGCATGGAAAAAGGTTGTGGATAACTTGACATTATCCATAGGACAAGCTTCGGTAAGTTTGTGGTTTAAAGGTGTAAAACCTATTTCTTTAAATGAAAATACTTTTACAATATCAGTGCCGAATAAGTTTTTTTCTGATTGGATTGAAAAAAATCAGCAGTTCAATATTGAACAAAATTTAAAAGGTATTTATTCTAAAGATATAAAACTTGAATATAAAATTGAAAAAGATCTTTCTGATGAAATATCAAAAGTTAATAACATAACTATTCATCCTGTTGTTCCTATGCCCCCTGTAGTAAAAGATCAGCTTAACCCGAAATTTACATTTGAAAGATTTATCATCGGTAACTCTAACAGATTTGCTTCGGGATGCGCCGAAGCCGTAACAAAAAATCCGGGAAAACAATTTAATCCTTTATTTATATACGGCGGTGTAGGTCTCGGTAAAACACATTTGATGCATGCCATAGGAAATGAATTAAAAAAGAATTTTCCTAATTTCAGAATATTGTATGTAACATGTGAAACTTTTGTTTCAGACTTTATTGAAGCTATAAGGTTTCAAGAAAAAATGTCTGCATTTAAAAATAAATACAGGAATCTTGATTGCCTTTTAATAGACGATATTCAATTCCTTACAAAAAATGCGGGAAGATCCCAAGAAGAGTTTTTTAATGTTTTTAATACATTAAAAGACGGCGGTAAACAAATAGTTATTGCCTCCGATAGACCTCAGGATAAATTGGAAGTTGAAGAAAGATTAATTTCAAGATTTAAATGGGGTAACACCGTTGATATTCAAAAACCGGATTTAGAAACAAGAATTGCAATATTAAAGAAAAAAGCCGAAGAAGAAGGATTTTCTGTTCCCGAAGATATTGTTGTATTTATTGCATCTCAAATAAAATCTAATATCAGAGAATTGGAAGGTGCATTATTAAGAGTTACTTCTTTTATTAAATTTACAAATACACCTTTTACATTAGATGCGGTTAAAATAATATTAAAAGATATTGTTGTTCCGGAAGAAAATGTACAAATAACTATAGATAAGATTCAAAAAGTTGTTGCGGAAGAATATCATTTAACAGTAAAAGATTTAAAAATTAAAAAAAGAACCAAAGAGCTTGCAGTACCGAGACAGATTGCAATGTATTTAGCAAGATCTTTAACAGATATGTCTACTACGGAAATAGGTGACACTTTCGGCGGAAGAGATCATACTACTGTTATGCATGCTTATAATAAGATATCAAAAGATGTAGAAAATGATGCATGGTTTGCTGCTGAAATTAACAAAATTATTAAATTAATAAAAGAAGATAATTAGTTGTTAATATTTTTGTTAATTATTTGATTTTTTGATAATAAAAGGAATTTATTCTAATATGTTGATAATATTAAAAAGTTATTAACATAATTATTAACTTTAAATTTATAAAAAAAATATTTGATAATTATGATTTTTTTAAAATTAGAATAAAATTGTAAGTTATCAACAAATATTATTATTATAATTAAATTTTTTTAAATAAAAAGGAGGAAAAAGTAATGAAGGTAATTTGTTCAAAAGATGAATTAATAAAGGGGATGCAAATAGTTCAGCCTGTAATAGCATCAAAAATAACTTTACCTGTACTTTCCAATTTTTTATTTGAAACAGAAAAAGATAAAGTAAAATTATCTGCAACAGATTTAGAAATAGGAGTAACATGTTATATAAAAGCAGAAATTGTAAGTGAAGGTGCAATAACGATACCTGCAAAAAGATTTTCGGATATAATAAAAGAATTAAAAGACGGAGATATAGAAATAAAATCCGATGAGACTAATCAAATAAATATAAAATCAAATAAATCAAAGTTTGTTTTAATGGGAATAGAAAGAAAAGAATATCCAGCATTGCCTGAATTTCCAAAAGAAAATGTATTTAGTATTAAAAGTGATGTTTTAGCCTCTATGCTTAAAAAAACAATATTTTCCGTATCTAAAGATAGTCAAAGATATGTATTAAACGGTGTATATTTTATAGCTGAAAAAGGTTTAATAAAAGCAGTTTCCACTGACGGAAGAAGATTATCTTATATATTTAAAGAAGGAATAGATAAAACAGTAAACGGTAAAGCAATAATTCCTACAAAAGCAGCAAATGATATTTTAAGATTAGTTTCAACAGATAGTATAGAGGAAGTTAAAATAGGTTTAACAGATAACTTAATGTCAATTTC
>JAEEGH010017696.1_pt1 | contig 15156 bp, 14 predicted proteins | sample 9134181 | NCBI WGS metagenome assembly JAEEGH01 (sample SAMN16246544, study PRJNA631951) | gut metagenome | biome: gut microbiome; feature: rumen; material: DP-attached | host: Bos | place: Iran: Karaj | collected 2018-10 | reverse complement strand
AGATTGGTCTTGTGCTCTTCCTCGCATCGGTGGGTATCAAGGCTGGGGCTGGGTTCTTGGAGACAGTGGTCGAGGGAGATGGGTTGCTTTATGTGCTGACGGGCTTCCTGATTACCATCATCCCGATACTTATTGTAGGTCCGATAGCCAGGATCAGGTATAAGTTTAATTATTTCACCATTGCGGGTATGATAGCGGGTACGTATACTGATCCCCCTGCATTGGCGTATTCTAATAGCATCTGCTCGAAAGAGGCACCGGCAGTGGGATATTCGACGGTCTATCCGCTGGCGATGTTCCTGAGGATATTTACAGCGCAGATTATTGTGTTGTTCTTTTGTGGGTAAACACTATTATATAATAAAAACAAGGATTTAAGGATTTAAAGATTTTAAGTCGGAAGTAAAATAAACACGGATTATAAGGATTATAAGGAGGCTACCGCTAGGAAAATCCATAAAATCCATATAATCCTTGTTAAAAAAAGAAAATAGAAAAAAAATAAATAATACACGTGTATAGAAATGAATAGATTCAGAATTCTGCTCGGCGGTGTGCTGATGATGAGTGCCTCAGCGGTGATGGCTCAGGGAGCCAAGAACATCCGCATCAACGAGGTGCTGACCAACAATACCGCCAACATCCAGGACGAGTACGGGCAGCGGGAGGCATGGATAGAGCTGGAGAACACCTCGTTCACCACCTACAACATCCGTGGCATGTACTTTACGACCGACCGCAGCGTGCTCGATCCGAACATGAGTGTGCCTGAACGCATCAAGCGCATGAGCGTCATCCCCAATGGTGACCCGCGTACGCAGATTGGCGGCAGACAGCACTTGGTATTCTACTGCAACTCGAATCCTGCCCAGGGCAAGTTGCACCTCTCATTGAAGGTTCCTATGTCAGAACCCGTCTGGATCGGTTTTTATAACGGTAATGCTGAAGAACTCATCGACTCCGTCACTGTTCCTGCGCTGGCAGCAGACCAGAGCTATGCCCGTCATGGTAACTTATGGAGCGTAAAATCACCAGAGAACGTCACTGCCGGCATCGAGAACTTCATCAAGACCGACGAGACCAAAGACGCGAAGTTGAAGCGCGAAGACCCATACGGCATCGGCATTACGCTGTTGGCCATGGGCATCGTGTTCTTCTGTCTGGCCCTGCTCTTTGTGTTCTTCTGGATCTTCGGACTGATCATGGAGCACCTTGAGACGGCTAAGAAAGTGGCCCATACACAGCCCATCAAGCCCATCACAAAGACGGTGGAGGTGACTCACGACATTGCCCACGCCACAGGCAACATCCTGCAGGACGGCTTCGAGAAGAAGGGTATCGACAAGGAGGTCTATATCGCTGTCATCTCGATGGCCTTGAAACAGTATCAGGACGACGTCCACGATGTGGAGAGCGGTATCATCACCATCAAGGCGCAGCGTACAGGCTGGTCGGATGAAGGTACCCAGATGACACACTTCTCTACTCCCGTCATCCCCACTTCCCACAACGCACCAAACATTCCCAAAACCCCGGAAATACGATAGTTTACAGTTTATAGTTTACAGTTTACAGACATGAATAAGTATCAATATAAAGTACAAGGCGTCGATTACGACGTAGAGATTGAAGAAGTAGAGGGCAACGTTGCCAAGGTGAACGTCAACGGTGTCCGTTTCGATGTAGAGCTGAAGCAGCCCATCAACCCCGCCAGCACGCTGAAGAAGGTGCGCATAGAGGCCCCGAAACCTGTAGCCCGTCCTGTGGTAACCCCTGAGAAGGCTCCTGCTGCCGACAAGCCTATGGCTCCCGGTACAGGTTCTGCTGTGAAGGCCCCGCTGCCCGGCACCGTCACAGAGTTGAAGGTGAACGTCGGCGACAAGGTGAACACGGGCGACATCGTGCTCGTGCTCGAGGCCATGAAGATGCAGAACAACATCGAGTCTGAGTTCTCAGGCACTGTCACATCGATCACCGTCAAGCAAGGTGAGACTGTGATGGAGGGCGCTGTTCTCATGACGATTGGGTAATTCATAGTTCATAATTCATAGTTCATAGTTATGGATCTCGGACAATTTATCATACAGAACTTTCATGAATTCCTGACGTATACGGCCTTTGCCAATGCGACGGTCGGGAACCTGATCATGATTGTGGTGGGAGCCTTCTTCATCTGGCTCGCCATCAAGAAAGACTTCGAGCCGCTGCTGCTCGTCCCCATCGGACTGGGCATCATCCTCGGCAACATTCCCTTCCGTGCTGACGCAGGACTCGAGATAGGTCTCTACGAAGACAATTCCGTGCTCAACATTTTCTATCAGGGCGTGCGACAAGGGTGGTATCCACCGCTCATCTTCCTCGGCATCGGTGCGATGACCGACTTCTCGGCGCTTCTCGCCAATCCGAAGCTGATGCTCATCGGCGCCTCAGCCCAGTTCGGTATCTTCGGTGCCTATATGGTGGCACTGGCGATGGGTTTCGAACCCTCACAGGCTGCCGGTATAGCCATCATCGGTGGTGCTGACGGTCCTACGGCCATCTTCCTAAGTTCCAAGCTCTCACCGAACCTCATGGGTGCCATCGCTGTCTGTGCTTATTCGTATATGGCCCTCGTGCCGGTGATCCAGCCGTTTATCATGCGTCTGCTCACCACGAAGAAGGAGCGCGTCATCAAGATGAAACCTGGTCGGGAGGTGAGTCAGACGGAGCGTATTCTCTTCCCCATCATCGGCCTGTTGCTGACGACGTTCATTGTGCCATCGGGCCTGCCCCTGCTGGGTATGCTGTTCTTCGGCAACCTGCTGAAGGAGAGCGGCAAGACCACACGTCTGGCCAAGACTGCCGGTGCTGCGCTGAATGATATCGTCGTGATGCTGCTCGGTCTGACCGTCGGCTGCTCGACACAGGCTTCGGAGTTCCTGACGTTCAATACCATCAAGATCTTCGCCCTCGGTGCGATGGCCTTTATGATTGCCACAGCCTCGGGTGTGTGCTTCGTGAAGATCATGAACCTCTTCCTGCCCGAAGGCAAGAAGCTGAACCCGCTGATCGGTAATGCCGGTGTCTCTGCTGTTCCGATGGCAGCACGTATCTCCAATAACCTCGGCCTCGAGTATGACCGACACAACTTCCTGCTCATGCACGCCATGGGTCCGAACGTCGCTGGTGTCATCGGCTCCGCTGTCGCCGCAGGTGCATTACTCGGATTCTTATCATAATGGAACGGCCAAAGATAGCGATCATCGACACGAACACGTTAGCTGCGATGGGTCTGAAACAGATCCTGCAGAACGTCATGCCCATTATGACGGTCGATACCTTTGGCTCGTTTGCAGAACTGCAGTCGGGGCATCCCGATACCTATTTCCATTACTTTGCCGCCATGAGCATTGTACTGGAACACAAGGAGTTTTTCCTGACGAATCGGCGCAAGACCATCGTGCTCACCCTCTCGCTCGACACGATGTCGCAGCTCTCCGACTTCCACTGTCTCTGCGTCAACGTGCCTGAACAACAGCTCGTGCGCTCTCTCCTTGCCCTCGAACAGAGGGCTCATGGCGAAGGCAAGAACCTTCCACCCATGCCCGACATCATCAGTCGCAAGATTCTCACAGACAGAGAGATAGAGGTCATGTCGCTCATCGTGCAGGGCTTTATCAACAAGGAGATTGCCGAGCAACTCAATATCGGTCTCGCCACCGTCATCACGCACAGAAAGAACATTATGGACAAGCTGGGATTTCGGAGTGTCTCAGCACTCACCATCTACGCCGTCATGCACGGGTATGTGGACATTAATAAAATTTAGAAATTATAAAATTAAAAAATTAAAATAATTAAGAGTTTAGAGTTTAATGAATCATATATCACGTATAGATTTCGAGAACGCTAAAGCTGAGGTGGTTTGTTTTGATAATAGCACCGAGGTCAGAGAGTATCAGGCGATTATACATGTCGCAAACTCGCGACTGGCGTATGCCCAGCAGCTTGAGGCTGTGCTGAATGCCTACGACGCCCTGCGATTGCAGTTTGAAGGCACCCAGGCTGTCTTCAAGCGCTACTTCCTCAGCGATGCAGCCAACCAGGCAGACGATGTCATCGCTGCCGACCTCTCCCTCTGTGCGAAGAGCATCATCCAGCAGGCACCCCTCGACGGCACGAAAATAGCCCTCTGGGTGTATCTGATGTCGGGTGTCGAGACAGAACTCAACAAGAGCGGTCTCTACGAAGTGCGTCACGGTGAGTTCCGTCATCTCTACAACGCCTCTGCCCACAACCTCGCTGCCAACTCAGAATACCAGATGCGACTGCTCTTCAACGAGTACGTCATGCAGCTGGCCGAGGAGGGTTGCAAGCTCTCGGAGAACTGCATCCGCACGTGGCTTTTTGTGAATGACATCGACCTGAACTACGGTGGTGTCGTACGTGCGCGTAACCAGGTGTTCTTCACCCAGGGCCTGACCGTCCACACCCATTTCATCGCCTCTACAGGCATTGGAGGCCGTCAGCAGGATCCAAACGTGCTCTCACAGCTGGACAACTACGCCATCGCAGGCATCCGTCAGGAGCAGATCCACTATCTTTACGCCCCCACCCATCTCAACCGCACCAGCGACTACGGTGTGTCGTTTGAGCGTGGCACGTATGTAGATTATGCCGACCGTCGCCACGTGTTCATCTCAGGTACCGCCAGCATCAACAACAAGGGTGAGATCATGTATCCCAAGGACATCGAGCAGCAGACGCGTCGTATGTGGGAGAATGTCGAGGCTCTGTTGAAAGAGGCAGAATGTTCGTATGATGATGTCACAGAGATGGTGGTCTATCTGCGCGACATTGCCGACTACGACATCGTGCGCAGCCTCTATGAGGAGCGTTTCCCCGACAAGCCCAGTGTCATCGTCCACGCTGCCGTCTGTCGTCCCGGCTGGCTCGTAGAGATGGAGTGCATGGCTGTTAAGGCCCAGTCAAAACCCGAATTCCCGGAGTTTTAATTAACCCACACAGATTACACAGATTACACAGATATGAAGAAATACGTTTCACTTTTCACTATTATCTTTTCGCTTCTCCTGATGAGTTTCATGGCCGATGAGACCATGACCAAGGAGAACGGTGCGATCGTCATCAACACAACAGAATTAGGCAAGAACGTCGAAGGCTATCAGGGACCCACCCCGCTGAAAGTCTATATCAAAAACAACATGGTGGAGAAGATCGAGTTTCTCAAGTCGCCTGAGACCCCCAAATACTACGACCGCGTGAAGAAGTTCCTGCAGTCGAAGTGGGACGGTCTGAAGGTGAAAGAGGCCCGTGAGAAGGAGGTTGATGTGGTCACTGGTGCCACCTATTCCTCCGAGGCTGTCATCGAGAACGTCCGCCTCGCCCTCGACTACTACCAGTCACACAAATAATACGACGTATGAAAAAACTGTATTTGATGATGATGGCGACATTAGCCACGACTGCGGTGAACGCACAGGGACTGCAATATCCGAAGGCCGCGAAAGACGGTACCGTTGACGAGTATTTCGGCACGAAGGTGGCCGACCCCTACCGCTGGTTAGAGAACGACACGAGCGCACAGACGGCTGCGTGGGTGGAGGCAGAAAACAAGGTGACCAACGCCTATTTAGCGAAGATTCCCTTCCGTGGGAAGCTGCTGAAGCGACTGACGGAACTGTCGAACTATGAGCGGATCTCTGCGCCTCGTAAGCGCCACGGCAAGTGGTATTTTTACAAGAACGACGGTCTGCAGAACCAAAGCGTGATGTATGTGATGGACAAGTTGGGCGGTGAGCCACGCGTGTTCCTCGATCCCAATAAGTTGAGCACTGACGGTACGGTGGCCCTGAAGGGTGTGTATTTCTCGAACAACGGCAAGTATGCCGCCTACACCATCTCGCGCAGTGGCAGTGACTGGGAGGAGATCTTCGTGATTGACCTGAAGACAGGGCAGCTGACAGAGGACCACATCGAATGGGCGAAGTTCACAGGTGCAGCCTGGAAGGGCGACGGATTCTACTACAGTGCCTACGACGCTCCTGTGAAGGGCAAGGAGTTCTCGAACGTGAACTCCGGGCACAAGATCTACTATCACAAGATCGGTACGCCCCAGAGCGAGGATGTGTTGTTCTATCAGAATGCCGCCTACCCCATGCGATTCTATATCGCCGACGTGAACGAAACGGAAACGAAAATGTACCTCTACGAGGAGGGTGCAGGCTCTGGCAACAACCTCTTCGTGCGTGATCTGACCAAGCCGGAATCACAGTTCATACAGATGACCTCAAACATGGACTATCAGTATATGCCCGTCTATGACGAGGGCGACAAGATCTGGCTCTTCACCAACTACGGTGCCCCGAAGGCTCGCATCATGACTGCCGACATGCGCCAGCCAGGCGTTGACAACTGGCAGGAGCTGATACCTGAGCAGGAGAATGTGCTCTCTGGTGTCGATGTGATCAACCGCCAACTGATACTCACCTACCAGAAGGATGCCTCAGACCATGCCTATCTCTATGGCCTCGACGGCATGCAGCGCAACGAGATCCGTCTGCCGTCGGTGGGCAGCGTGAGCTTCACGGGTGACGAAAAGGAGCCTGAGTGCTTCTATACGTTCTCATCGTTCACCATCCCCGGCTCTGTCTATCAGTATGATATGGAGAAGGACGAGAGCACGCTCTACACATCGCCCAAGGTGAACTTCAGACAGGAGGACTACACCTCAGAGCAGGTGTTCTTCCAGAGTAAAGACGGTACGCGTATACCTATGTTCCTGACTTATAAGAAAGGGCTGAAGAAGAACGGTAAGAATCCCGTCTATCTCTACGGCTATGGCGGCTTCAATATCTCACTGGGTCCGAGTTTCTCGGCCACCCGTATTCCTTTCCTCGAGAATGGCGGCATCTATGCACAGGTGACGCTCCGAGGCGGAGGTGAGTATGGTGAGGAATGGCACCTGGCAGGCACGAAGATGCAGAAGCAGAACGTGTTCGACGATTTCATCGGTGCTGCAGAATGGCTGATCAGTGAGGGTTATACCTGCAAGGATAAGCTGGCTATCGTAGGCGGTTCGAATGGCGGACTGCTCGTGGGAGCCTGTATGACGCAGAGGCCGGAACTGTTTGGCGTTGCCATCCCGGAAGTGGGTGTGATGGACATGTTACGCTATCATAAGTTCACCATCGGCTGGAACTGGGCCAGTGACTATGGCACCAGCGAGGACTCGAAAGAGATGTTCGAGTATCTGCGCGGCTACTCTCCCCTGCACAACCTGAAGCCAGGCACAGCCTATCCTGCTACACTGGTAACAACAGCGGATCACGACGATCGTGTGGTACCAGCCCATTCGTTCAAGTTTGCTGCCACCCTGCAGGAGTGTCATCAAGGCAACAATCCCGTGCTCATCCGTATTGACACGAAGGCAGGACATGGAGGTGGCAAGCCACTAGCGAAAGTGCTGGAGGAGCAAGCTGATATCTATGGCTTCATCCTCTATAATATGGGAATCAAATTCAAATAATGATACAACTTCGTATGTATATAAAACAACAACAAATTACACGAATTAAACGAATTTTTTAGCTGCGCACAGTCAATGAATTTTTCACGAATTTCACTAATGGAATCGCCAGCGATTCTTGTTGCGCCAGCCAATTCGTGAAATTCGTGAACTCGGCTCTGCCGCTTGCTACCTTCGGGACGCAAGAATTCGTGGTCAAAAATATATGTGAAAGTCGAATAATAAATCCCAGCCGTGGCTGGGATTTATTGATTATTTTGCGTATGCGACGCTGCGGGTTTCCCGGATGACGGTGATCTTCACCTGGCCCGGATAAGTCATTTCGTTCTGGATCTTTGTGGCGATGTCAGTGCTGAGGGCTTCTGCCTCGGCATCGTTCATCTTGTCGGCACCAACGATGACGCGGAGCTCACGGCCTGCCTGAATAGCGTAGGTCTTTGTGACACCAGGATAGCTCATCGCGATGGCCTCCAGGTCGTTGAGACGCTTGATGTAGGCCTCAACAATCTCACGACGGGCACCAGGACGCGCACCACTGATGGCATCGCACACCTGAACGATCGGAGCGAGCAACGTCTGCATCTCCATCTCATCGTGGTGGGCACCAATGGCATTGCAGATGTCGGGTTTCTCCTTAAACTGCTCAGCAATCTTAGCACCATAGAGTGCGTGAGGCATCTCACTCTCCTCATCGGGCACTTTACCGATATCGTGGAGCAGACCTGCACGCTTGGCTTTCTTGGGATTGAGTCCAAGCTCGGCAGCCATCACCGCACAGAGGTTAGCAGTCTCACGTGCATGCTGCAAGAGGTTCTGACCGTAAGAAGAACGGTATTTCATCTTACCGATGATGCGGATGAGTTCGGGGTGCAGACCGTGGATACCGAGGTCGATGGCGGTGCGCTTACCAGTCTCAATGATCTCGTTGTCGAGCTGCTTCTTAACCTTGGCTACCACCTCTTCAATACGTGCGGGGTGGATACGACCATCGCTGACCAGCTGATGAAGGGCCAGACGACAGACTTCACGACGGACAGGATCGAAACCTGAGATGACAATGGCCTCAGGGGTATCGTCGACGACAATCTCGACACCTGCAGCAGCCTCAAGAGCTCGGATGTTACGTCCCTCACGACCAATGATGCGACCTTTCACCTCATCGTTCTCGATATGGAACACGCTGACGGAGTTCTCGATGGCGGTTTCAGTAGCCACACGCTGGATGGTCTTGATGACAATCTTCTTGGCTTCCTGGTCGGCATTGAGCTTAGCCTCGTCCATGATCTCATTGATGTAGCTGGCAGCAGCAGTCTTGGCCTCATCTTTCATAGACTCGATGAGACGGTTCTTGGCATCCTCAGCACTGAGTCCAGAGACTTCCTCAAGCATCTCGCGCTCTTTGAGCTGCATCTTCTCGAGTTCCTCGGCCTTGACAGAAAGCAGACGCTTCTCATTGTCGAGACGCTGCTGCTGGGTGTTGAGTTCACCACTCTTGCGGCTGAGTTCCTCCTGACGCTGGTTGAGCGAGAGCTCACGCTGCTTCAGTTTGTTCTCAGTCTGCTGAGCCTGCTGGTTACGCTGCTGGATCTCCTTCTCGAGCTCGCTCTTCTTGTTGAGGAACTTCTCCTTGACTTCCAACAATTTCTTCTCCTTGACAACCTCAGCCTCCTTGTTGGCGGCTTCGACCATCTCATTGTATTTTCCCTTCAGTACGAAACGGAAAATCAGATATCCGCCGACTCCACCCAGAACGAGAGCGCCGGCAGCGATCAATAGTACAAAAATTAAATCCATAAAAAATCTATATTAAATAATGTTATTCTCACTTCAGTGCTTCCTCAATCTCAGAAGTCAACTTAGCAAGAATACCATCATAGGGTGCCGTATCGTTCTTGCCGCGCTCGCGTTCCAGCATCAGCGCGATGTCGATCAGCGTCATCAGCGCGATGGTGTGCTCACCCTTCTTACCCTTATAAGCCTGCGAATAGGCATTATAACGGTTGGTGATGAGCTTGGCTGCCCTGCGGTAGAACTCCTCATCGGCGCGGTTGACCGTCACTTCGATTTCCTCGTCGTAGACGTGCAACCGTATATGTAGTTTCTCGTTGTCGTTTACTTCTGCCATTGGATAGCATATTTACTGTTCGTCACTCAAAATGGCGATGCACTTGTTCACTTGGCGTATCATCCGTGAGAGGCGTTCTTTGGCCTCGTCGAGGTTGCCGTCTGTGATCTCGAGCATACGCGCCATCTTCAATGAGTTATAGTCGTTGTCCGCCTGAGTGACCCTGGCCTTGAGTTCCTCAATCTCAGTAGCCTGCTCTCCTACGAGGGCCTGCAAGCGACCGTTCTCCTTCTTCAGTTCCTGATACTGGAGAATCATCTGCCGCACACGGGTTTGGAAATCAGCCAAAGTTTTCTCGCTTGGATTCATACGTAACTATTTGGCGTACAAAGTTAAAGTAAAAATGTTAGAATGTCTGCTTTAATGCCGACATTTTAATATTTTTTAATCTTCCGACTTTTTCCTCGGCTCTTTCTTGGCGAGCATCACCACACGATAGACGAAATCTGTCACCCACTTCTGGGAGAAGCCAAGGCGACGGTTATACTCACGGACGGAGACAACGGTCTTGAGCACATCCGGCTCCTTGAAGTCGTTCTTGTTGAAGATGTCACTGACGGTCTTCTCTGTCATCGTGTAGAGGGCCTTCTTCATAAAGCCAGGCAAACGAAGTTTGAACTTCATCAAGTTGCCCGTCAGCATCATGATGTCCTGTGTGAAGCCCTGGAACTGCAGGAGATAGGTCTGTGCGTCCTGTATCTTCTTGCAACGACGATGGAGGCTCTGGTCGATCTCCTTGAAGAAGGCATCGTCCATCTGATACATCGACTTGAGCATGTTCTTACAACGGCTGCGCTCGCCTACACCTAATTTATTATTAACGGTAGGCACCTTGAGCGTGGACTTGAAGACCCTGAGGTCAGGGAGTGCTGCCAGGTTCGTGATGCCGAGGTCGGCAGCGAGGGCTGCCTGAAAGTAGACGCGGATGAGGGTCATGAAATCTTCCATGCCGCCCACATTCTGTTCGTCTTTCTTTCCAAAAATCTTATTCCAAAATCCCATAAATGTCACTAATTGTTAGAAATCGCGTGCAAAGTTACTACTTTTTAAGGAGTTAAAGGAGTTAAAGAAGTTAAAGGGAGTTAAAGGACATTACTTTCAAACAAAATTCATTACCTTTGCAGTCAACAAACAAGAAATAAACATGAAAGGTATCGTATTAGCAGGAGGTTCAGGCACACGCCTCTACCCCATCACCAAGGGAGTCAGCAAGCAGTTGATTCCTATTTTCGACAAACCGATGATCTATTATCCCATCTCGACGCTAATGCTCGCAGGTATCCGTGAGATTCTGATTATCTCCACCCCCTATGACCTGCCGGGATTCCAGCGCCTGTTAGGCGACGGCAGTGAGTTGGGCGTGCGTTTCGAGTATGCCGAGCAGCCCTCTCCCGACGGTCTGGCCCAGGCGTTCATCATCGGTGAGAAGTTCATCGGTAAGGACAGCGTCTGTCTCGTCTTAGGTGACAACATCTTCTATGGCAGCGGTTTCACAGGCATGCTGAAGCAGGCTGTCATCAATGCAGAGCAGCACGATCATGCCACAGTCTTCGGCTACTGGGTGAACGACCCAGAGCGTTACGGTGTGGCCGAGTTCGACAAGGACGGCAACTGTCTCAGCATCGAGGAGAAGCCCGCCAAGCCAAAGTCAAACTATGCCGTCGTCGGTCTGTACTTCTACCCGAACAGTGTGGTGGAGATTGCAAAGAACATCAAGCCCAGTGACCGTGGAGAACTGGAGATTACCACCGTGAATCAGAAATATCTTGAACAGAAGAACCTGTTGGTTCAGACCCTGCAGCGCGGTTTCGCCTGGCTCGACACCGGTACCCACGACTCACTCTCAGAGGCCTCGACCTTCATCGAAGTCATCGAGAAGCGTCAGGGACTGAAGGTCGCCTGTCTGGAGGAGATAGCCTACAAGCGTGGCTGGATCACGAAAGAGCAACTGAAACAGCTGGCCGAGCCGATGGCCAAGAACGACTACGGCCAGTACCTGCTGCGTCGTGCAGAGGAATACGTCAGATAGCGTATTCCTCTACACAACGGGTGAGGGCTGCAGGATTTCCCATGTCGAACATACGTCCCTTCAGTCTGACACCCATCATTCCACTCCTTTGACGGACAGCCTCGAGGGCAGATGTCAGTTCTATCTCGCTGACGTGGTCTCCGTCAATTTCTTTTTTCATAATATCCTCATGCAACTGGGCGAACACCTCCGGCGTGAGGATGTACTGTCCAAAGACGCTATAATACTCTTTCTCCCCCTGTTTGTTGCGAACACCCAGGAACTCCTCGGCATAGCTGGATTTAGGTTTCTCGTGCATGATGTCAACGTTGAGGATGGTGTTTTCCTTATCCTCCCAGACGCCGTGAAGAATGCCGTAATGGCTCACCACAGATAAGGGGACGCTGTGGATGCTGACCATCAGGGAGTTGTAGCGTTCATATTCTTCGATGAGCTGCAGGGCACAGGGCTTGTTGGAGTCACTGCGGTAGATGGTGTCACCCAGAAGAAGCAATACAGGCTCGTTGCGGGCGAACTGTGCCGCCTGATAGACCGCATGACCGAAACCGCGTTTCTCACGCTGATAGACATAATGCAGACGCTTGCCAATATCGAGGATGTGATTCTCGTACTCCTGCGCCTCAGGATTCAGCTTGCGGAGATGCTCATCGGAGAGCGGGCGCTCGAAGTAGTCGGCATACTGCTGACGTTCCTCTTCAGAACCCAGCACCAGACAGATCTCCTCGATGCCACTCTTCACCAACTCCTCCAGAAGGATCAGGATCACGGGACGCACCATCCCATCAGGACACGGGATGGGAAAGAAATCCTTCTTCAAGGCACGTGTGGCAGGATAAAGCCGGGTGCCGAAGCCTGCCACAGGGATAATGGCGCGACGCACCGTGTGAACCGGCTTCAGTGTGAGAGGATAAGCCTTCATGCCACGATCATTGAGATAGGCAATCAACTGCTGCTGAGCCTCAGCACTGCAAGCCAGGAACTGAACAGAGCCGTCACCATGAGAGCCGACACCCTTGCCACCCCATACGAGCGGTTGGATGTCAGGATCCTGAAGTACACTGTGGAGCTTGGGCGACCTGAGGGCAGGCGACATCGGCACCACCTTCTCATCGAAGAGCGCTTCCGCCTCTGTCATCAGCCGTCCCAACGACTCTGCATCCCCCTCCGCCATATATTGGATGGCACGATGGACGATATCGAGGTTCTGTTGTCCGAGAGCCTCGTGCTCAGCACGGTCTGCATCGGTCGTAGGGAAGGGATAGGCCTTGTTCAGGTCGGAGAGGATCTTGATGGTGTCCTTCTCGGCACAGAGATCGGCAAAGACCCAATAGAGATGTGTCTTCACATTGAGAGAACGCACCTCTATCTCGTCTCCGTCAAAGGTCATCAGATTCGGCTTCACACCAAAGGCACAAGCCTGATCCAGACGTCCACAACGACTACTGGTCCGCAATTCCCCCACATAGGCGATGTTCATCTCGCCAAGGGTGTTCAGATTCAGGTTATATAATAAATTGAACGCGCGTGCGACAAGGACACAAATGGCTGCAGAACTGGAGAGACCACTCTTCATAGGGAGTGTCATCGACTTGATGCGGATGCGCACACCACCCACTTTGTACCACTCGAGCATATAAGAGGCCACACCGGCACAATAGCAGAAGAACGAACCCGATTTCGCAATGCGCTTCAGTTCTGACTCGTCCATCCGACAGGAGAAATCCTGCCATACTCCTGTTATCTCCGGTGCTTCGCTGTAAAGTTCAAAGATGCTGGATTTCTCAACTTCGGCATAGATACCCTGTTCGATACCCGTCACGATGGCAGCACCTGGAGCGATGTCGGCGTTCATCGTTCGATAATGACCAGCCCAGTCGGTATGCTCACCAAAGAGGCACAGACGCCCCGGAACAAATAGTTTTATCATAAATCTTGTAGTTTTATCAGTGCAAAGTTAGTAAAAAATGCCACAGATTACACAGATTTATGAAAGAAAAGAACTGAAAATGCACGTTTTTTGATATTTTTTTGCAATTTTGTTTGGTTGTTTCATCTAAAATGCCTACTTTTGCCCCGAAATTATTAACAATTAAAAAGATTATTGCCTATCGAAACAAACTTTACTCAAATACGATTAAATAGAAAATAGTATATGAGTACTTTAGAAAGTATGACCGACGAAGAGTTGGCATTATCTTACATCAATGGCAATAACCGAGCATTCGATGAGTTACTTTCAAGGAGTCAGGAAAAAATCTTCAGCTATATCATCTATATAGTGAAGGATGAGAATTTGGCCAATGACCTGTTCCAAGAGACATTCCTGAAAGCCATCACGAAAATGCAGAGTGGCAGATATACAGACTCGGGTAAGTTCTTCTGGTGGTTGACACGTGTTGCCCACAATGTCATTATCGACTACTACCGTGCCCAGAAGAGTCGTCATATCGTGGAGCCCACGAAGGACAACGACCTTTCCAACCTGAACAGCAATTCGGTGATGGACGGCTGTCGCGAAAGCGAGATGGCCAATGCCCAGGTGCTGCGCGACGTGAAGAAACTGATGGAAGCCCTGCCTGAACAGCAGCGCGAGGTAGTCTTTATGAGATATTACGAGGAGCTGTCGTTCAAGGAGATTGCGAAAATCACGGGTGTGAGTATCAACACCTCGCTGGGACGCATGCGTTACGCCCTCATCAACCTGAGAAAGCTGACCCATCAGCACGGGGTAAATCTTGTATTAGAATAATTTAGGCACGGATTACACGGCTTTTATCAAAGACACGGCCTCCTTCCGGGAAGAAAGCCGTGTCCTTAATTATTTAAGGCCGTGTAATCCGTGCCTATTGTCTAAGACTGCGAAGGTCGTGGATGACCTGCTCAGGGCTGGGAGCATTGAAGACATAGCTGCCACTGACGAGGACGTCGACACCAGCAGCCACCAAGCGCGGAGCCGTCTCCCCCTGCACACCACCATCCACCTCGATCAGAGTGCGACACCCCTTCTCGGTAATCATCCGACGAAGGCGCTTCACCTTGTCGATGGTGTTCTCGATAAACTTCTGTCCGCCAAAACCGGGATTGACACTCATCAGCAGCACCATCTCCACGTCGCCGAGGATATCCTCAAGCACAGAGACGGGTGTGGAGGGATTGAGTGTGACACCAGCCTTCATACCTGCATTATGAATCTCCTGTACGGTGCGGTGCAGATGGACGGAGGCCTCATAGTGGACGTTCATCATCATCGCACCAAGTTTGGCGGTCTGCTGGATGTAACGTTCTGGACGCTCAATCATATAATGCACGTCGAGGGGTTTCTTACAGGCCTTCGCCACCGCCTCGAGGACGGGAAAGCCGAAGGAGATGTTGGGGACGAAAGAGCCGTCCATCACGTCGAGGTGAAGCCAGTCTGCCTCACTGCGGTTGATCATGTCGATGTCGCGGTCGAGATGGAGGAAGTCGGCGGCGAGT
>JAEEGH010017692.1_pt1 | contig 15161 bp, 27 predicted proteins | sample 9134181 | NCBI WGS metagenome assembly JAEEGH01 (sample SAMN16246544, study PRJNA631951) | gut metagenome | biome: gut microbiome; feature: rumen; material: DP-attached | host: Bos | place: Iran: Karaj | collected 2018-10 | reverse complement strand
CTTCCTCATCTCCTTCTCGGTGCAGTGGAAGTAGTCTGCCAGAAGCATTATCGGCTCCTTCTCCTCTTCCTTCCTCGTCTTCTTGGTCCATCCATACCGCTTCTTCTTTATGACAAGGTTCTTCAGAAACCTCCACTGCATCTCGTCAGGAAGCTCCCAATGCTTGTTAAGCTCATTGGCAAAGAACAGGCAGTCTGGATGCTCCGACATTATCCTTATGATCATGTAGCTTGACCATTGAGGAGGCATCTCTCCCTTCTGCTCAACCCATTTCTCTATCAATGTCCCATGGTTGAAGATGTCGTTGGCCAGATCAAAGATTGACAGCTGTGGTTCAACATTCTCCTCAAGCTCTTCCTGTGCATTTGGATCTATCTCGCAGAGGTCTTCATATTGCTCTTCTGCCATATGCTAGCCTCCTATAGTGTTCATCAACTCCACAAGCAAAGCCATTGTATTGATTTGCTGATTCATTACATGGCTTGAATACTCCTGATAGGCCGCCAGCTGAATGATGCACTCCGACTGAAATTCAGGCTTGACGTAGTCGTTCATCCTGTTGTAGAGAGCGGCAAAGATGTCCTCAGGACTGTCTATAGAGTCTGCAACCCATTGCTTGCATTTGGTAAACTCGCTGGCCAGAATGAGAGGATACAGCTGATCAGCAATGTCATTCTTTGTTCCAGCAGTCAGGATTCCTTCATCTATGGCTCCATTGCCGGTTGCATATGACTGAAGCTCATTCAATATTCGTCTGAAGTCAGGATGCCACTTTGCAATGAACATTCCAAGCACTTTGGAATCATACTTGATCTTGTTGTCGTCAAGAATGTGACGACATCTCTTCATCGTGGCTGCCATCATTTGAGGCTTTTCAGTCTTCTTCTGAGAAAAGTCGAAGCAGGCACACCTTGACTTCAATGCAGGAATGATCTTCTCTGGATAGTTGGCCGTGAAGATGAACCTTGTAGTCAAGGCATATTTCTCGATGACTGGACGGAATGACTTCTGAGCGGCAGCCGACAGGCCATCGCAGTTGTGGGTTATGATGCCATGGGAAGTGATGAACGTGTGGTTCTTGTGAACCTCTATGTCCATAACCCTAATTCTCTTTTCATATGAACGGAGAACGAAGTCAATTCGTCTCAGCTCAAGCTTTCCATCAATGCAAACGCCGCTATATCGACCAGCAATTCCATCCTTTACCTGATGCTTGCTCCATTTTCCATCACGGTCCTTGCAAAAGAATGGATGCGAGCCAGAAGTCTTGATTGTCAGGCCACCAGCAAGCATCACCTCATTCTGATAGGTCTCTCTGTCAACTACCAGATGGGCAGTGTCGTTCTCAAATTGCTCGGTTTCAGAATTGAATGAAACTACTGGATACTCCTCTCCCCACTGAAGCTCCCGAATAGGAACATCCTTCCAGTTGTCGACAGTGCCAATTCTTACAGTTTCATGCTCTTCAATGCACTCGTCGCAAATAATGATCTTAGGCACTTCCTGATTGCCCAACGACATGGTGCTTGCAAATGGAACGACCTGAGTCTCAATCATTGCCTTGCCGTTGTCAGTCGAGCAGTCAACGAACATCGAATCCGCATTCAGCTCCTTGACCATCACCTTCGCAAGAGTTGTCTTGCCTGTACCTTGAAAGCCAGTCAACATAAGGTTTGGCATCTCCTTCTTGTCGACATAGCCTTTGAATATCTTCATCATGGCCTTTGGGAGGACACATTCATCCAGAGTGGATGGACGGTACTTTTCAAACCAAAGGGAAATGTCTTCACTCATGTTGGATCTCTCCTCTACATATCAATTTAGGAAAAATAATACTATCACCAAAGCCATTCCTAGTCAATGTCCAATGGAAGGCATCTAAGCTCGACAGTTCTGCCTTCAGCAAGAGAAGACGATATTGCCCATTTGACCTCTCTCGGAAGAATGCCCATCAAAAGGTCAAGACGCCTTGAATTTTCCTGCATGTGGGCAACCAGTTCAGCTCCATCCTTAAACTTGGCATAGGAGCCTGAATTTTCCAGAGCAAATTTTGCAAAGTTGTCTTCAGCATCTGAAGGAAAGTCTCCTTCTGTACATATGTCATTTCTGGAAGACACCGTTGGAATGCAGCAATCCTTTCCGACAATTCCATTCCATTGAAGCTTCTTTGACACAACATCCCATCTAGCCTTCATTGGTCATCTCTCCTTCCTGTCGAGTCAAGGCGGCAAGAAATGCCTTGTCGGAACTAGGCATCTCGCATATTCCTAAAAGCTCCGCGACCATGCCATACATTATCACATCCTTGCAGGATACGTCAACGCTTCCAACATGGAGAGATGGTTCTTCTTCGGTGCCTAAATTCCATGTAGCCATTGGACGCTTCGTTTCTGGATCTATCGACAACTCTTCTATCAAGTCAGGCATTGGAAGCTCTGACAGAAAGTTGTCCAACCAAGCCTGAAGCACGTCAGACATCTCCACCTGAACCATTGTCTGAGCCTTGACTCCTATCTGCATTTGTTCCTACTGCCTCCACACAAGATATTCCTTAAGGATTTCAGCATATTTCTTCTGGTCTTCAAAATTGTTGTATGAAGTTCCAACAAGCTGAAGAACCTTGTTGTCGTTCAACCAACTAATGATGCTGCCCCATTGAATGTCTTTCCTTATTCTAAGCATTGCATCCTTCAGATTTCCTTCAAAGAATCCGTAAGATTCGTCGAAAGCCATGGAAGCAAACCGGTTTGTTCTGCTGCCTTTCGATTCGATAATGCTCTTTACACGCTTCCAAACTGCATACGCCTTGCTGTATGCAGAATCCTTATGGTCTGGAAGTATGTTGTTCTCGAAGCCAAATGCATTGTCAAGTACAGTCAACTTCAATTCAGATTCAAATTTGCTGAGCATCAGCCACGCTTCAAAATCCTTCCAATCAATCTCCAGATTTTCTATCATCTTCTTGACAGTCTGTCTGGAGTAGTTGGAATCCAATGGCTTGAAGCCGAGAGACAGCAACTTTGAATAGGATGCTTCATTCAAAAGCATCTATTTCTTGGGAATATTTTCTTTGTGACAGGAAAGCCTTGCAACTGTCTCAAGTATCATCTTCTGCTTCAAATTCCACTTCTCGGACAGCTCAGTTCCACTTGTTACAAGCAATATTCCACCATTGGAAGCAAACTGCTCAATCTCCTCTACATCTACCCATTTCTCCTTGAGATTTGCGCGTATCCAAGAAAGAATCTCCGTAGCTTCGGCACTATAGATATGACCTTTGTTCATAAAGGCAGAAGGATTGATTCGCACCTTCACCTTTTCCTTCTTTTCCTGAATGTCCTGCACATCAACTGAAGTCTTTTCCTTTCTTTTTAGGACAACTTCCATCACATGGTCAGTTCCAGGATTTCCATATGCCGCAATGACCTTTCTTCTTTCCTCTTTTCCATCCAGAGCATAGAAATGGATTATGCAGTGAGGAGAGGCTTGCAGAATGTCCTTTGCCAAGTCCTTCATGCTGGCAAAAGTGGCATCCTTATTGAGAAAGACAAGCTTAAAGTCCTCTCCCTCGGATAAGGAAAGGGACCATATCTTTTTGGACTCGTTGCTGTATTCAAATACGTTCTTTACATTGAGATTCCAATGATTCGTAGAGCAGTTTAGATCCTTAGACAGCTTTCCTATCTTGGCCAGCATTGGATTGCCAGCTGAAGACTTGACTCCTTCATAGCCTCTGATTCCACCATCAAGAAACTCTCTGACAATGCTGCAATCTATTGGAAACACAGGAAAAACATAGTTCAAGTTTAAATTGAAATTTTCATCGCACAGGTAGTCTACCTTTCCATTTCCAGAAGTGATCCAATTCTTCAATGCAGAAAAGCTGAGTCCCTTGCTTTTCCATTTCCATATAGCCTCAAACCTAGATGCATCTGCATTTTCATTGATGTCATCAATGATCTCGTTCCATGCCTTTACGATGAATTTTTTCCAAGTTTCCTTAATGGCTTCCTTTGTCCTTTCAGTGAATGCCATCTCCTCTCTTGAGGCAGAGAGATCAATCAATTGTCCAGGAATGTCAAGCACGCACATGGCATTCTGAAACGGAAGCACATTGTATCCAATGCGTCCATCCTCCATCTCGTATACAGGAGTTGAATTTCCAGATGAACTCCAATTCAGCTTGTATATTGAATTGTTTGCATAGCCATAAAGAATTGAATTGTTTCTCCATCCACTAAATGGTCCACACCTAAAGTTCATCTTTCCGGACGAATAGATCCTTCCATATTCATTTTGATAGTCAGGATTCAATTTGCTCCAACTTCCTCCAGTAGGAGGAACGTCATAGAAAGAATACTGAAATTCGCATTCCTTCCTGAAGATTTCAGCATCTTCAGAATTCCCTACTGCAATCTCGACCTTCATTCCAGATTGCTCTGAAGAAAGCTCTTCGGCAAGCTTCTTTATGCAAGGAGAGCCTTCCTTGTTAAGGAAGCACAGATACTTCGTCATGGTGCCGCCATTCCATGAAGTCACCGTGAACATGTCGGCATAGGCAAAAGGAGACTTGGAGCCAATGCCAAATCCACCAATTTGGCTATTGTCTGAACGCTTGGAAGATGACCCATAGGAAGTGTAGAGAGCATATATGTCGTCTTCATTCAGGCCAGGACCAAAATCCCTTATGGAGAAGACGCTTTCATCCTTTCTGAAAAGGCCATCAAGTCCAGGAAGGCACACTTCAAAAGGAACATTCTCCTTGCCAAGCATCCTGTGGGCATCCAAGGCATTTGCCGACAACTCCCTCACAATGCTTCCAATCTTGTTGGAATAAAGGTTGTCGGAGAGAATACGGCAAATTACCCTTGGATCTCCTAACGTGTATTCCTTGACATCGCCAATATTCGATTCAAATTTGGCATTGCTTGAAAAAACCTGCATGGAAGCTCCTTTGCTAAACTATAAACTCGCTCTTGCAAGATGACATTAGCAATATCTGAAAATTCTGTCAACTGCCATCTGCCTTCTCCAAGCAGATTATGCCATGCCAGTCCATGGCAGTCACTTCGGTGCAGTTCATATGCATTCGTCCAGAAAATGGGCAGTCAAGCAAAGAGTTCTTGTCGTCTATTCCTCTAACTGGACATCCATGATAGTCTTCAAGGAGATGGGAGTTGCCATAGTTTCTGCACATCTTGGCCAGAAGCTCGTATTCATCATCATCCTCTCCACAGTGAGGAGCATATATTGGAACAACTATCTTCAACATATGCTACTCTACTGGAGCTTGAGGATAGGCACCGAAGATGAAGGAACAATGCTCTGAGGAAGCCTTCCATCCCACTTCTCGGCCTGCAGCATTCTAATGTAGTCTGGATTGGCCTTCATTGCATCCGACTTTGCACGGATTGCTTCTGCTTCAGCCCGACCTACCAGTTCAATTGACTTGGCATTGGCTTCAGCCTGTGCAATCTTTGCATCGGCTTCGCCCTGCGCCTTTGCGCGGAGCATGTCGGCATTGATCTTTTCCCGTTCAAGGTTCTGCTTGACCTTCTGAACTTCAACTTCAGCCTTCATCCTTTCTTCAACGGATTTTTCATAGGAATCCGAGAAGTCTATGTTCTCCAGCTGAACAGACTCTATGATGATGCCCATTGGAGAAAACTTTGCCTCAAGAGCCTTGCATATCTCCTTGGACAGCTCCTCTCTGGCCTGAACGATGGAGACTGCGTTGTACTTGCCAAAGACGTCCTTTGAGACAGACAGCAGCTGCGGAAGAATTAACTTCTCGTCATACTCCATGCCAGCATTGGCATAGATGCTTCCAACGCTTGCTGGACTCAGGTGAAAGTTGAGGGAAATTTTGACTTCTGCTCCCTGTATGTCTTTGGAATAGACGGCCGTCTTCAACGTCCACTTGATGGTGCGAACAGCCATCTTCTTGACGGAGTCTACAAAAGGAATCTTGAAATGCAGTCCAGAGTCTTCTACTTCCATAACCTTTCCAAAACGAAGAAGGACTCCCCTTTCGCCTTGCTCAATGGTGTAGAAGGAGCCACTAACAAGCATTAGTCCAAAAATCCCCATAGCTCCATATTTCAGAATGCTTTTCCTTGTTCTTGGCTCTCCTTGCATTGTGGCTCCTTTGAATAGGTCCTTTCCATTCATGGCCATACCTCCTAGCTTCATTTTTTTAGCTAAGTATCACTTTGGCCAGAGGATGTCAAGCTTTTTCTGATCGCAACATTAAATATATGAGGCCCTAGGGTTGAGAGTCTGGACAGGTCCCACCTCCTGCCTGTCCAGACATTCCTCCTCTCCTAGACGGGAAGGACTTGCTCCTTCCCGTTCCCATATCCAGTGTAAATATTCAAAGCACATTTCCCTAGCTAGGAACCAATATGCCAACATACTACGAAAAAAGACTGTACGGAAAGTACCAGGTCACGATGGATCTCCCAGAATCCTTGAAGGAGCTTAGATGGAGGCTCGGATACTTCAGACGCAACATGCCTTCCTGGAGGGTGCTGACCAAATCATTCAAGCCAGCAACGACCAACCAAAGCGAAGATCTTGAAATAAAGAACAACACTCTTGCCGTCCTTGATCAGCTTGAAACATTCTATGAGTCTGCCGCAACATTGAATCCAACAAATCCTAATGCCTTGCAGGCTCTTTTGTTTGAATTGAAAAAGGCTCCATTCTGGCCATCAGAGAATGAAGTTCTTGAAATACCAAACAATTCATCTCAGAACCAAGGAAGCAATGAGCCGGCTGTCGATGCAACAAGAGTGAAGCATCCAGTATACTTCAGAAAGGATGAAAATGACATTCAAGTGTATTCTGGCTTCCATAGAGACCTGCAAGTCAACACTGGCCTTCCAACCCTTGCAGATGACACGATGATGAGGGATGGAGTCAATGTCCTAAAGAAAGATGCTCTCAGAATGCAGGCGGCAGATCCATTTACGGATCCAGCTGCCGAGAACAACATTCAGGACATTGAAAAGTGCCTTGAAGCTGCCGACATGATATTCAACTCGTATGGCTCTCCATACACTACAACCAGAGGAGAGCAATGCAGCAGATGGCTCTTCAACTCCAGAAACACTGCAATGAAAGCCATTGCCCTTGTTGTTCAGGAATGTCCGTGGCTCATTCAGGCAATCAACAATTTCAACTTCTTCAATGAGTTGGTGATTGGAGCAATCAATCAAATGAAGCCGAACACTCAGCTGTTTGGCCATCTGGAGTCTCCAGACCAGACTGATGCCGAGCCATACTTCCATACTCACAGCCTGTATACGATAGACAGCCCAAGAAATCTTCTGACTCCTCTTTGGTCAGATCAATCCAACATGTTCAACAAGCCATTGAATGAATTGGAAATTCAGGGCATTTTCAACATTCAATACATCAACTTGTCTGGATCTGCTGGAGATCCACAAGATCTCCTTGCGATCTACTCCAATGATACGTATGAAGAGAATGCATTTGGAACCAATGATGCTTTCTCTCACGCAGAATAGCTTATAGGGCTTTGCCTACAAAGCCATAAAAATAGAGGGCCGAAAGGCCCTCTTTTCATAACATTATCGGCAAGGAAACTGCCGTTCTTTAGCAACGGCAGAGGAATTGCCGCCTCCGTACTTTAATTTGTTTGCTAAATAGATTTGTGATTGCATTCTATCAATGAAGACAGTTCCTGTCAAGCTGAAATGTTCTGAAGAGAACAAGGCCTATTTCCTGTCAATCCTGAAAGAAAAGCAGGAATGCTTCAACTTTCTCTCCAAGGAACTGTATGCAATTGAATGGAACAGGTTCCTGTCAATCAAGTTAATTCATGACAGGTTCTATTACTCATTGAAGGAAAGATTCCCCAACCTGCTAACTCAAATATTGATTAAGGTTGAACAGGAAGTCTTGTCCACATACAAGTCCATAAAGTCGAATCGACATCAGATAGACGAAGCTCCAAAGCAAAGGAAGCTATGTCTTCAGCTGGACAAAAGACTTTATTCCCATTTCACCAAGACTTCCATTGCACTTCCTGGAAACAAGGGAGAGAAGAGGAAGCAGATTGAGTTTATGCTTTATGACAGAGCCAGAGATTTTTTAGAACATAACACGCCTCATGATCCGAAGCTGTATGTCAAGGGTAATGGACTGTACATAGCCATTCCTTTTGACGTAGCATGTCCTGCTCCAGAGAATGAAGATCTTCTTGGAATTGATTTGGGCATTAAATGTGTGGCCTCCTGTTCAGATGGACGGGTGTACAAATGCAATGACTTCAAGAAAGAGAAACGCAGGCTGAAGTATCTCCGCAGATGCCTGCAGTCAAGAAAAACCAAATCCGCCAAAAGGCATCTAAGAAAAAATGGCAGAAAGATAGTCAGATATTCAAAAGACTATGTACACAAATTGACCAATGATATTCTCAAGACCAAGACAGACATCATTGTAATCGAAGATCTAAAGAAGATTAAGGAAAACACCAAGTTCCACAAGGGAACGAAGATCAAACGCACAGCGCACAACAGAGTTTTTGGAGACATTCCAATTGCTCTGCTTGCATCAATGCTTGCCTACAAGGCGTCCCATCTTGGAAAGATGGTTGCTACTGTTGATCCAGCCTATACGTCTCAGAACGACTGTCGTGGACTGGATAGAGGCAAGAGACAAGGAAGGCGGTATTACTGCATAGATGGAAAGCAGCTGGATGCAGACATCAATGCGGCAGTTAATATAGCCAACAGGCATCTTTGGAACAACAAGATCCTTGTCGAAAAACATCCTGTTTCGTACCCAGAAATGCGTACCTATGCAGGCAGGCTGTCATCAACCAGCCAATCGTGGATGGAGTCAGATCTGACTATCTGACTTCAGTCTGCAAACTTCCGCCCTTTAGCGGCGGAAGCAGTTGATTTGCAATATGTTAATGCTTTCTAGCTTCCAACTACATTGTCTGCAAGTTGATCATTGTCGATAACTTCAAGAATGATCCTTCCTCCAATCCATGTTGCAAGAAGGTAAATGTGCATGTCAGGATCTCCCCATACAGGAGCAACATCGTCGTTTGCCCATTCTGCGTTGGAGACCGTCAGGGTGATTGGAGTCGAAATCGTATTCTCGACGTATATGCGCTTTTGGGTAAAGTACAGCTTGTCGATCTCTCCATTCTTGTACACTTTTTCAAAAGTCAGGTCCACGTTCCCTTCACCTTGAATGTAGATTACCTGATCAGAAAGCGGAGAAATTGAAATCACTCCATCCTGATAGTCGGAACTGTATAGAGGCTCCAAACGGAATGCATCCATCACATATGGAAGGGAATTCCATCTAGTAACTCCATCGCCAGCCTTTACACGACCATATTCATCAACTCCAAACTCTCCTTCTAGAAGGACAGGATTGATGTTTTTCCATCTGCTGGCAGAATCATACTTGTTCTTCACTCTTGTAGTAAGTGTTTTTATTGCCATATTGTCTTCTCCTAACTTTATGCACTAGGCTTTTTCAGGAAGAGATGTTCGGCCACACTTTTTGCAATCGTTTCGCCAGCATCTTTCCAAAGCGCCTTGTATCTCCGCATGTTTTTAGACAGAAATGATTGTGCATCTCTATTTGCCTTCAATGCAACATCATCTACTGGCTTCCTTCTTGCCAATGTTCCTAATGGAAGCATGACTCCTCCAATGTCCGACGTGGTGATGGATGCAACTCCAATGCCACTAGAACTCATGGCTTCCAGCACATCCTCCAGATATACAGTGTCCTCTACAATGCTCTCCAAAGTGTTCAACAGCTTCATGTAGTCTGCAAAGCTAGGCAATCCCATTGGAACAATCAAGTCTGACAAGATATTTATCGCTTATAAGCGACCATCAACCATATCTTCAAGATAGCCAGCTCGCAACACATTGGCTGAACGCCAGTGAAGCCAATGTCCGTTGGATGCGTCAGCATCCAATCTTCAAGCTCAATTCTTGATTGTCTGCTGACGCATCCAATAGAGCCAGCTCCACTTCGTTCCGCTGGCTCGTCTTCTTTTGTCTATTCTATCTGCTCCATCTCCTTCCTCTCCCTTAAGATCAAATGCAGTTGCTTTTTTCCTATAGCTCTCTATAGGCTCCATCTGCTCCATCTCCTTCTATCTCTCCTTCCTCTCCCTTAAGATCAAATGCAGTTGCTTTTTTCCTACAGCTCCTTGCATCTCCCTGTAGAGGCTCCATCTCCTCCATCTCATTGGTCTCCTTCCTTGCCTCCTTCCTCTCCCTTAAGATCAAATGCAGTTGCTTTTTTTCTGTTGACAACCCTTCAAGTCTGGTATAGCATCCATCCTACAAGCACAGGATGCTTCAACCAATCAGCCAAGGAGGCTAGAATGAACAGGAACCAAGGTACTGCCGGCATTGGCTTTTGTCAGCTTCTGACCATACTCTTCATTGCCCTCAAGCTCAACGGCACGATCAATTGGTCTTGGCTTTGGGTGCTTTCTCCCCTGTGGATTCCGCTTGGAGTTGCCGTTGCTTGTGGCATCATCTATTTCGCGCTCTCCAAGCTGGGCGTCTAGGCCTACATGCAAAAGGGGAGCCAAAGGGCTCCCCACAAGGCTACTCAACTTCGACGTTGGTCTCTTCGTCTATGATGCCAGCTTCGATCCATTCCTGCACCTCATCCTCAAAGGACTTCTCTTCGGTGCTGTATGGCTTTTCGAACACGATTGCCGATGCCGCCATTGGCCACTCCGTTCAAAAATATTTGCCACTCCGTGTTGACAGCGCTGGCTGGCTGTGCTAGAACCTGCCTATGAAGAGCAGAGAATCCGACAAGATGCTGGCGCTGGCCATCCTGGGTGGTGGCATTGGCTGGTTCGTCTATAGGGCTTGGATCCATCTGGGGTCCTTCCCAGTCGTTCATCTCTTCGTTGCCATTGGGGCATTGACAACTCTGCTCCTTCTTGATAGAAGGGCATAGAGCAATCAACCAGAAACGCAAGGAGCGTGCATATGTCCGTCAAGTCTTCCATCTCCATCAAGCTCTCCAAGACCATGAAGCCTGAGGCCGTCGAAGCCGCCAAGGCTTGGAACTCCAAGGTCAGGTCCCTCAAGAAGGATGACCTCGAGATGTTTGAGGGTGGCGTCAACTCCAAGTGCATGAAGTGTGCTGGCACCTGCAAGCAGGCCAGCTTTGCCACCATCATTCGCTGCCCGCAGTACAAGAAGATGTTCTAGGCTTCAGGCGTGGCTGGCCTATGCTGGCCACGCCTCAACTCAAGGAGGACAACGATGTCGATCAAGCTTTTCCACGCCTGCCTTCTTCCTTTTGTTGGCGTTGGCCTCACTCTCTTTGCTGGATGGGTGATCGAGAATGGCCTACAGCTTCCTATTGCCATTGCGGCAACTTTAGGCGTCATTCCATTAATTAGTAAGGTAGAGTAGATTAACGATTATGAGCGAAGCATATGCTCTGGATGCCGCTGGCCAGAGGGTGGTTGTAGGAGACCATGTAATGGCCAGCCTCCCTAACATACCAGCAACCCGTAGGGTCCGTAGCCTTTACCCTTGCAAGGTTATGGCCTTGCACGATTCATGCTTTCATCTTCTATACGTTGGGAAGGACACCTTGCTACGGAGATGGACAACTGAACGGTTCATGCGCTGGCGCAGCGAGGTGGTGAAGGCGGACATTTCCGGCTTAGGTTTGGATGACGAGGAGGATGCCTTCGATGCCTGCGCCTGCTGCTCCTCCTGTTGCAGGCGCATAAGGATCGACTGCGATGGAGACTAGACGACAGGTGCTTGAGGAGTGGATTGATGAGCTTCAGGGAGTCATTGAAGACTTGCCTGAGGGAGTCGTCCGTGCAAGCCTTATAGACACCCACGAAAGCCTGTGCAAAATGCTCTTTTCGGAGCTTGTTCGTACAGGGGAGCTTCAGGACTACATTCTTGGAGCAGACTAGGAGAGGAGCATATGCCTAGAAAGGATCTAATGATCGAGAGCCTTAATTTGGCCATCGAGCGTTCGGAGCATGCATTGGAGTCTTTGGCTTGGATGGAGGAGAGCAAGGCCATTCAGGACGTGCTGGACTGTGGTCAGTCAAGGCAGCTGCATGTGAGGCTTGGTCTGGAGTCTGCAGTGGAAATAGTTAGGAAGCATCTTGAAAGTCTCAGGGAAGAGCTTTCCTGGTGGACTTCTTGGGATGAAAATAACGAAAAAGGCTTAAAAATTGCTCATTAAATGACTTTGGGTGAATTTGCCCATTCAAGGAGGAATGAATATGTACAGACACGACGTGATTGGCATCTTTGCCAACGAGATTGGCAACGACATGAACAACATCTTCTTTTCCCGTTGGAAGGATGCCGAGAAGGCTGGAGAGGCCTCCGATGCGGAAGACTTCGTGAAGATGTTCGTCAAAGGCGCATCCAAGGAGATGGTGAAGTTTGGTTGGACCAAGAACCCCATTAAGGACGTGGTCTTTGAGAACACGGAGCTTGGCGCCGATGACAAGGCAATCTTTAGGCTCCATGTATATGGCATCATCAATGACAACCGCTCATATGCCATGTCGTCCTACATCGAGGAAGGCCTGCTCAAGGAGAGGATCCGCTCCATGTGCTTTGAAGAGGCCGCCAAGCTTTTCCGAAAACAGGAGCTGACTCCTAAGCCGGCCGCCGAATAGGCATCGGAAAAATTTTTTAAGGAGGGCAAAAAAGCTCTCCTTTTTTTGTTGACAAGCCTGCTCTCCTTTGATAGGTTGTCCTTGAAAGAAGCAAGACAACTCAAGCAAAGGAGACAAGGATGTCGTTCCTCAAGCGTCATATCATCAACATGTTCACCTTCGCCCACAAGGACTTCACCGAGAACGGAGATGCCTGCATCGTTTGGTCTGGTCGACCTGAAAGTCCTGCGCTTGAGGAGCGCATGGTGCTGAATCCCGATGGCACCTTCAACCGTTTTGAAAGGCGCAGGAATGCCAATGAGTCCTGGTGGCTCTCCAAGTTCCAAGGCAATCCGAAGTTCCACAACGAGGTGCTGGCTACGGTGAAGAGGCTTGGCTGGGACATCAATACGATTTGGCAGCGCCCGATGGGCCTGCATGGAACCCCTGAATATTCTGAGGAGGCATAGAGCAATGAGTCTTATGGATCGTTTCAACGTGCTTTCCCAGTCGGCCAAAGACAAAGGCCTTAGCAAGGACATTTTGGCCAAAGCATTTGCTGGCTCCAGCATGGATGGCTTCGACAACGGTTCCGAGATCACCGACGTCATATGCTGGGATGAAGGGCCTCAGTCAGCCATAGTGTTCTTGAACGAGGACTGGAACGTGCTCGACTTCAGCTGGGTTGACGAGGATGCCAGCCCAGACTGGGAGTGGAAGAGCAATTCAGAGCTGGCTGGCTTCTTTGCCTCCTGCATCTCTTATGCAAAGGAGCATGGCATTCCATTGGATGAGGCTGGATGCAGGGATGCATTAGATGAGGCGTCTAGCGAGAAGGCTTTTGGCCGTCAGCCAAAGAACCTTCTGCATGAGCTTTAGATCATTCTGGAAGGCAACTCCTGCTCTATTGGAGATGTTGCCTACGTTGAAGTGATGGCCAAAGATGGGAATGCAGTCTGCATATCTCCAGAACGGTTCATCGAGATTGCTTCTGGGATAGACTACATGGATGGCATAGGTGGTCCAGCAGTTCATGAAGCATTGAAGGTTGTCCTAAAGGATGGCTCATTCATTGGTCGTATGTGGGCTGATGGCTCTGAATGGTTCCGCTTCTACGAGAAGCCTGCGATGAACCCAAAGCTGTCCGACATTGGTCGTGAAGGCCTTTGCATTCTTTCTGCAGACGTGCAATAGAAATTTGTTGACACCATAGGCATTTCTTGCTAGATTCTTTTCATCAAGAGAAAAGCAGGCAAAGGAGTTTGAAATGATCAATCTGGCCGAAGAGGCTTTGGACTACATTGGAGCTTGTGGATATGGCGTTGAGGACGTCAAGTGTGTAAGGGCTAGGGGCCTGAATGATGGCGTCCTCTATGGCGTCGACTTTGGCAAGTTCGTCGAGATGGCAAGCAACATTGAATATGATGAACAGGACGACTCCAAGGTCCATATCAGCAAGGATTTGGCCATATTGATGAATGATGGCTCCGAGTTTGCAAGGGAATGGAATCCTGTGGAAAGGTTTGAATGGTTCAAGTGGCATGCCGCTTCTGAAGGCTCCTGGCAGGACAAGTCGGAGCTGGTGATGGCCGAACCGGATGAAGTCGAGATTTCTCTCGACTAGGAGAATGCAGTGAAGCCTTTGTCATTGACCGAAGCTGAAGTGGCCCTTCTTGGCACAAGATTTGACTATGTTTCCGAAGACAAGTGGTGCCAGGAGGAGGCCTGCAACTGGAGGCTTCTGGACAAGGATCTGGCTGAAGGCGAGGCCTTGATTCTGGAGGGACTGCAGGAGAAGAAGCTGGTATGGCACTGGACCAAGGAGGCCTGGCCAGCATTTGCAGGAGAGTTCTCCAAGGACAATGAAAGCTGCTGGGTCTATACCGATGCTGGTCTTGCCATTGCAGACTGGTTCCACTCCTTTCCTGAAAATTATGGTCTGTAGAGAATGTTTTAGATGCAATGGAGCAATATCATATGCAGAATCTGCTGAAAGAGCTTGAGGAGGAGCTGAAGTGCAATGGCTATTCTCTATGCGACATTCTTTATGCCTCCTGCATGGAGCGTTCTGAACCAGATTCGCTGTTTTCCCATCGCGTTGTATTAAGACCTGAATGCTTTATCAGGGTGGCTGAGAAGATCAATTATGATCCGTTCGCTGGCGATCCGGAGCAGGGTGTTTTCGCCATTGATCCGCTAGTGAAGGTGGTTCTGAAGGATGGCTCCTACGTTGAACGAAGAAGCCATCACACTGGAGAAGAATACTGGCACTGCATCAAAATTGCACTTCTCAATCCAACATATACGGAAAACGTAGATGAAAGCCTTCTCCATATCCAATGGATCAAGTCTGGCAATGGAGCAGATGAATGAAGCCAGCCAAGGAAAATCTTGCACTGCTGAAGCAGAAGATCCGCATTCTCTGTGAAATTGCCGCAGAGTTGAGGGCAGACGGACAGGTTGACTGTCCGATGCTTCAATGGAATCCAGA
>JAEEGH010017691.1_pt1 | contig 15161 bp, 16 predicted proteins | sample 9134181 | NCBI WGS metagenome assembly JAEEGH01 (sample SAMN16246544, study PRJNA631951) | gut metagenome | biome: gut microbiome; feature: rumen; material: DP-attached | host: Bos | place: Iran: Karaj | collected 2018-10 | reverse complement strand
CAGCCTCGATAGCTGCGTCACTTCCAAGTGAGCCCATTGCAATACCAACATCCGCACGCATCAGTACAGGTGCATCATTGATGCCATCTCCGACAAATGCTAGTTTATTATCATTATCTAATGAAGAAAGCATTTTTTCAACCCTGCTGACCTTGTCCGCAGGAAGAAGCTCAGCAATTACCTGATCTACGCCGACTTTTTCAGCCACTTCCTTAGCAGCCTTTTCTCTATCACCTGTCAACATAACTGTGTTCTTAACACCGCAAGCTTTGAGAGCTCTGATAGCATCTGCAGCAGATTCTTTTATCACATCTGAAATAATAACTGCTCCAAGATACTGGCCATCATAAGCTACATACACGATTGTTCCGCCGCTTTCAACCTGTTCAAACTTAATACCATAATCAGTTAAAAGAGCTGCATTGCCCAAAAGAAGCTCTTTTCCCTCATATACAGATGCAATGCCGTGGCCGGAAACCTCTTTGGTCTGTGTCTCATCGATGAGCGTATTATCAATGATCTGAGGGCCATTTTGATACATACCCTCCTGATAAGCCTGACAAACTGATCTTGCGATAGGATGATTAGATAAAGACTCGCCATGAGCAGCAACCTTTAAAAGCTGCGCTTTATCTATGCCAGCCTCAGGATTTACGTAAGTTTCTGTAACCTTGAACTCGCCCTTAGTTATAGTACCTGTCTTATCGAAAACAACTGTATTTATCTTGGATACTGACTCAAGATAGTTACTACCTTTAACAAGTACACCAATCTTGGATGAAGCACCAATTCCTCCAAAGAATCCAAGAGGCACGGAAATTACAAGAGCACAAGGGCATGAAACAATAAGAAAGATACATGCTCTTCTGATACTGTCAGCCCATGGAAGAACGCCTGTAAAACCTGGAATAATAGCAAGTAAAAGAGCTCCAATAGTAACTACAGGAGTATAGTATCTAGCAAATCTTGTGATGAAATTCTCCATTCTGGACTTCTTATTGCTTGCATTCTCCACGAGCTCAAGGATCTTGGAAACAGTAGAATCTTCATAAGCCTTCTCTACTCTGACCTTGAGAATTCCTTCGCCATTGACACATCCGCTAATTACACTGTCGCCACTGATTACCTTCCTGGGAACGGACTCTCCAGTAAGAGCAGCTGTATCAATAAAGCTCTCGCCTTCTACAACAACAGCATCAACGGGAATCTTCTCACCTGCGCGAACAAGGAGCATATCTCCTACGCTTACTTCCTCAGGATCAACCTCAGTAGCATTTCCTTCGTCATCTAACAGGTTAGCGCTTTCTGGTGCAATGCTCATCAGATCAGATATAGACTGTCTTGATTTACCTACTGCTACGCTCTGGAACAATTCTCCAATCTGGTAAAAGAGCATAACTGCAAGAGCCTCAGTATATTCCTGAATTCCAAAAGCTCCAAAGGTTGCTATCATCATCAGGAAGTTTTCATCAAAAACCTGTCCGTGACTAATATTGATAGCTGCTTTCTTGATAACGTCAAAACCAATGATAATATATGGAACCAGATATATTGCAAAAGTCACAAACCAAGGAAGTGGCTCAAATACTCCAGCTTTATCAAGTGTCAGCAGTACTACAAATATTACAAGTACAGCTATTATTCTATTTCTGTTTTTCTTCTGTTTCTTTGTCATGTCTTTTACCTCTATTGCATTTGTTTATGGAAAAAGCCTATGAAATATCATAGGCTTTAATGTCAGATCAAATCTCGATTTCGCAGTCTGGCTCAACCTTCTTGCAGGCTTTAACAGCGCTGTCGAGTACTGAATCAAATACATCATCAGCTGCTTCAAGGATAAGCTTCTGAGTCATGAAATTAACTCTAACGCTTTCTACTCCATCAATTTTCTTAACAGCTTCTTCCATCTTAGCTGCACAGTTTGCACAATCAACTTCACACTTAAATGTCTTCTTCATAGTTTTCCCTCTTTTCCTTTTCTTTTGATTATTTATCTTTGATTATTTAACTTTGATAATTTAACTTCGTTTATAATTCAACAATTCATTCTTTAATATGGTTCATACCCTGATCAATAATAGTTCTAACATGATCATCGGCTAAGAAATAGATAATTGATTTTCCTTCTCTTCTATTACTCACAAGCTTACTCTGCTTTAAGATTTTAAGCTGATGAGAAATAGCCGACTGGGTCATTCCCAATGTTTCTGCAATGTCACATACACACATTTCTGATTCAAATAATGCAAATAATATCTTGATTCTGGTTGAATCACCAAATACCTTAAACAGCTCAGCTAGATCATATAGATCATCATCTTCAGGCATTTCATGGTTTATTTTATTAACAAGTTTTATATGAACTGCATGTTCTTCACAGAGCTCAACATCATTCAAAGCCATCTCAGAACCTCCTTGTTTTATTTTTGTTTTGAACATATGAATAACTGTTCATGTGTTCAATATATCATCATGTTATATATTTGTCAACACCAAAAAAGCGATGCGCATTTCGCGCATCGCCCTAATAATTCAAATCATTATATTTTAAGCAGTTACCTTCTTGTAAGACTTCTTACCCTTACGAACCATTACGCCATCACCGAATACGTCCTTAGTATAAGTTGTCTTAACATCTGTCACCTTCTCTTCGTTGAAGGTTACGCCGCCCTGCTCAACTGCACGTCTAGCTTCACTTCTTGTAGCGCAAAGACCAGCTGAAACAAGTACCTGAAGGATATCTACAACGCCGTCTCTGAAGTCCTCTTCCTTAAGAGCTACAGCAGGAACATTGCTCATATCTCCGCCACCTGCGAAAAGAGCTCTAGCTGCGTCCTGAGCCTTCTGAGCTTCCTCTTTACCATGAACAAGAGCTGTAAGCTCGAATGCAAGGATTTCCTTCTTCTCGTTGATTCTGGAATCATCCCACTTCTCCATCTCGAGAATCTCTTCGATAGGAATGAATGTAAGCATCTTGATGCACTTATCTACGTCAGCATCGCCAACATTTCTCCAGTACTGGTAGAAATCGAATGGTGATGTCTTGTTAGGATCAAGCCATACAGCGTTACCAGCTGTCTTACCCATCTTCTTACCCTGTGAATCTGTAAGAAGTGTGATTGTCATAGCGTGAGCATCCTTACCAAGCTTACGACGGATAAGCTCTGTACCACCGAGCATGTTGCTCCACTGATCGTCGCCACCAAACTCAAGGTTACAGTTGTACTTCTGGAACATGTAATAGAAGTCATATGACTGCATGATCATGTAGTTAAACTCAAGGAATGAAAGTCCCTTCTCCATACGCTGCTTGTAGCACTCAGCACGAAGCATATTGTTAACTGAGAAGCATGCACCAACTTCACGAAGAAGCTCGATGTAATTAAGGTTCATGAGCCAATCAGCGTTGTTAACCATCATAGCCTTGCCTTCGCCGAAGTCGATGAATTTCTCCATCTGCTTCTTGAAGCATTCAGCGTTGTGATCGATGTCTTCTCTTGTAAGCATCTTACGCATATCTGTTCTGCCTGATGGATCACCGATCATTGTTGTACCACCGCCGATAAGAGCGATTGGCTTGTTACCAGCCATCTGAAGTCTCTTCATAAGTGTAAGAGCCATGAAATGACCAGCTGTAAGAGAATCTGCTGTACAGTCAAAGCCAATGTAAAATGTAGCCTTACCTGCATTAACAAGGTCTCTTATCTGTTCCTCGTCTGTTACCTGGGCAATAAGTCCTCTTGCCTTAAGTTCGTCAAAAATCTGCATAAAGCACCTCCAAAATATTATCCGGATTGTGTAAGAACAAATAAAAAAGTCCTTCACAATCCACAAAAGATCGTGAAGGACGAATTAATCGTGTTACCACCTTCATTCACACACAGCTCGCACTATGTGCCTCAGTAAGTACGACATTTCAGATAAAAATATCAATCTGATCAGTGATACTCTTTTGATGTAACGGTCAATCCCGTCCAAGTCTAGTATTCAAAGTTTCCTGAAATTCAACCTGGCAGCTCACGGAGGTATTCATCATCGCTCTTAACATACGCCTCTCACCAACCGGCAATTCTCTGTTGTCAGAATTCGATTCTTACTTGATCCGATCATAGCCTTTTCAATATATAGCAATTTTAGTTAACTGCTTAAAAAATGTCAATATAATTATACTAACAATATAGAGGAAAAATCATATAGCTATCTTCCAGGTACATCTGTCCATGTTGAAATACAGCCTCACTGTCCTATACATATCCAGGATCACAACTCTGCACTCAAACACCTTGTCCTTACTACATACATAAACTCCATCCGGTGTTGTATACGTCTCTTTATTAAAAAGCTGCCTGTATCCCTTAATTGTATAAGCCTCATAAACGCCATCATCATTAACCAGCCTGAATCTCATAGGAATCAGACTCCCATCCGCTTTATGTTCACATATAACATCCACTTTATCAATGACCCTGCTCATAACACACAACCTGTCCCACTATTTATATACTCTCGTCCTGGCAAACAGCAAACATCCGTTCGCTTTCAATTACATTATAAGAACAAATGTTCTCATTTGCAACTACAAGATATAGTATCTCAAAAAGGGAATCAGCATGTATGCATATAGGGCTGCATACCTGCTGATCATGGAGGTGATGTATATTATAGGAGAACGCGTATCACATTAGTACCATCAGTGCTGATATAATTCCAGCACCAGTCAGGAGAATTGCTGAAATAAGGCTCTTAAAGATAATTTCGAAAACCTTTGGATCTCTGTATCTGCCAAATAACATCATGGCATTGATTGTTTTTGGCCCCCTTTGAATAGCTATTTCTTTTGTATACGAATATTTCATGTCTCCTCCCCCTTCTACTTCAAATTGAGATACAACATGTAGTAGTTCATGAAATTATTATATACTAGATATTCTAAAAATAGGATAAACTATATATGAATTTTTGATAACTATATATTGATAAACCATTCCAAAGCACCACAATATATAGAAAAAAGCCTGAATCTACGCTATTGTAGACCCAGGCTCACATACTACTATATTTAGTTAATTTCTACATTTCCAAGGTTGCAATTGATCATAATAGATCCAGAATTTCCTGTCTGTACATAGTTCTTTTTATGCTTATCAGATCCAATCTTAACTTCGCCAAGTGAAGAACTAGCACTTATAGCATAATCCTTGATGTCATCTGTGATACCAAGCTCAACATTACCCATGTTAGAAACAATACTAATGTCTTTACTTGAACATTCTTCAATATCAACGTCGCCAAGATTTGCTTCAACACTAAGCTTGTTAGTAACTATCTTATCACCCTTAACGCTTCCAAGATCAATCATTAACTTGATTGTATCAGCAGAGATGTCTCCAAGATTTACATCCCCAATATTATCAGTAAGGTCAAAGCTTGTAAGCTTAGCTCCTTCTGGTATATAGATTGTCAGCTCATTCTCATCACTGATTTTCTTTTTCTTAGGCTTATATTCAGGCTGATTTATGTTAAGTGTTCTGCTACCTTCATCATAGGTGCAGACAGGACATACATTCTCAGAGCCTTCATATTCGATGGCAAAAGAATCGCCATCTTTTACCTTGATCTGCAGTAGTGAAGCTCCAATTACAATATTCTCTACATTGTTACCAAAATCCTCTTTATATTCCTTGTGACTGTCCTGAGGAAGAATGTATGTGTAAACGCCATAGCAGATGGCTGCAATAGTTGCAATGCTCAGTATAAAAGATAGAAATTTCTTCATAATTTTTACCCCCTTTCACCGCAAAGAATTCTCTCAAGAGGCTTTCTGATAACTCCGGCTATAGGCCAGATAAGCCATGTTGAACCCCAGTTAAATGATGTAAAGCTAGCAATGAGATAAATGCACAGAACTATCTTCCAGTACATTGACATTACATCCTTTGCTGCGTTACTTGCATAGTGCTTTCTCTCTTTAACAACTGGCTCGTAGTTACCAGCAACTGTATCCATATCATTAAGTGAAAGAATCTTGGAATAAGCTGCATCCTTGGCAGAAGACATGAGGATCAGCATAACTCCGATTCCTACACCAACAAAGATAAGAGCAGGTCCAACACCTTCAGAAAGAGTTGTAAGTGATGATCCAAAAATAGTATCAAGAACAATTACAGGAATGAAGCTAATGATGCAAAGGATGATACCGATTGTAAGGTAAAGGCCTTTTGTCATCTGGTTCTCATCCTTAGATCTTGCAACTGCCTCAGCTGTAGCAAGGTCAATGCTGCACAGCTCTGTATCCAAGAACTTCCACTCGTTATTGATAAAGCTTGAAAAAATAATAGCTCCAACACCGATAGCTGCACATATGAACAGAAGTACAACGCCTATCATGACAATACTCTTAATTCCAAGTGAATCTCCCATGGCGCCAAAGATGATAGGACCAATAGGAGCAAGGATGCACATCATAACACCAAATGCCAGGATGAATCTGCGACGTGTGTAATCTGCCACATAATTGATAACTTCCTGTGTAGAAAGAAATCTTCTGTCAGAAGCTACGCTTTCTTCCTTAACTACAGTTCCGATTCCAAGGCTCTCTGCAAGCTCTTCAAGATTACCGAACTCTGAAATAACGATACCTACTGCCTCGTTCTCAGCCTTACCTTCGCCGATGAGCTCTGTGTACTTGTCCTCCATCATGGAAAGAAGCTCGTCCTTGGCATTCTTAACCTCTATTGTGTTAGGTAAATTCATAAACATTGTCTCTAAATAATTTCTAATTGTTTCCATTATCACTTATCTCCTCTGATGAATTTCTCAATGACTTCCTTTGTAAGATTCCATTCAGCACATCTGTCCGAATAGTAATCCCGCCCCAACTGTGTAATTCTGTAATAAGTTCTCTTCTTGCCGTTCTCTGCATTCTGGCTATAGGATTCTATATATCCATTTTTCTCAAGTCTGGTGAAGGCTGAGTAAAGCGTGGTCTCTTTGATAATGTATTTATCTTCCGATAGCGACCTGATCTTCTTGGATATCTCATAGCCATAGGATGGTTCATCCAGCAGAATAAAAAGAATAATCGTGTCATTATACCCTCTAATGACATCACTACTGATTTCTATCATCCCGTAGTTGTCTCCTTTCCCTCAATACTTTATTTATATATTTAATATGTCTGTCGTACTATGTCTGACATACTATGATTGTCGTAGTATATCTGACGTAGTAAATATACCACGGCAGTCGTAGTATGTCAACAATATTTGTAAAAAAAATTACGAAATAAAAAGCACCTACTCTCATAGCGGCTTGAAACGCTTGAAAATAGGCACTTTTAGCTTATTTGTATTCAATTATATTTAAGATTATTACTTCTCAAAATAAGGTTTGATAGCAGATTTTACAACTGTAAGCATTATAAACATGATGGCTGTATCAACCGGGAGCATAACAGCGTTGGATACAATTCTGCCTGGAAGAATAGCTGCTATAGCCTGTCCATAGAGCATATTGAGCCATAATGTATTAAGAACAAGATTACAGATAACCTTAACAGTCAGCTGAGCTGCTATTACTCTCCACAGCTTAAGTGGCTGGTTATAAAGGAACATACCATAAATAACTGCACCGAGCATAGCTGTAATGGTAAAACCAGGGAAGAAATCTCCATCTCCTGAAAGGAACCACTTAACAATGTCCATTGTTCCACCAAATATAGCACCGATCCATGGTCCAAAGAGATAATCAACTACCTGATTAGGAAGACCTGAAAATCCAATCCTGATATATGGGCCAAACTTGATAGTTGCCACATATCCAAGAACAATTGCAAGTGCTCCCATCATTCCACAGAAAGTAAGGACCTTGGTCTCCTTGAGTCTTCTGATTGATGAAAATGTGTTACTTCCGATTACTTCTACCGAATCTCTAGACATAAAAATACCTCCTTTGCAGTTTTCCTTTAACCACATCAGAGGCATAAATACTTCATCTTTGATGTAGCAGCGGGATGCGACACTAGAACCGCGGACCTGAGTCCTTCGTCCAAATAGCAACTCCCTGTCTATCTGGCACTTAACGCTGTAGCGTCTACTCTGCATAAACATTTTTTATTTGAGTAAATAATACATTAGAAACAATATAATTGCAATGATTCTTTTATCGAATATATTAGTCACCAATCAAGGTTACTACTCTCTATTTTCTTATCTCTGATCATGAGATCATTGAGAGCTTCCTCCGGTGTCTTGCCTTCGAATAAAACCTGATTAACAACAGTAACGATAGGCATTTCAACCTCGTACTTCTCAGCAAGAAGTCTGGCTGCCTTGGCACTATACACGCCCTCTACTACCATCTTAACTTCGTCCATGGCTTCCTGTGTGGATTTGCCCTGTCCGATGAGTATTCCTGCTCTTCTGTTTCTGGAGTGCATGGAAGCACAAGTAACAATAAGATCACCTATACCTGATAAGCCACTGAAGGTCTCAAACTTACCACCCATGGCCATACCAAGTCTTCCGATTTCTGCAATACCTCTTGTAATAAGAGCAGCCTTGGCATTATCGCCAAGTCCATAACCATCAGCAATACCAGCTGCAAGAGCAATGACATTCTTAAGAGCAGCACCAATTTCTATTCCCTGCATATCAGGACTTATGTATACTCTGAAAACACTGCTCATAAATACGTTCTGAACAAATCTCGCTGTATCTTTATCAAAAGCACCTACAACAATTGAAGTAGGCATGCCTTTTCCAACCTCTTCTGCATGTGAAGGTCCAGACATAACGCATACCTGACAGCCTGGAATCTCATCCAGAATAACGTCAGACATAACCATAAGCGTATCTTCCTCAATACCCTTGGAACAGTTAACAATAATCTGAGGATGTTCCTCAGTGCCATCGATATATGGCGCCATTATTTTAACTGTCTCTCTCATGTGAGCTGAAGGAACAACCAGAACAATAAGATCCTTGTCCTTAACTGCTTCTTCCATGTTACAGGTGAACTTAACAGAATCATCCAGAATAACTCCCGGAAGCTTGTCTTCATTACCATGATAAGCACTGAGCTTATCAACTGTTTCCTGTCTCCTTGACCATACAATGACATTATGTCCGTTATTGCTAAGCAAATATGCAAGTGCGATGCCCCAGCTACCCGCGCCTACTATGCCTATATCTTTTCCCAAAATAGTCTCTCCTAATCAGTCAATCTTGTTTTTCTTGAAAACATAAGTCTTTCTCTCCTGACCAGCAAAGAGTTTCTTGATGTTACCTCTGTGCTGATAAAAAGCAAGGAAAGTAAGAATTGCAACAATAATATATACTTCAATAAGTGCCCCCTGAGGAAGTGCTCCAAAAAGGCCCATCTGACCATAAATAACAGTCATTATAAGAAGTGCAGAATAATAGAAAAGGCTGCACACTGATACAATATGGAAAAGATTAAATGGAAGGAAGAAGGATACTACACCCATGAGGATAAATAGCCATGTGAACTGAATTCCAAGGTAAATAGTATATCCTGCTGTACATGCAATTCCCTTACCTCCCTTGAAATGAAGGTTGATTGGGAAATCATGTCCAAGTACAGCTCCTGCCGCTGTATATGTCATATACAGAATAATGTAATCAGGATTGCTCCTTCCAAAGAGAAGGTAGGTAATAAAAATAGCTGCCATACACTTGAGCATATCACCAAGAAGAACTATTCCTCCCGCCTTGGGTCCAAGGACTCTGAGTGTATTGGTTGTTCCAGCGTTACCACTTCCAACCTTTCTGATATCAACGCCCTTCATTTTGCCATAGAATACTGCAGTCTGGATAAGTCCAAAAAAGTATCCAACAGCAATACAAATAACTCTCTCCACCAACAAACTAAGTCCCATCTTATTTGTCCTCTTTTCTCTCCCTGATTATGAATCTAAGAGGAGTTCCCTTAAATCCAAAGGCCTCTCTGATCTGATTTTCGATATATCTGGTATAACTAAAGTGCATAAGCTTCTTGTCGTTAACGAAAATAACAAATGTCGGTGGCTTAACAGATGCCTGTGTAATATAGTAAAGCTTGAGCATCTTGCCTTTGTCACTTGGTGGCTGCTGCATTACTACAGCCTGTGTCATAATCTCATTCAGGACACCAGTAGAAACTCTGAGTGCATGGTTCTCTGATACCATATCGATCATGTCATAGAGCTTAACAAGTCTCTGTCCTGTCTCAGCAGAAACAAATATGATCTCAGCATAGTTCATGAATGCAAGAGTATTTCTGATATCCTTGGTGAACTCTTTAACTGAGTGATTGTCTTTTTCGATAAGATCCCATTTATTAACAGCAATGATAACAGCCTTACCACTCTCGTGAGCAATACCTGCAATCTTGGCATCCTGCTCTGTTACGCCGTCCTCAGCGTTGATAACAAGGATAGCTACATCAGCTCTCTCTACAGCACCTACTGTTCTAACAATCATGTAGTGCTCCAGTTCATCCTTGACCTTGTTCTTCCTACGAAGACCGGCTGTATCAATAAAGGTATACTTCTTGCCGTTATATTTGACCTGAGTATCGATGGCGTCACGTGTTGTACCAGCAATATCAGATACAATAAGTCTGTTCTCACCGATAAGCTTATTGATGATTGAAGACTTACCAACGTTAGGCTTACCAATAATGGCAATCTTGACGCTGTCATCTTCCTCTTCATCGGTTGAGCTCTTGCTGAAGTGGCTGACTACTTCCTCAAGAAGGTCGCCGATTCCCTGCTTGTTAACTGCAGAAATAGGGAATGGCTCGCCAATTCCAAGATTATAGAACTCATAAACATCCATTGAGTCTCTGTTATAGTTATCAACCTTGTTAACACAAAGAACTATTGGCTTACCAGATTTCCTGAGCATATCTGCTACCTTGGAATCTGAATCTGTAAGTCCCTGCTTAACATCAACCATGAAAATAATAACATCAGCAGTATCAATAGCAATCTGCGCCTGGTCTCTCATCTGTGCAAGAATAATATCCTTGGAATCAGGCTCGATACCGCCAGTATCAATAAGAGTAAAGCTATGATTAAGCCACTCTACATCCTGGTATATTCTATCTCTTGTTACGCCTGGTGTATCCTGTACGATAGCAATTCTGCTACCAGCAAGCGCATTAAAAAGTGTAGATTTACCTACGTTTGGTCTTCCAACCACCGCTACAATATTTCTTTTACTCATAAATCATCCTTATCTAAAAAACTATAGTGTCCGTTTACAGCTAATATCTGTTAAAAGAGCTCCTCAGCAGGAATATCTAATAATAACGAAACAAGCTCATGTCCGTCGCACTTGGATATTCCTACATTAACGCCAAGTTCTCTTTCTATATCACCTATTCTCACATCATCGAGAAGGTAATCTTCGCCGCTTCGAAGGAGATTCTCTGGAAGGAACAGTTCATCTCCCAAATCCTTGCCCTTGAGCTGTTTGATTATATCATGACCAGTCAAAAGACCTGATACAGTAATCCTCTCGCCAAAAAACTCATTGATTATCTCATAAACTGTTACTGTAAGTCCAGGGCAAACTTCCATTGCCTTATCAGCAAGCTCCTTAATACTAGGATAAACAAGCTTACCAGTAGCAAGAGAAATATGCCTTTTAAGACCATCAATGTGTTCCTTGTGGTTCTCAAGCGCAGCCTCGAAGGCTTCGTTGTACTCATTGATGAGAAGTCTCATCATGCCAACGCCGTTCTCAAGCTGAATATATCCGTCATATCTTTCTTCCTCAGGGAAATCTCTTCCAGCAAGGAAATACCATTCATCACTGGCATGTATGAAATGAATGCCATGCTCGTCGTATATCTTGCGCTGCCAACTCTCGATTTCATCTATAACCCTGGCAGCATCCTCGCCGTTAAATGGCTCAAGAGGATAAAGACCGTCTCTAAACTTTGAAAGACCTACCGGAACAACTGATACGCTCTGAAGGTTAGGAATATACTTGGTAAGATCAGTGATTGATCTTGTAAGCTCTGCGCCGTCATTAACTCCCTTGCACAGAACAATCTGTCCGTTTATCTCGATTCCTGTTCCTGGAGCACAGAGTCTGTCTACCTTTTTGAGGGCTTCTCCTGCAAATCTGTTACCTAGCATCTTGCATCGAAGCTCAGGATTAGTTGTCTGGAAAGATACATTGATTGGGGATAAATGATATTTAAGAATCCTGTCTATATCTTTATCCGACATATTAGTAAGTGTAACGTAATTGCCCTGAAGGAATGAAAGACGTGTGTCATCATCCTTGAAATAAAGGGTCTCACGCATGCCTGGTGGCATCTGATCTATAAAGCAAAAGGCGCATTTATTTGAGCAGGACTTATAATCATCCATTAGACCATTGCAGAAAATTACTCCAAGGTCTTCCCCTTCTTCCTTTTCAACAAAGACAGAATCTGTAGTGCCATCCTCATGTAAAAGCTCCACTGTAATATCTGCATCATCAGAATAAAAATGGTAATCAAAGATATCTACAAGAGTAGCATTATTTATTTTTGTAATTATATCCCCAGGCTTAAGGCCAGCCTTTTCAGCTGGACTGCCCTCACTAACCTGAGCAATCTTATGACTTGAATTTAACATACTGGTATATACTCAAAAGCATTAATAATATGCTTTAAATGTCCTTCCTCAATTGCAATAACATCAAATCTAACACTAGTATCAGGGCTGACCTTGTGACTATACATGTAAAAATCTGCAACCCTTGATATTTTTCTCATTTTATTAAAGCTAACAGCCTCAGCAGCTGCCCCTTTAGATGTGGTCTTTCGATATTTCACTTCAACAAAAACCAGATAGCTTTTGTCCTTTGCAATAATATCTATCTCACCCATTTTACAATAAAAGTTCTGCTGTAAAATGCGAAAGCCCTGTCGCTTAAGATAATCTGCCGCCAAGACTTCAAAATCATTACCTTGTCTTCTGTTATTCATATAAAACTAATATTATCTGCCCAGCTTTGCTTTTAGTTTTTCCATATCATTTACAAAAACTAAAATCTCAGCAACGACCTCGTACAGTTCTGGTGGAATGGCGTCTCCAATATTAAGCTTGCTCAAGGTCTCAGCCAGTTCATTATCCTGATAAAAAGGCACATCAGCCTTTTTAGCTTCTTCAATTATCTGCTCAGCTACATAGCCTTTGCCTGATGCCAAAATCTTTGGCGCAGCATCGCCAGCCTCATAGGAAAGAGCAACCGCAGTTTTATTTTTGTCGATTTTCTTCTCCTCAGCCATAATTATGCCCTCATATCAAAACTATATCTATGCACTAGGCCGTAACTAGGATTTGTGGCTTCTATCGGTGGAGCACCTAGAAAATCCTCCACAAAATCTGCCTTAGGCTCTCCACAGGTCATCTGAGTGCTGACAGTGAAGCCCTTTGCATTAAGTCGCTCCGTCAACAAGTCTATGTTATCCTCAATAAGCTGTAAAGAGGATTCATTTGCCAAATTCCATTTACAGCCAACCTTCATTTCCTTAAGGGAAATAAAAACATCTGTAGGACCTAAGTATTCCATATCAAAGTGAAGAAACGCAGTGATTTCCTCACCCTCCTCATAGCTGCTCTTTTTGTTCTGTCTAACGTACAGCATGCTATCAGTGTTTTGATTATACATCTTTAATGGTATCTGAACGAAATTATACATCTCGTTTGCAGAATTCATAAAATTAATATTCTGCTTTATCTCTGTGGTCTGATTCTTTATTGATTCAGCCGCTTTATTGTTAAAGTTTGCAATAAGCTTTTCCAGTGCCTCTGTCTGCTTCAGCACTCTCTCGTAAAGCTTGAATATTTCTCCAGGCTTTGTCACATCCTTAGGCTCCATAGTAAAGCTTTCTGCAATAAGGTTCTTAAGCAATCCCTTATAAAGCGGAGCCTTTATTATATCATTTAATGTCTCTTTTGGAATATCTGGATGATTTTCCAGGTAATCAGCTATTTCTCTAAATACCTCTTTTATATTGGCATCCATTTTCAGAGTGCCATCCTCTCCAAAAATCTCCAAATTATTTTTAGGAAAATCTGGAAGATTGTTAAGAAGAGTGTTAAAGGAAGTAACCTGCTTCTCACTGGCAAAGGAATTAAGCACCTGAGTACCTGCCTCGTTTTCACTTTCTGCCTGTTCCATAGCAACCTTTTGGGGATCGCTAGCGTTCTTCTCAGCCGCAATTATTGACTCTGACTCTGTAGCTACCTCTGGAATAGTTTTTGAAATATTAACTGCAGAATTTTCAGGAGAAACTATGTTACCTTTATCTGAATTAATTTCAGGCTGAAGCTTAGGATTAAGCTCAGTATCTATGCCTTCTTCCTCAAGTAATTCAGCATCAATATTTACATCCGGATTAACATTTGCAGTAGCTTCCTTTTCTACTACAGTTCCATCTGCTGTCTGCTGTTGAACGGCAGTCTCTTCTGCTGGCGCAACAGCTTCTTCAGCAAGACCCGCCTCACCTTCAACAAAAATAGCCTTTAGGCCGCTATTTAAACTTATAACCTGTTCTGCTGTCACATCCTTAGATGCCATAAGCTCAGGTAGCATATCTGATATAGCATCAAAATTATCTGTGAGCACTGCCTTATCACTGGCATAATTTTGGAACATAGCCACGTTATCAGGCGTTATTTCCAAACCGTATTTTGCCATAGTCACGAGAGTCTGAACATCCACCTCTGGATTATTAAGTAAAATTCTATGCATATTTGAAAGATTTTCAGGATTAATAGACATAGAATTTTGCATCATTGAATTAACCATATTAATAGTGCGCTCACTTGTGGCAAGATTAGCCATATCCAGAGCTTTTAAAAGTGTGGGATTAGCCTCTAGACCTGTTAAAGAAACAGGGCGAATTTGTACGAGATTACCATCATTGCTTTTTACTTCAAAAAACACAGACTGACCAGGCGTAATGCTGACACCAGAATCAAGTCTCGCAGTCATAGTCTGACCATTTGCAAGGCCGATTGTCACCTTGCCATTTTCCACAGAATTAACAGAGCCCTCAAAGACCTCGCCTTCCTTAAGGGTGTCCGTAATACTGCCAGTCAGCGACAGACCTCGCCTTCCTTAAGGGTGTCCGTAATACTGCCAGTCAGCGAC
>JAEEGH010017690.1_pt1 | contig 15161 bp, 10 predicted proteins | sample 9134181 | NCBI WGS metagenome assembly JAEEGH01 (sample SAMN16246544, study PRJNA631951) | gut metagenome | biome: gut microbiome; feature: rumen; material: DP-attached | host: Bos | place: Iran: Karaj | collected 2018-10 | reverse complement strand
AAACTGGAAACGGGTACGCACCAGATTATTGATGGAGCAGTCGATACTCGTACAGGATGTTAAGAGGTAAGAGATAAGAGGTAAGAGGTAAGAGATGAATCCTACCGCCAACATACTCATAATCTTAGACCTATTCTTCATACCTAAATCGTTTCCTCGATCTGATAGTCATTACGGCTAGTCGACGAACGGCTGATGAGGTCGCCGAGGAATCCTGTGAGGAACAGCTGCGTACCGATGATCATCATCGTCAGGGCGAGATAGAAATATGGTGAATCCGTCACCAGTCGCTGGGGAATATGATTGGCAAGACACCACAGTTTGTCGGCTCCGATGACGAAGGCGGCGATGAAACCTATCACAAACATAATCGTGCCCAGGAAACCGAACACGTGCATCGGCTTCTTGCCAAACGTGCTGAGGAACCACAGCGTCAACAGATCGAGATAGCCATTGACAAAACGGTTCAGGCCCATAAACTTCGAAGAACCGTACTTACGGGCCTGATGGTGTACCACCTTCTCGCCGATCTTGTCGAAGCCGGCATTCTTGGCCAGATAGGGGATGTAACGGTGCATCTCACCATACACCTCGATATTCTTCACCACAGCCTTGCGATAGGCTTTCAGACCACAGTTGAAATCGTGGAGATTCTTGATGCCGCTGATCTTACGGGCTGTTGCGTTGAAAAGTTTCGTGGGTAGCGTCTTCGAGATGGGGTCGTAGCGCTTCTGCTTGTAGCCGCTCACCAGGTCATAGCCTTCCTCCTTGATCATCCGATACAACTCGGGAATCTCGTCGGGAGAGTCCTGAAGGTCGGCATCCATCGTGATGACCACATCGCCCTGGGCCTGTTCGAAACCACAATACAGGGCAGGACTCTTGCCGTAGTTACGACGGAATTTGATGCCTTTCACACAATCGGACTTGGCTGCCAGGTCATTGATTACCTGCCACGACTCATCGGTAGAGCCGTCGTTCACGAAAATCACCTCATAACTGAAACCGTTGGCCTGCATCACCCGTTCTATCCAGGCATACAGCTCAGGCAACGATTCTGCCTCATTATAAAGAGGTATTACTACTGATATATCCACAACTATATTTACGATTTACGAATTTACGATTTACTATTTATATTGCTGCGCTGCATCACGAGACCGATGGGGACACCGAGGATGAATCCGATGATGATATTCATCGTCAGGATGTTCAGCGCATAATCTATCGGACGGATCTGGGCCATCTCTGCCAAGCCTTCTTCCACCATCTGCGACATACCGTACTGGCTGATGATCTGCTGGCCTTCCTCTGAACTCATCATCCGTGAGAAGGCATTCAACAGGTAGCCGTTATCGACATAGGCGAAATAGAGGAACTGCACTACGGCCAGCAGCACGGCACCATAGAAGAACACGAAGATCGTATAAGCATAGCTGCGGCCGAAGGAGATCTGCCCTTCCCTACCCTCATCGCGGAACTTGCGCAGACGGCTGGCCACGAAGAAGGGCGTCGTAATGGCGAGACCCAAGGCCAGCATCTCAAGCATCTGGTTCGTGATGCCCAGGATATAGCAGGCGAAACTCGCCGTCCACAAGAGGGCGAGGAAGAAACCGTCCTGACGGGCGTATGCTTTTAATTGTATGTACTCTGGAGCGGTCATTATTTAACAATTATTACTTTCAGGCTGCAAAATTACACATTTTATGGCATATATATTGACCTTTGCCAAAAAAAATAGTTAAAATGTGAAACTTTTCACTTTTCACTTTTCACTTTTCACTTTTTTGTTGTACCTTTGCAGCCGCTAAGCAAAAACGGGCAGTCCTGTACGGCCAGCTCCCTTTGAATCCCCCAGGGTGGGAACGCAGCAAGGGTATTAGGTCGTAGCGGCGCGATGCAGGTAGCTGCCCACCCGCCTCTTTAGCTCAGTTGGCCAGAGCACGTGATTTGTAATCTCGGGGTCGTTGGTTCGAATCCGACAAGAGGCTCAAAAGAAATTAATACATTTACCTTTAGAAACAGACTATGAACAGAAAGATATTCTTTTTATTTGCAAGTCTTCTTCTGTGCGCTACGCTGGTTAGTGCACAGGAAAAAAGTGATCTCCACAAGCGTGCTGAGGCAGCAGATCCCAAAGAGCACATAGCCACAGCAAGGTCTCTTTACATTCACGCCTTCAACGACTACTACAATCGTGGTCAGATGAAGTTGGGCGTAGAGTGTGCCACCAAGGCAGCCTCGCTCTACTATTCCAGGGAGAACTTTTATAAAGAGGCTTTCGACTTGCTGCGCCGAGCCGATGATGCCATCAACTCCAGCCAGAAGGACAGTCAGGCAGACAAGGCCGCTATGCACTATATGGTCACCAAGGAACGTCTGAATATGTATATCAAGCTGAGGAAAAGCGATAGTGCCAAGGATCAGCTGAACATTATGGAGAGTCAGGCCACTCAATCCGGCGACGAGAATCTGAAGAATGATCTGCTCTATACCAAGGCCATCTACTATTACACCTTCGGTATGAACGCACAGGGTAATGCCGTCTTCAAGGAGATGGCCAATAAACTGACGGCCAGCAAAGAGTATGGCAAGGTAGACGAGGTCTATCAGACACTCATCGCCAACGGCCGCAAGAGCAACAATGCCAATATGGTGGCACAGTCTTACAGCAACTACATCGCCTGGAAGGACTCCACCGACGCCCTGAAGCACGCTGACGAGATCAGCGCCCTGAAGAAGCAGATTGCCGACAACGAAGCCACCATCGCTGACAAAGACAGTTCGCTGTCCACTCGCTGGTTCTTCATCATCGGACTCTGCATCCTTGCAGCAGCTCTGGCAGCAGCACTGGTCATCGGTGCCATCATACTGATGCGCTTCATCCTGCTCGACCGCAAGCAAAAGAAGACCATCCGTCTGGCCAACGAGAGCAACGCCCTCAAGGCTAAGTTCATCAGCAATATCTCCGCCCAGTTGGAGCCTACCTTCAAGAAACTCGACAGCAAGCAGCCTGAGGTAAAGGCACTGCTCGAATTCTCCAACCACATCCAGACGCTGTCTGAACTGGAGAACAGAGACAGCAGCGAGATTGAGTTGGAAGACACTCCGGTGCCGGCATTCTGCGAGAGCCTCATGGATCAGATCCGCGACAAGGTGAAGAGCGAAGTCAATCTGACGGTCAATGCCTCAAACATGAGTGCCAAGATCAATAAGGAGTATGTATCACATATCCTGCTCCACCTGCTCAACAATGCAGCACTGTACACGCCTGCAGAAGGAACCATCTCCCTCGAGTTCAAGAAGCGCGGTCCCCACTCTTATCAGTTCCTGGTATCTGACACAGGCTCCGGCATCCCCGAAGAGAAGCGTGAAGACATCTTCAAGCCATTCCTTGAGATCCGCGACCTCACCACTGGCGACGGCCTCGGACTCCCCATCTGCAAGCAGATGGCCCTGAAGATGAACGGCGACCTCGACATCGATCCCAAGTTCACCAAAGGCACCCGCTTCGTCCTCGACCTCCACGCATAACAAAGTGACTTTAAGAAGGATCACTACAGATTATGCTTTTCAATTCTTTCGAATTCGTGGTGTTCCTGCCGATAGTGTTTCTACTCTATTGGTTTGTATTTTCTGGACGGCGATTCCAGAATCTGCTGGTGGTCATAGCCAGCTATGTATTCTATGGCTGGTGGGATCTGCGGTTCTTGCTCCTGATAGCCCTCACCTCGCTTTTCAGCTATGGCAGCGGCCTGCTCATTGAATATTATGAGGGACGGCGACGATGGCAACAGGCGGTGAGTGCCGCCAACATCGTGTTGAACATCGGCATCCTCTGCATCTTCAAGTACTATAACTTCTTCGTTGAGAACCTTGATGCCTTATTTGGCGCTTTGGGATGGCATCTGGACTGGGTCACGATGCAGGTTATCCTACCCGTCGGCATTAGTTTCTACACGTTTCAGGCACTCAGTTACTCCATTGACGTCTACCAGAAGAAACTGCCGGCGACACACGATCTTGTGGAGTTCTTTGCCTACATCAGTTTCTTCCCGCAGTTGGTAGCAGGCCCTATTGAGAGGGCAACGAACCTGCTGCCCCAGTTCCAGCAACAGCGTCACTTGGAGTATGCCAAAGCAGTGGACGGCTGTCGGCAGATGTTGTGGGGATTCGCGAAGAAACTCCTTATTGCCGACAACTGTGCGACGGTGGTCAATGAGTATTGGGACCAATATACGGAGTTGCCTGGTCTGACACTTTTCTTACTCGGAGTGTTGTTCACATTCCAAATTTATTGCGACTTCTCCGGCTACTCAGATATCGCCATCGGCTGCGCCAGGCTGTTCGGCTTCAATCTGATGCGCAACTTCAATTTCCCTTATTTCTCGCGCAGCATTCCTGAGTTCTGGCGACGCTGGCACATCTCTCTGACCACATGGTTCCGTGACTATATCTATTTCCCGTTGGGAGGCAGCCGATGTGACAAGTGGAAAATCATCCGAAATGTATACATCGTATGGGGCATCAGCGGTCTGTGGCATGGAGCCAACTGGACTTTTGTGTGCTGGGGATTATTCCATGCCACACTTTTAGCAATCTATAATGTTTTCGGCATCAACACCAAATACAAGAATGTGGTGGCATACGGACGATATATGCCCAATATCAAAGAAGCTCTGCAAATTGCCCTGACTTTCTTCCTTGCTGTGATTGGATGGATCATTTTCCGTGCAGAGTCCATATCTCAGGCAGCCTGTTATCTGACCTCCATAGTCACCCATCAGTTCTTTGACGCTTCCAAACTTTACGGTACAGACTATCTCTGTGCTGGCATTCTGCTACTCCTTATCGAGTGGCAGCAACGCGACAAACAACATGCTTTGCAATTCTCCCCAAAAGGACTGTTCAAATATACGACAATACGATATGGTATCTATCTTGCCATTCTATTACTTCTGATTAAGTATTCTGGAGAAGTCCAGACGTTTATCTATTTCCAATTCTGACGATGAAGAAGTTTTTAATAAAGATATCCTATACCGTATTGCCCCTGTGGTTGTTGACTGTCGGATTGGTAGCCTATTTGTCCTTGTATGTCACACCCAATATTCATGGAGATATTGGTGTTTTGGCATGTATCCCGTTTGGACATGAATATGACGCCAATCTCGAAAAAAAGGCATTGAAAGAAACCCTATTTACGACTATCGACAGGACGGATGCGCTCAAACAGATCCACGTTCAAGTATTAAACATCGGCGATTCTTTTTCACAACTCGGTAATGGCGGTCATCAGAACTATCTGTGCCATCAAGGACTGACCGTCGCCAATACCAAGCGAACAATGTACGACAGTCCACTCCAATATGCCTACAATATTATGGATATGGGTATCATAGACTCAACAAACGCCCAAATCCTAATCGTTGAGGCGGCTGAGAGGGACTTTGAGAAATACATCAAAGCCTTCGACATTGGCAAGACAGATATGGCCGAGGAGAGTACTCCTACGAATACGTCTAATCATGGAACGAAGGCCAGTAATTGGTCAATAGCAGGAGATAGAGATCCCAACACCTGGTCTTTATCGAGAGCGAGGGATTGGCTCATGTACAAGACCGGCAGAAGCAAGCCTATCTATACGGCACAACTGAACGACGACTTATTTTCTTCAGAAGAGCCTCGTCAGTTGTATTTCTACTGTTATGACATCATCAACGGAGTCTCTTTTAACAAGAACAGCGAAGAGAAACTGGTTCAAGTGTTTAACACCTTACGTGGTGAAGCCCAGGAAAAGGGCATGACTTTCATCCTTATGATTGCCGTTGACAAATACGATCTCTATCAGACGCACATTGTGGATAATCCTTACCCCACAAAAACTGTAAACGAAGATATTGAGCGAATACTTGGCAAAAATGCCAATCTCTTTATGACCAAAGAGTGTTTATTACCTTTGATTGAGAAAGAGGAGAAAGATGTTTTCAGGTATACTGACACCCATTGGTCATACAAAGCCTCTGAAACGATAGCAGAGGCATTATATCAACACCTTATTACAAAGTAGCATCCGTAAGTCGATATACGCCTGTGCCTAACATTATCGCCTTCCTTGTTGCTGTGGAGTAGGCACCATTCTGACAGGACCTCTCGGCATCATATCGTCCTGATTGCCCCAGATGAATCCTCTCAAGAGATGTCCGATGTCGATACCGATCTTCTGCTTCCCGTTGATCTTATAATAAGGTCTGACAATCGGATCGGTCACCCACTTGCCTGTCATCGGATTAAGATAGCGCTGCACGCCCAAGTCCGTACCCCAATACTTACTGAACTTGATGTCAGCATAACCTCCGTAAGTGGTTGTTGAAAGATAGGGAGCCACAGCTGGTTCTGCTGTTATCGATTTGCCATAATAATAACCGAAGGCGTGCAGCGAAACGGCATTGCTCAGCAGATAACTGACCGTTCCGCCTACTCCATACCTCGTTTCCAGATATCCCATCCCCACATAGCGGTATTTGTCTGCCAATGCCGAAGCAGAGAAAGACCAACGCCCCAGATTCTGATATAGCGTCAGCCCACCAGACTCACGGTCGAGCAATCCCGGCATCGAGTCAGCCCAGCCCGAAACGCCAACGAACGCCCCTCGCCAAGGGTTGAAAAGACGCGTACTGTTAAGGGTATTGATCTGCCAGTCGCCACGCCGGCTGTCATAGAGTGCCCTGTTGTCTGTTAGTTTGATAGCATCATCCGATAACTTCAGGGGCATCATCGGTTTCATGAAGGATTCTCTGAAATAGAGCGAAGAGTCTGCAAGTGGCGTATTTACCTCATCCACATCCGTCTGTCTGCCCGACATGACACTGTCGTTCACCTCCGTCTGTGCTGACGCCCCCGTCACCATCACGGACAGCATTGCTATGATCCACTTCCTTTTCATCTATTTGACGGCAAAGATACTTCCTTTTCCAGAAACCGCCAAAACTTTGTCACAAAAAACTTGCATCGTATTGAAGATTTTCGTATATTTGCAGCAGAATTGCAATGTTTAACAAATACCTGATGATTATGAAAGTAGGAATTCCAAAAGAGATCAAGAACAATGAGAACCGCGTGGGCATGACCCCTGCGGGAGTAGCAGAACTGACGCGTCGCGGCCACGAGGTGAGCGTACAGCACACGGCCGGCGAGGGCAGCGGGTTCTCCGATGACGAGTATGTGAAGGCCGGGGCAAGGATTCTGCCAACGATCGAAGCCGTGTACCGTGAGTGCGACATGATCGTGAAAGTGAAGGAACCCATCGAGCCCGAGTATGAGCTGGTGCGCAAAGGTCAGTTGCTATTCACCTATTTCCACTTCGCCTGCGAGAAGGAACTGACTGAGGCGATGCTCAAGAGCGGTGCTGTCTGCTTAGCCTACGAGACGGTGCAACTGCCCAACGGCTCACTGCCGCTGCTGCAGCCCATGAGCGAGGTGGCAGGACGCATGGCAACGCTCAACGGTGCCTACTATCTGCAAAAGACGAAAGGCGGCAAGGGCAAGCTGATCAGCGGCGTGCCTGGTGTGAGTCCTGCGAAGGTTCTGGTACTCGGCGGCGGAGTCGTGGGTGAGGCTGCCGCACGGATGGCGGCTGGATTAGGGGCTGAGGTGACGATTGCCGACATCTCGCTGCCTCGTCTGCGCCAGCTTGACATCGAGACGCCTCCGAACGTACATACTCTCTACTCGTCTGAGCACAACATCCGAAAGCAACTGCCGACGGTGGACATCATCGTGGGCAGCGTGCTGGTGCCAGGCGACAAGACGCCACACCTTATTACAAAAGAGATGCTCAAGCTGATGGAGCCAGGAACGGTGCTCGTCGATGTGGCCATCGATCAGGGCGGATGCTTCGAGACCTCACGGCCCACAACCCACAGCGAGCCTGTGTACGTCGAGGACGGCATTGTACACTACTGTGTGGCGAACATCCCCGGTGCCGTACCCAACACCTCTACCCTCGCCCTCACCAATGCCACCCTGCGCTATGCCGTCGCTCTGGCCGACAAAGGCTGGCAACAGGCATGCAAGGATGATCCAGCCTTAGCAAAGGGACTAAACATCGTAGAAGGGAAGGTGGTGTATAAAGCCGTTGCCGATGTGTTCGGACTACCATACGATTAGTAGTGCCCGGCTTTGACGTCGCCGTCTTTACACCTGCTCTTATTCCACCGCCGCGGTTTACAATTGCTATTTGATGATAACCTTTTGGCCGTTGTGGATGTAGAGGCCCTTCTTGGAGGAACGGGCATCGAGGCGGCGGCCATCGAGGGAGTACCAGGCACCGTTGGCGGCACCAGACTTAGGCAGGAACGTCGTATCGCTGATACCACTTCCTGACCCGCCGTCATCATAGAACATGAACTTAGCGGCATTCACCACCTTGCCGTTGTTCTTATCGATCAGGATGGCCACCACCGTGAGCTTCTCCTTGTCCTGAATGCGCGTGTTGCCGGTGATGTCGATCTGATAGTTGTGAGTCATAGGCACATCCTGAGTGATGGAGGCGGGCACACTGCCCTCAATACCGTCGAACGGCTCATAGGCAGCGACGGGCACATAGTTGAACGTCACGTCTTTCATCTTATACTCGCCCTTGGTCAGAGCGGCGAGGTTCTCGTCGGCGGTGCTTGAGCCAGCGTAATAGTTGGACTGCCACCACGTCTCCTCACTGCCCTTCAGACCGTCGGCCAAGAGCAGATAGCCGATGCGGTAGTTGGCGTTGGCCACATCCTCGACAAAGGTGGTTGTGGTCTTGACGTCGATCGTGTGGTCGTCGGCCCAGGTGGCTTCGACCTCGATACCAGCAGACACATAGCTGCGGTGCATGGCCTCGACCTCACGGCTGATGCCAAAGGGCTTACTGTTGCTACCGTAGTAGGGATCGACAGTCTCACCGCGATTCACCATACAGCTGGGATAACCCGACACGTTGAGCTGATAGTTGTCGAGGATCATCGGGTCGCCATTGCCGCCACCGTGAACGGCAACGGTAATCACATCCTTGCCATAGATCTTATTCATGAGCGCCAGGGCAGGAATACCACGGGAACACCATCCGCACCAGGTGCCGGTAGCCTCTTCGACAAATGCCGTCACCTTAGGCTTCTTGGCCAAGGTCACCAACTGACCGTTGGCCGACAAGTTCTCTGTGGTGCATTCGTTGGCCACGCCGTTCACCTTGGTCAGTTTGAAGGTCTTCTCCTGCTGACCGAGAGCGCCGTCGGCCTCCAGCGGAACCAGGATCTCTGAGGTCATCATAAAGCTGACAGGTGACGAGAGATCGAGATGGTGCTCGGTCGTGGTGGAACCTGTGGTGATGGCATAGTCGATACTGGTAACGGGCTCGATGCCTTCGCCAACCAGAGTGACGGGCACCTCCACGCTGCCGTTGACAGCCACATAGGCCTTGCCGAAGTCGGTCGTCGCAACGCTGGCTGCATACTTCGCGTACTCACCCTCCACGTAGTCCATCTCGACGATCTTCCTGAAGTTGTCCCATCCCGGGGTGTTGGCGTAGGCAGTCTTCGTGCCATAGGGCACATAGAGCACGGCTGTCTTCATATTGTCGCCGCTGAACACCAGCGATGACACGGTAAAGGGCTTCCTGATATGAGATACCACCTTTGTCAACTGGTTGCAGTAAAGGAAGGCCTCGGCCTCGATCTTCTCCACACTGGCGGGAATCTCGATCTCCGTCAGTGTGAAAATACTACGGAAGGAGGCTGCGGCAATTTTCTTCACGCCCTCGGGGATCTTCGTGGTAGAGAAACCCTGGATCAGCGTGTTCGTAGCAGTCTCGATGATGGCGTTACAGTTGTCACGAGAGTCGTATTTCGGGTTGTTCGGGTCGATCTCGAACGAGGTAATGTTTTCGCATCCGCCGAAGGGTGATGCTCCTAAATCGGTGACACCTGCCGCCAGTTTCACCGTGGTCAGATCGCCATCGGCCCAGAAGGCAGCCCATCCTATCGACGTGACGCTATTGGGGAGATTGACTTCCTTCAGTCCCCGTTTGCCGCTTAAAGCTGTTTCGCCGATGGCGGTGACGGTCTCGGGGATGACGGTAGTCCTGCAGCCGATGCGCAGCGTGTTGGTAGCCGTCTCGATGATGGCGTTACAGTTGTCGCGCGAGTCGAACGTGGGGTTGCCTTCCTCTACGCTCAGCACCTCGAGGTTATCGGCATAGTAGAAGATATCCCTGCCGATGGAGGTTACGCTCTTGGGCAACACAAACTCCCTGATGCCACTATCCTGGAAAGCAAAGATTCCGATGGATGTCAGGTTCTTCGGCAGAATGATATTCTCCAGAGAGAAGGTGGACATAAAGGCAGATTCCGGTAGTTCATTGGCAACAGAGCCTTCTCCGCTGACGATGTTAGCCTCAGAGAGATCGATGGTCGACAGCGGACAATTCTGGCCGCATAAGCCTCTCATGAACTCAAAGTCTTTACCGTTGATGGAGCCTGTCACTTTTAGTTCCCTGATGATCGACTTCCTATCGGCAGGGAATGCCGACTCGAGCGTTCCGGCAGAAGAGAGGTTGACGGTACAAATCCGTTGAGTCTCAAATTCAGAAGCCTCTACAATCGCGCGTTCGCCCAAGTTGAACTCTTGCCATCCCGGGGCTGCAGCGTATTTCGCCTTGGTGCCATCGGGCACAATCAGAATAGTATTCGGATTGAGGTAGCCGAAAGCATTATCAGGTATGGATAAAGGAATTGCACCATGTACGATGAAAGTCATGATTGCAGCTCCTTCAAAGGCACCCTGGCCCATCTCGGAAACGGTCTCAGGGATATCAAGCTTCCTGATGTTCAAACGGGCAAAGGCATAATCGGCCAAAGCCTTCACTGTGGCAGGAATGGCAACAGTGGAATTTGAAGCCCGAATAAGTGTATTGGTGGCCGTCTCGATGATAGCGTTACAGTTGTCGCGCGAGTCGAATTTCTTGTTATCCTTATCGACCGTGATCGACATCAGATTATCACAGGAGGAGAAAGCGATTTGGCCTATTTTCTCCACAGAAGCCGGGATATAGAGATCCCTTAAATCATAATTACTCGAGAAAGCTTGCACCCCGATGGTCTTTATGCTCTTAGGCAGGACGATGCTTTTCAGTCTGGCCGCTGCGAATGCACCATCGCCAATTTCCACCACACCCTCGGGAATACTTGTAGCCTTGCAGCCTCTGATAAGCACGCGTGTTTTTTTATCGTAGATGGCATTGTTCTGGGAATAATACACCGTATTGCCTTCTTCCACCTCGATTGAATTCAGCGCACCCACTTCAAAGGAATTGCTCAACAATTTAGTCACAGACTTCGGAATGAAAAGAGAGGTGATGTTTGTACCAGATAACGCACCCATTCCAATGGCTTTCAGCGTTTTAGGCAGCACGACTTCGGTCAGTGTGAAACAATTAATGAATATCCAGTCGTTGAACGTATCATCAATGCAATCATACATATCAGTATACTTCTGTCCGCCTACGATGCGGGCCTCAGAGAGGTCGAGCTTCGACAGACGGCCCTGACCAGACCCATCATACTTATAGAGCGACATATCACGGAGCACATCGATATCCTTACCGCCCACCACACCGGTAATCTTCAGTCGGCTGATGCGATAGCGCTCGCCCTCGGGCAGCAGCGATGCCAGCTGGCCTTGCTTTTCCACGTGCACCTCACGGAAACCGATTTCCAGCTTCAATTCGTCATCATCGTCATCACCGTTGCCCGATGCAGGCTGGAGACCTACGACGGCATCCTGTTTCTCCTTGAAATCCATATCACCGGGCTTCAGGCTGGTCAATTCGAAATAACCGTCCATACGCCCGCCCCAGCCCCAGTTGACGTAGAACTTACCGTCCTTATAGCCATGCAGCACGAAGGAGTGGCCTGCCTCACCGCTAAAGCCGCTGTAGATGACAGGGCGCCCAGCCTTGATCTCGTCATAGAGCACCTGCTCCCATTCCTCGTCGGAAAACTCCTCTCGGCTCACGAGATCGGCACCCTTACTGAAATTGAAGAGGGAGATGAGTGCTCCGGGAATACTACCTGTACTGGCACTTGACTCGCCAACGCCATATTTCATCGACACGGCCTGACCGCAATAGCGCATGAGCCAGGCGATGTCATCGTCGTTCATGCCAAACCAGTTGAACTTGCGGGCCGGCAGCAGCTCAAGGTTGATGTCGGGATCGGTGATATATCCAGCCACTTCGCGCACATTATTGAGCGGCCACTGGAGGTAGTTCACCACCTGGGCCATCGCTGTGGCCACACAACCGGTCAGCGTCTTGACGCCATTCACCTCCGGACAGTGCTGCTGATAGATGCCGTCCTGATCCCACTGTGTAGTGATCAGAGGAATGAGTTCGGCCTTGTCGGTACCTCTGCTACGGGTGGCAGCACGACGGTCGGCAGGCTGTTTTTCCAACGAGCGGGCAACCTCGGCATAGTAGTCGAAGAGCCATTTCACATTGTCGGGCGCCTGCGAGAGATCGAAACTGCCCCGCTCGGCATAGCCAAGCACCTCGGGCATCTGGTCGTTGCCGGCGATGACCACGAAACCGCCGTTTTTCTCGGCATTAAACACGTAATAGGCCGGAGCCGTCGCCGAGGCGCCACGAGCCATGCTGCGGTTCTGGACCTGCGTCAACTGTTTGCCCTTCATCAGCTTCTGAGCCTTCTGAAGTGCCTGAGCTTCTGTTATCTCTCCTGCCTGCATGCTCAAGCCGAAGAAGAAGCTTACTAACAACAACAATGTAAGTTTTTTCATTTTAATGGTTTGGTTGATATTAATTTCAGCGGGCAATGCAGCGATCTGGCGAAAGCCATGAAACTTGCTCCGATGGCCTGACGTGAGCATCATCGCGGCGTTACGCCGCAAAGTTACGAAGAAAACGATAAACTCCGCCATTTCCTCTCTTAATTTTTGTTAACCGCCTCCAAAACTCATCGCTGGGGTCAGGCCCCGAGATAAAGTATCTTTTAGAAACTTAACTTCGGGGCCTGGCCCTAGCACTTAGTTTTGGGGCCTGACCCTAGAGGTAAAAAACTCGGCGGGCATTGCTGCGGGCCGAGTTTTTTGGGGGGAATTAATCCAGGTTTAGTTGTCTGTAATCTGGTTCTGAGGCTACGTCGAGGCAGGGGCACTCTTTCTTGACGTTGGGGAAGTCGCGGTGGCCGACGACCTTGGCATTGGGATAATCCTTCTTGAGGTCTTTCAGCAGGAAGAGTATGGCGGCTTTCTGGGCCTCGGTGCGGGTGTCGGCGGGGCAGCCTTTCTCATCGAGGCCTCCTTCGTAGCAGATGCCGATGGCGTGCTGGTTGTAGTGCTTGACGTGGGCGCCGGCGATCCACTCTGGGCGGCCTTCGTGGTATTCGCCGTCGCGGGTGATGTACCAGTGGTAGCCGCAGTCGTAGGCGTAGCCTTTGGCGCGGTGACAGCGCTTCAGGTCTTCGAACGTGAAGGATTTGTTGCAGCGGGTGGCGCTGCAGTGGAGGACGAGCCATTCCACTTCTTTCATCGGGAGAATTTCTTTCATTTTCATTTCAAAATAGTTTTAGAGGTTATACCACCAAGCTGGCATACAGCTTTGAACAGCGAGTGTTCCCAGAACAGTTGTAATCACGGTTGCAACGATTTTCCAGATCTTTGCGATTTTGGTCCAATTTACTTTGATCATTTTTGTAAAACTGATTTAAAACTTTGTTTTTCTAAAAGAAGCAGGGAGTGCAGGGCGCGTACATGGCGGTGTGTATTGTTGGATGAGATGAGAATCTCCTGTTTCGCCATCGCTGATCCCCCAGGACACTCGATGCTCGCTTGACGACTACGCTAGGCGCAGTTACGGTCTAGGGCTCCTGGGTCTGTTCTAGGATCCAGTCCTCCAGCGGCGTCACCTTCTTGATGTAGACCTTCTTCTTGGGGTCGGTCTCCTCGGGCGTCAGGTCGACCTTCTCCTCGACACCGTAGGTGGACAGCGAGCACAGGTCCTTGAACGTGCGCGAGGTGATGTCGTCGTCGCCAGAGCCCTCGGGACGGAAGCGGATGTGGACAGCCTGGACATAGAGGCCGGCGTTCCACTTGCCGGCGAGGATGTCGGCCTTGGTGATGCCGTTCTTCACGGACTGTACGGTGGGTACGAAGGTGCCCAGACCGTCAATCTTGACGGGGTTGCCCTGCGAGATGAGCTCGACGATACAGCCAACCATCTTGGTGAGCACGCCCTCGATGACGTCACGGCCGTAGATGCTGTTGTGCTCGGCCATGTGCTTGCACAGGCCACGGAGCGAGATGGTCTCCTTCTCGACGGCCTTGGGGTAGTACTTACCGTAAGCGAGGCTGCGGACGCTGTCGTTCTTACGGATGTTGATCTGGAACTGTGGGGTTTTTACTGCCATAAGCGAAATACATTTTTGAAGTTAATAAATCTTTTGATAAACACTGTCGGTGCGGAGGGGGGAGTTTGTCGGTAGGAAACTACCGGTTTCTCGGTAGGAAACCCTTGCTCAGTCGGTACCTAACTGGGGCTCGGGTAGCCACTCCCTCGTTACCAATGGCAAAGGTACGACATTTCTCCAGGCCACCTTGGACTTCCTTGCCGTTCCTTGGTTTTCCGTGAGTTATTCATCGATACAGAGCTTTTCTGTGAGATAGGTTGTTCTTTTCGAAAAGATTTAGAGCCCCTTGATAAGGGGCGGCTATAATGCAGGGTGAACCTGAATAACTTTTTCGATAATCCCCCGTCCCCTTTACCCTTAAAGGGGCTCCACCTCTCCCTGTAGATGACCTTTGGTCGACCTCTGTCACGACTCGATAAAGCTCATGCGAGCATGGCTCTATGCTCGCTGCTCCATCGGTTATCTCCCCTCAGGGAAGGGACAAACGAAAAATTGAGGAGACCAACAATTTTTCGTGGTTTTGGTAAGCCGGGACGACGGCTTGGTATTTTTAATTTTAGTAATAACTGTTTTTGTTTCAACACAGCACTCGCGGGAGTGCAAAATAATAGGTTTTTGTGATGAATAAGATGCTGAGGCACTATCAGCAGGAGATGATGGACAGGCTGGAAGAGGCCTGGACACGCTATCGGAGTGTCATGGTGC